>OFGE01001115.1_pt1 | contig 25390 bp, 18 predicted proteins | sample 1521681 | NCBI WGS metagenome assembly OFGE01 (sample SAMEA3504093, study PRJEB24116) | mouse gut metagenome | biome: mouse gut; feature: mouse-associated habitat; material: faeces | place: Denmark | collected 2011
TGCAGGATTATCTGGCAAAGATTACGACGTCGAGCAACCATCTGCTCAGCCTGATTAACGATGTGCTGGATATGAGCCGGATTGAAAGCGGGAAGGTTAAAATAGAGGAGAAGGAAGCGTCGCTGGCTGAAATTATGCACGATTTGAAAACGATTGTGCAGTCGGATATTACGTCAAAGCAGCTGGAGTTTTATATTGATACAGCAGATGTGGTCAATGAGCATGTACTGTGCGATAAGCTGCGCCTTAACCAGCTTTTGCTCAATTTGTTAAGCAACGCCATGAAGTTTACCATGCCAGGCGGTATTGTGGGCGTGCGGATTTTGCAGAAAGGGAATGCGCCGGAAGGGTGCGCGTCCTATGAATTCCAGGTAAAGGATACTGGGATTGGAATGAGCAAAGACTTTTTGGAGCATGTTTTTGAGCCGTTTGAGCGGGAGCAGACCAGTACGGTCAGCGGAATCCAGGGCACTGGGCTTGGAATGGCGATTACCAAAAATATCGTGGATATGATGGGCGGTACGATTTCCGTTGCCAGTGAGGAAGGCAAAGGGACTACATTTACCGTGGCGCTGCAGTTTCGTACCTGCCGCGGGCCGGTGTGCCAGGAGGTCATCCCACAGCTGCACGGGCTGCGGGCGCTTGTGGCGGACGACGATTTTAATACCTGTTCGAGCGTAACGAAAATGCTTTCTACAATCGGGATGCGCTCCGATTGGACGACTTCCGGCAAGGAAGCGGTGCTGCGCACAAAGCTGGCAGCCGAGCAGGATGATGAATATGCCGCTTATATTATAGACTGGCTGATGCCGGATATGAACGGCATAGAGGTTGTCCGGCGTATACGGGGGCTTATCCGGGAAGACAAGCCCATTATTATCCTGACAGCATATGACTGGTCGGATATTGAGGAAGAAGCTAAAAAAGCGGGCGTTACAGCATTTTGCTCCAAGCCGATTTTTCTATCGGAATTAAGGGGGGTTTTGGAGTCGCCGTTTGCGGCACAAGAAGAAGTGGGCGGCGCTCAGAAGAAGGTTTCTTTTACAGGTAAGAGAATCCTTTTGGTGGAGGACAATGAGTTAAACCAGGAAATTGCAGTGGCTATTTTGGAGGAAGCAGGGTTTGTCCTGGATGTGGCAGGTGACGGTACGGTTGCAGTGGAAAAGCTCAAAAATGCCAAGCCGGGGCAGTATGATCTGGTGCTTATGGATATTCAGATGCCAATTATGGACGGCTATGAGGCGACAAGGCAGATACGGGCGTTGCCGGATTCGGCAGTTACCGGGATTCCGATTATTGCCATGACGGCAAATGCGTTTGACGAGGATAAGAAGGCAGCGCTTGATGCCGGGATGAACGGGCATATTGCAAAGCCGGTTGATGTGCCGGAGCTGATGGGCATTTTGGGGGAATTGCTGGGGGCGGGCGGAAGGTAAGGAGCCGTTGGGCAGAGGATCCTTATTTAAGCTGGATGGAGTATTAGGGTGTGTTTGAAAGATGAGGAGGCCAGTATGGGCGAGGTGTTTGAAAAATTACAAAGGTGTTATCGGGGGGTAAGGGAGAAGAGCTCTTTTAAGCCGCAGGCTGCGTTGGTTTTGGGATCTGGCTTGGGCGGGTTTGCGGAGAGGATCCAGACGGAAGCTGTGATTGATTATTGCGAGATAGAAGGGTTTCCGGTTTCTACAGCGGCTGGGCATAAAGGCCGGTTTGTGCTTGGGTATATTAGGGATGTTCCGGTTGTGTGCATGCAGGGCAGGGTGCATTATTATGAAGGGTATTCAATGCAGGATGTGGTGCTTCCAATCCGCCTGATGGGTTTAATGGGGGCGCAGCGGCTGCTTTTGACGAATGCGGCGGGGGGTATCAAGGAGGGGATGCAGCCGGGGGATTTGATGGCGATAACCGGGCAGATTGCTTCTTTTGTGCCTTCGCCGCTTAATGGGCCGAATGTAGATGAGCTTGGAGTTCGGTTTCCGGATATGAGCAGGATATATGATAAGGGGCTTTTGGAGATGGTTTGTGCGGCGGCAGGGGAGTGCGGGATTGCGTTGAAAAAGGGAGTGTATTTGCAGATGGCAGGGCCGCAGTATGAGTCGCCGCAGGAGATCGCGATGTGCCGTATATTGGGTGCGGATGCAGTCGGTATGAGTACGGCGTGCGAGGCGGTTGCAGCGCGCCATATGGGGATGGAGGTTGCGGGGATTTCCTGTATTTCTAATTTGGCAGCAGGCATTTCGCCTGTGCCGCTGAGCCATGACGAGGTGAAGCGGGCGGCGGATAAGGTGGCAGATAAATTTGGGCGGCTTGTCTGGCGTGTGATTTTGGGGATGGCGGAATGAAAATAATAGACGAAGACATCAAAAACGGAAATTTTAAAAAATGCTATCTCCTCTATGGCAAAGAAGCTTACCTAAAAAAGCAATACAGGGACAAACTTCTGCATGCAATGGTGGCACAAGGGGATACTATGAATTTTTCATCCTATGAGGGGAAGGATGTAAACCCTGCCGAGTTGATTGACCTGGCTGAAACCTTGCCGTTCTTTGCGGAACGCAGGGTCATTTTGGTGCAGGAAAGCGGTTTTTTTAAAAAATCAAACGAGGCTATAGCGGGTTATTTGAATGAAATCAATCAAAGCACCTGTTTTATTTTTGTAGAAACAGAAGCGGATAAACGTACAAAAGCTTTTAAAGCCGCAAACAAAGCCGGGGTAGCCGTTGAATTTGGGGAGCAGAAGGAAGCCCTTTTGGAGCGTTGGATTTTGGGGAGGATTACAAAAGGGCATAAGAAAATTACAAAAGAGACGATGCAGGTGTTTTTGAACCGTACTGGGGCAGATATGGGTACAATTGACAGTGAACTAGAAAAGCTGCTGTGCTATACGATGGATAAAGAAGTGGTTGAAACTGCGGATGTAGAAGCTATTGTGACAGAACGTACCGAAAATAAAATTTTTGAGATGGTAGATGCAATATCTGCGCATAACCAAAAACGCGCGCTTGAATTTTACTATGGGCTTTTGGCGTTGAAAGAAGCGCCAATGCGGATTTTGTACCTGATTACCAGGCAGTTTAGGCTTTTGGCGGAGGTAAAGGAGCTGTCCCAAAAAGGGTATGCATCCCGTGATATTGCAGCAAAGGCTAAAGTGCCAGAGTTTGCGGTACGCAAATATTTGCAGCAGTCAAAGGGGTTTTCTGGGGAGCTGCTTTTAGAAGCGATGGAGGAAGGGGCGGCAGCCGAGGAGGCAGTCAAAGGGGGGCGGCTTGGCGATAAATATGCTGTAGAGCTTATTATTATCCGTTACAGCAAAAAAACATAATTTGGTTATTTTGCATAATAAAAAAACTTTGAAAATCCACATATTTTACTGAAATTTGTCTAATAAAGGGAAATTGCTAAAAAAACTTCGTCATATGGTATAATTTTTCTTGTCAAAAAGTTTGCCTTATGTTATAATTCGTTTTGTAAAAAGGTTCGGCTTTTGATCGGGCTACATAAAAAGGAGGATATTTAAAATGAAAAAGAAAGTTGTAGCAGTACTTTTGTGTGCTGCAATGTCAGCATCTATGTTTGCAGGCTGTGGTAATGGCGGCGATACTGACGCTCCAGCAGATACTCCGGCAGATAACCAGCAGGAAGAGGTGGGCTCAAACACAGAAGAGACCCTTGGAGACAATACTGGCACAGAAGCTCCGGCAGACGGTGTCTCTACAGCAGATTTAAGTGATGCAAATGTAGCAGTATTCTATTATGCGTTCTCTGACACGTATATCGCATCTGTTCGTACTGCATTGGATGCGAAGTTAGATTCACTTGGCGTTACTTATCAGGATTATGACGCAAACAGCAACCAGACAACACAGAATGAGCAGATTGATACCGCTATCCAGACAGGCGCTAATCTGTTAATCGTTAACATCGTAACATCCGGTTCCGTAGATGCTTCCCAGCAGATCGTGGACAAGGCTAATGCAGCAGGCGTTCCGGTTATCTTCTTCAACCGTGCAGTAGAAGGCGACGAAGACGAAGGCAAGGTACTTGGCAGCTATGACAAGTGCGCATTCGTAGGGACAGATGCTCCAGAAGCAGGCCATATGCAGGGCCAGATGATTGGCGAGTACCTTGTAGAGAATTTTGATACAGTCGACTTAAATGGCGACGGCAAAATCCAGTACGCTATGATGATGGGCCAGTTAGGCAACGTAGAAGCAATTTACCGTACACAGTTCGGTGTGGAAGATGCCAATACCGTATTGACCGGGGCAGGCAAGCCAGAATTAGAGTATTTTGATTCCGGCAACTCAGACTGTTACCAGGTAGACCAGGACGGTAACTGGAGCGCTACAGCAGCAAATAACTTTATGACAACTAACCTTTCCCAGTACAATGAAGACAACAACAATATGATCGAGCTTGTTATCTGCAACAACGATGGTATGGCTGAAGGCGTTATTTCCGCATTAAACGACAAGGGCTACAACCTTGGCGACGGAACATCTAAGACCATCCCGGTATTTGGTGTTGACGCAACAGACGCTGCAAAATCACTTATTGCTGACGGCAAGATGATTGGTACCATTAAGCAGGATGCAGAAGGTATGGCTGATTGTATCGCATTCCTGACAGAGAATGCTGCATCCGGCAAAGAACTGATGGATGGAACAGATTCTTACAATATTTCTGAAAATGTTGCTAATAAGATCTACATCCCATATGCGCCATATTTGGGTGGAGAATAATCCATCGGATAACGGGTAGGATGAACTAAAATCGAAAGATGGCCGTCCAAGGGTGGCGGCCTCTTTTTTTGAAATAGTACAGGATGCAAGATATAGATTGGAGGGTGGTTTATGGCACAAGATGTTTTGCTGCAGATGACGGATATATGTAAGGAGTTTCCTGGTGTAAAAGCATTGGATCATGTTTCCCTGACTGTGAGGAGAGGGACTGTGCATGCACTCATGGGTGAAAACGGTGCAGGTAAATCCACTCTGATGAAATGCCTGTTCGGTATGTATGCAAAGAACAGCGGACAGATTTTTTTGGAGGGGAAGGAAGTAAATTTCAGCAACTCAAAGGAAGCGCTTGAAAACGGCGTGGCAATGGTGCACCAGGAGTTAAACCAGGCATTAAAACGAAATGTTATGGATAATCTTTGGTTAGGGCGCTACCCCAAATTGGGCGGCGTAATGATCAATGAGAAAAAGATGTATGATGATACAATGGAAGTTTTTAAGGAACTGGAGATTGATGTAGATCCCAGGAGAATTATGAGTACAATGCCAGTGTCCCAAAGGCAGATGGTAGAAATTGCGAAAGCAGTATCCTTTAAATCGAAAATAATTGTGTTTGATGAACCGACTTCTTCTCTGACAGAAGAAGAAGTGGAGCATTTATTCAAGATTATAAATATGCTGCGTGACCGTGGGTGCGGGATTATATATATTTCCCATAAGATGGCGGAGATTTTACGGATTTCCGATGATGTTACGGTCATGCGAGACGGCCAGTATGTAGCGACAAAAGCGGCGAAAGATTTGACAATGGATGAGATTATCCGTTTGATGGTTGGCCGTGAATTGAGCAATCAGTTCCCGCCTAAGACCAATAAGCCGGGTGAAGTAGTTCTGGAGGTAGAAGGACTTACAGCCCAGTATTCCTTGCTAAAGGATGTTTCCTTTAAAGTCCGCAGCGGGGAAATTGTCGGTTTTGCAGGATTAGACGGCAGCGGCCGTACAGAGACTTTAGAGAATATCTTTGGTATTGCTACCAGGCATGCAGGCGTCATCAAGCTGCATGGCAAAGAGGTAAAGAACCGCAACGCAAGGGAGTCGATTAAGAATGGTTTTGCCCTTTTGACGGAGGAGCGCCGTGCGACTGGTATTTTTGGTATTTTGCATATCCGTGAGAATACGGTTATTTCCAGCTTGAAGAAGCATCTGAAGTTTGGCATTTGCTTAAGCGAAAAGACTATGCGTGAGGATACACAGTGGTCTATTGACGCGATGCATACAAAGACTCCAACCCAGGAGACGAAGATCCGTTCGCTTTCCGGTGGTAACCAGCAGAAAGTTATCTTGGGAAGGTGGCTTTTGACAGAACCGGAGGTCCTGCTTTTGGATGAGCCGACCCGAGGTATTGATGTTGGTGCAAAATATGAGATTTACCAGTTGATCCTGGATTTGGCGAATAAAGGAAAAGTAGTTATTGTGGTATCCTCTGAGATGCCAGAGCTGCTTGGTATCTGTGACCGTATTCTTGTAATGTCGGGTGGGCGCCTTGCCGGTGAAGTAGATGCTAAGAACACAACGCAGGAAGAGATTATGACTTATGCTGCGAAATACGTATAAAAGGAGGTTGTAATAATGAAGTTTGTTGATAATATTAAAAGTCGCCGCGCGGCTTATCAGGAGCTGGACGCAAAAGACAAAAAGACTTATTGGAAAGAAGCGTTGCTTAACAATGCGATGTATATTCTGCTTGTTATTGCATGTATTTATACGTACACGCAGAACAGCAGGTTTTTAACAATTGGTTCTCTTATGAATATTATTTCCCTGTCTGCGGCGAGTATTCCGATTGCCGTTGGTATTGCCGGATGTATCGTACTGACAGGTACGGATCTTTCGGCAGGGCGTGTTGTTGGTCTGACAGCGTGTATTTCTGCGTCTTTGCTGCAGTCCGCAACCTATGCTACCAAGATGTTTCCAGATTGGCCAGTATTTCCAATTCCGGCAGTTATTTTGATTATTCTTTTGGTTGGGGCTGTCGTAGGTTTTGTAAATGGCTTCTTCGTTGCAAAGTTCAGTTTGCATCCGTTTATCGTAACATTGGCAACCCAGCTTATTGTATATGGCGTCCTGCTTATGTACACCATGATCAACGGCAATAATGGGCAGCCGCTTTCCGGCCTGGATGACTCTTTTAAGGCTTTTGTTACAGGAAGTTTTATTGGTATCGGTGGGACGCCGATCCCGAACTATGTATGGTATTCTGTTATCATAGTTATCTTCATGTGGTTTGTATGGAATAAGACGACATTTGGCAAGAATATGTTCGCAGTTGGTTCCAATCCGGAAGCTGCCAACGTATCTGGTGTTAATGTTATGAAGACGACTATTATGGTACATACATTGGCAGGGGCTATGTATGGCCTTACGGGATTCATTGAGTCAGCTCGTATTGGTTCTAATACGTCAACAACAGGTCTAAACTATGAGTGTGATGCTATTGCAGCCTGCGTTATCGGCGGCGTATCCTTCGTAGGTGGTACTGGTAAGATTAGCGGCGTTGTTATCGGCGTATTCCTGCTGCGTATTATCTTCGTTGCATTGCAGTTCTTATCCGTTAACCAGAACTGGCAGTATGTCATCAAGGGGCTTATCATTCTGATTGCATGCTCCATTGATATGCGGAAATACTTGGTTCGTAAATAAAAAAGAAATGCATTTGGGATGCCATGGATTCCATATGGAATTCATGGTTATTCCATTTTATAAAAGAGGTTTTTTTATGAATGACAGAATGAGGGCAAGGGGCCGTAGTGCAATTTATCCTATGGCTGGGATTTATTTTATATATACGGCATATCAGCTTTTTAAAGACAGGGCTACCAATACAGGGGGAGAATATGTATTATTCCTCTTGATTGCTGCAGCTTTTTTTTTGGTCGGTATCGGTTTTATCGGGTTTGGGCTTTACACTATGAATAAAATAAGAAAAGAAGACCGCAAAGCCTTAGAAAAAAAGGATATGTAATATTCGGCCTTACTGATATGTGTGCGGTTATAGGAAGCCCGTAAAGATCGGAGAAAAGGAGTCTGTAAATTGAAAATATCAGATATATTATGCCAGGATAGGGTTGGGCTTTCCTGTGAATTGTTCCCGCCAAAATCCGGCAGCCAGTTGAAAAATGTCCAGGAAGTAGTGAAAGAGATGGCACACTTAAAGCCGTCTTATATGAGCATTACCTATGGCGCAGCCGGAGGGACAAGCGAATATACGGTAGAGATTGCAGATGAGATCCAAAACAGGAACCATGTTCCTGCGCTTGCGCATCTGACCTGCGTTTCTTCTACCCGGCAAAAAGTCCATTCGGTCATTGCGCGGCTCAGGCAGGCAAATATCGAAAATATTTTGGCGCTTCGCGGAGATATCCCTTCCGATGCCGATTTTTCCCTGCCGGGCCGGTACCGCTATGCCAGGGAGCTGATAGAAGATATCAAAAGCTCCGGAGATTTTTGCATCGGGGGCGCCTGTTACCCGGAGGGGCACCCGCAGGCGGGGTCGGTTCAGGAGGATTTGGAGTATTTAAAAGAGAAGGTAGAAGCAGGCTGTGATTTTCTGACGACACAGATGTTTTTTGACAACAGCATCTACTACAATTTTATGTACAGGCTGCTTCGGAAAAATATTACGGTTCCGGTAATCCCGGGCATAATGCCGGTTACGAACGGTGCGCAGGTGAAACGGATTCTTTCGCTTTCCGGCACGATGCTTCCGATGCGTTTTCGGGCAATTGTAGAGCGGTTTGCGGACGAACCCGCCGCCATGCGTCAGGCGGGAATTGCCTATGCCACAGAGCAGATTATTGATCTGATTGCAAATGGCGTGAATCATGTACATATATATACAATGAATAAGCCGGATGTGGCGGGGGCTATTTTTGCAAACCTTTCGGAGATTTACAAACGCAGGTAACTGCGGAATGTATCTATGATGAAATAAGGAGGTAAATTTTATGAAAAACAAATGTATCAGAAAATGGGTTTCGGTTTTTTTGGCTTCTGCCATAGCGATGACCGGTCTTCCGGTTCCGTTTGCACCCGTGGCCCTAAAAGCGGCGGAGAATACCACGGTAGTTTCGGACACGGGGGATCGGACCGTCAATTTTAATCCGGACTGGAAATTTATACTTGATTCGGAAGGGAATATGAAAGCAGACGGCATAGATTACGACGACTCGGCATGGGAAAATGTCAGTGTGCCGCATGACTTTAGTATTACGCAGGAACAGTCCAATGATTACGAGGCGGAATCCGGATTTTTCCCGGGCGGAACGGGCTGGTACCGCAAAACGGCGGTATTCCCGTCAAGCTATGCCGGCAAGACGATTGTGCTGAATTTTGACAGCGTATACAACAATGCATATGTGTACATCAACGGGGAAAAGGTCGGGGAACACCATTATGGCTATACGGATTTTTCCTTTGACATTACGGATCTGGTTTCATGCGACGGCAAAACGGAGAATGTGATTGCGGTAAAAGCGGTGAATGAATTTCCGTCCAGCCGCTGGTATTCCGGTTCCGGTATTTACCGCGACGTGACGCTGGTAGTGACCGATCCGGTGCATGTCGCTAAAAACGGCACTTATGTAACCACACCGGACCTTGCGGAACAAAAGGACGGAGCGGTAGACGTACAGATAGAAACAACCGTGCAAAATGACAAGGGTTCGGATACCGCGGCCAGTGTACGCACCACGATTGAAGATGCGGACGGGCGCGTCGTATCGGATGCGGTGGGCCAGGATAACGTATCCGTGCCGGCAGGGGGAACCGCATCGGTCAGCCAGACCCTTACGGTTACGCGTCCGGAGCTTTGGGATTGCGAAAATCCGAATCTGTATTATGTAAAGACGGAAATCCTTTCCGGCGGGAAGGTAGTGGATACGTATGAGACGGAATTCGGGTTCCGCTACATCGGTTACGACGGAGCAACCGGTTTTCAGTTAAATGGGCAGAACGTAAAGCTGAAGGGCGTTTGTATGCATCATGACCAGGGAGCGCTTGGCGCTGCATCTTACCGCGACGCTGTTTACCGCCAGGTAAGGATTTTAAAGGAAATGGGCTGCAACTCCATCCGTTCGAGCCACAATGCGCCGGGCCGTGTACTGATTGACGTCTGCAACGAGCTGGGAATGCTGCTGATGGACGAAGCCTTTGACGGCTGGGCGTATGCGAAGAACGGCAATACCTGCGATTTTTCCAAGTATTTCAATCAGACGCTCGGGGAAGAGAACCAGCTGCTGGGCGGTTCGGCGGATAAGAAATGGTATCAGTTTACGCTGGAATCTTTGATCGAACGCGACAAAAACGATCCCTGCGTTATTATGTGGTCAATCGGGAACGAGATCAACTTTGGCGTGCCGAATACTACTGCAGAGCCATGGATAAGTGAGTACAGGGGATATGCGGCCGATATGATCAGCCGGATCAAAGCGATTGACCCGACAAAGCCGATTACTCACGGGGATAATGTGGCAAACTTATCTTCTACGGGAGATTTGCGGACACAGATCAGCGGAATGCTTGCAGAAGCGGGAGGCGTGGTAGGATTAAATTATTCGCCGGGGAATTACGCGAATAACCACAGACTGCATCCGACCTGGCCGCTGGTGGGTTCGGAAACGGCTTCTGCGATTAACAGCCGCGGGATTTATTCTTCTACCGCAAAGATTACCGATTCGGCAAACGGCAGGTTTTTATATCCTGCATATGACACAACGAATGTAACCTGGGGACAGCGGGCAAGAGCCGCCTGGCTTCCGGTTATTTCCAATGACTTTGTAGCCGGGACATACATCTGGACGGGCTTTGATTATATCGGTGAGCCGACGGATTGGAACGGTATAGGGCCAGGGAGCGTAAGCAAGCATGAAAAGCCGATCCCAAACTCTTCGTTCTTCGGTATTATAGATACGGCCGGTTTCCCGAAGGATTCGTTCTATTTCTATACCAGCCAGTGGAAGGAAGACGAGACGACGCTGCATCTGGTGCCGGGCTGCTGGAACAGGGAATCTCTGGCGGTGAACGGGAGCGGTTTTGTGCCGGTGCATATTTATTCCAATGCGGCAAAAGTAGAACTTTTATTAAATGACGAAGTAATCGGTACGGCAGAACGGCAGTCATTTACGACGGAAGCCGGCTATGAGTACGGTATGTTCCGCACCAACTCGGAAGATACTTCCGTTTGTACCGGGGCGAATTCTGCCAGCAATACGGATTCCAATAATATGGCGGCGCAGTTTAACGTAAAATACGAGGAAGGAACCCTGTCCGTAAGGGCTTATGACGAGAATGACCGGGAGATTACCGATACGATCGGAACGAATTATGTAACAACCAATGTTGATGAAGGATCGGAATTAAAAGTAACTCCGGAACGGACCGAGATTACGGCAGACGGCCAGAGCCTTGCTTATATTTCCGTAGAGGTTCTGGATGCAAACGGCGAATTTGCCAGTCAGGCGGACGATAATATTCGTTTCACCCTGTCAGGCTACGGGGAAATCGTCGGCGTAGATAACGGCAACCAGTCCACCGTCGACAAATTCCAGAACAAGACCGTTTTACAGGATGCAAACAACGCCAATATTGACGCGTTCAGCGGCAAAGCGCTTGTCATTGTACGCAGTACGCGGGATGCCGGCGGGTTTAGCCTGGAAGTAGAAGCGGACGGAATGGAAACACAGACGGTTTCCGTGGAGACGGTCGGAGAAGGAGCCGGCGGCACTTACTTAAAGAGCTATGATCTCAAACGGGATTATACGGTGGATATGGGCACAAAGCCGGTATTCCAGACAACCGTAAACGGTATTCGCAACGACGGGGTGAAAGCGACGGCCAGCGTGGTATGGGATGCGGTTCCGGAAAGCATCTACAATACACCGGGTGTTTACCGGATTAGCGGCAGGCTGATTTTTGAAGGAAAGAGCACAAACGTAGTGGCATTTTTGACGGTAAATCCTATTATCGTGGCAATGAAGGATCTCTCAAAAGCGACCCCGGCGGGTATTGCGCCGTCTTTGCCCGAAACGGTGTCCGGCATTCTTCCGGACGGACGGCTATACGGCGATTATCCGGTCGTCTGGGAAACGGTACCCGCATCGGCTTATGCGAAGGCGGGAGCGATGGTTACGGTAAAAGGTACCGCCACACTTTCATCGGGCGCCAAAATGCCGGTGAAAATGACGGTTCGCGTGGCGGAAATCATCAATTCCGATCCGAAAAACGTAGCGCCGGATTATGCCAGTCTGACGGAAACGAGCTATCCTGCATCGGATAACCTGTTTTCCATTGTAGACGGTGAGAAGAACCTGGCAAATTCCCAGGGCGGCGGCGACGCGAAAAACAGACGTTGGACCAACTGGGATTCCGCACTCTTAAATTCGTCTCCGGCGATTGATTTTGTCTGGGAAGAGGTGCAGGAATTGAGTTCTGTGATTTTATATTACTACACGGACGGAAGCGTGAAGCTGCCGGAAAGCGTGGTATTTTATGCTTCTGCGGACGGCAGGGAGTTCCATGAGGTGGAAGTGACCGCCAGCGAGATTGATACGGAAAATAACAATAAAGCAACCTATACCTTTGAACACAGCCAGCAGGCAAAAGCGTTCCGTATGGTACTGACACAGCAGCCGGGCGCAGGGGCGAATGTCAATTATGTCGGATTGATTGAATGTGAGATTTACGACACAGGCATCAGCTTCCAAAAAAACAATACGGCAGTTTTAGATACCCTGACGGTAAACGGCAAGCCGGTGACCGGCTTTGCGGCAGGAAACTTTAACGCGGGCGGGTATGCGATGGAGATTGATACCCGGCTTTCCCAGACAGTCGTTGCGGCAGCGGCAAAGGACAATGCTTCCGTTACCGTGCTTCCAATCGACGGGAGCGGCGTTGCAAGGGTGCTTGTTCAGTCCGAAAACGGGGCTGTTTCCAATATGTATGTGATCCGGCTGCGCAGCTTAGAGGATGAAGCGATTGCACGGCTTAAAGCAGAGCTTGCGGCGGCAGTCAACGAAGCGTCAGGCAAGGCGTCAGGCGATTTTACGGCAGATTCCTGGGCACAGCTGCAGGCAGCCCTTGCGGCGGCCCAGACGGTAAACGCAAACCAGGACGCGTCTTCCGCACAGCTTACGGCCGCTGTAACGAATTTAAAAGCCGCACTCGCAGGGCTTAAGGCAGCTGCGCCTGCTACACCGCCTGCCCCGGCTTACCCGAAGGTTGGTACAACACACAAGATTAAGAAGGCAAGCTATAAGATAACGGCTTCCTCTGCAAAGGGCTGTACGGTAGCTTTTGTGAAGCCGGCAAGCAAAAATAACACGAAGTTTACGGTTCCGGCGACGGTGGCGATTGACGGGATTACTTATAAAGTAACGGAGATTCAAAAGAATGCTTTTAAGAATAACAAGAAGCTTACGAGCGTAACGATAGGCAAGAATGTAACAACAATTGGGGCGTCTGCATTTGAAGGGGCTTCTAAGCTGAACAAAATTACAATCAATTCAAAGGGGTTAAAGAAGGTAGGCAAAAAAGCGCTTAAGGGCATTAAGCCTAAGGCGACAATTAAGGTGCCGAAAGGAAAGGTAAAGAAATATAAGGGGATTCTTAAAGGAAAGGGGCAGAAGTCCAGTGTAAAAATTAAATAGTTATGATAAAAGCAGGTAGAAGTGTTCTACCTGCTTTTTATCGAAATCTAATGGAGCATATGGGATTCGAACCCACGGCCTCAACAATGCGAATGTTGCGCGCTCCCAACTGCGCCAATGCCCCAATAACTATAGTATAGCACTTTGTGGAGAAAAAACAAGGGGTTTTTGGCCGTAATTTTATTATATTTCTTGAATTTTTTGGAAATTATGTTATAATTTTAGTAAAAATATATAAAGAAAGGATTGTTTTTATATGTGTAAAAAATGGAGTGCAAAAGTGGTTTCCCTTCTCCTGGTTTTAAGTATGGTATTTACCGTGCTGCCATCTGCGGTGTTTGCAGCAGAAAAAAATGAGGGTGGGGGATTTGTACCTAAGAGGATGTTTTTGGTTGGAAAGGATAACCCGGAAGGGACAAAACTTGCACAGAAGGTTTCTTTGGCTGCTTCAGAATTTGAAGCAAAAGAGGTCTGCGGTAAGATGCCAATTGTGTATGGGGATGTTTCTTTTGCAAAGGATGGGGATATCCTGGTACAGCTGTCAGACGCGCTTGCGGCAGATTCTTTTAAGGTGGCAATTAACGATGGTAAAGCGTCGCTTGTGGCAGGTTCTGCAGTTGGCGTGATGTATGGGCTGCGGGATATGATGAAACGCCTGATGTTAACGGAAGGGATCTCTGATGCTTCGTGGGAAGGGGTATCAGATGTATCACAGCGTATTTTCCATCTGGATTGCGGACGTAAATTTTTTTCAAAAGATTTTATGATCGCCCTTGTGAAGGAGCTGTCCTGGCTTCAGATGAACCAGCTGGAAGTGGATTTTTCCAATGGGACGGGTTTTCGGTTTGCACTGGATGATATGTCTTTGGATATAGACGGCGACGGGGAAAGCGATGAGGATCTTTCTGTTTTATGCGGCGGCGTTACCGATCCAGATTCCTTCCTGACGGAAAGCGAGATGGATGAGATTATTGAGACAGCAGACGAATATGGTGTGGAAATTATACCCTGCCTGGATTCGCCAGGGCATACCGGATGGATTGTCGGGAAGGATGCGTTTCAAAAGTATGGGCCAAACGGGGATTTGGACGTAGATAGTGAAGATGCAAGGAATTTTATGAAAGCAATTGTCAAAAAATATGCAGAATATTTTTTGTCTAAAGGGTGTAAGACATTCCATATCGGCGGTGATGAATATTTACACGGCGCTTATAACTGGGGTACCCCGGTGCCATCTACTGAAGGCAAATATGGGATTGTTGCAGATTATTTGGATAGTCTGGCAGGGGAGTTAAAACAGCTTGGTATTAAAAAAGTGCGTTCGTTTAATGATCCGCTTTACTATAATGGGGATTTGACGACACATACGTGGGAAAATATAGATGAAGCGGAATATTGGTGCTATAACGGCATGAACAGTTTCCGTTATGCAGCCCCAGGGCTTTTAGCAGAGCAGGGCCTTGATATGATCAACGGGCATGGGGATTTCTACGGTATTTTAACCGGAGGGGATTTGAATTGGAAAGAGCTTGTGGGGGATCCGGGTACCAAAAAAACACCTGCAGGTATTTACGCACAGTTTCAAAATAATATATTTGCAGGCAATCAGAATGTAGCGGATGAGCATGTAGCAGGTTCTACTTATTTTATGTGGTGTGATGATCCGACACAGGGTACGCAACAGGAGGTGGCAAAAAGCCTTTATCCCCGTTTGCGTGCAGCGTCCGCAAAGATGTGGGATGAATCCGCGTCCGGTTCGTTTGCAGATTTTGCGATGACATTTACGGATTCGGCAGGCGGTTTTATGACAGATGGTTCCCTTCAGAAGCTTGTTCTTCCTGCGCCGTCCCAAATTCAAAATGCAGATGACAGTAAACCGGATCCGGATCCAGATAAACCAGATCCAGACAAACCGGATCCAGATAAGCCAAACCCTCAGCCTGTAACATATGATATTTCGGGTGCTTCTATTGCCGCTGTTGCCGGGCAATATTATACCGGAGCTGCTATTACCCCGCAGCTTACCGTAGCCTATGCAGGAAAAACCCTTACAGAAGGCACGGATTATACTGTTTCATATGCGGATAATGTAAATATTGGTACGGCTACGGCCACCATTACAGGGAAGGGGGCTTATTACGGCGCTAAGGCATTAACATTTGAAATTGGAATCCAAAAGGGCAGCATATGGAAGATCGCCGGGTACCGTTATAAAGTAACGGATGAAAAAGAAGGTACAGCAGCCGTATTAGGTATGTATAAAAAGAAAAACAATGTTATCATTAAAGACAGTGTTACCATTGGGGGTAAGGTTTTTCGTATTACAGAAATTGCCGCAAATGCTTTTTCGAAAAATAACAATATAAAGAAAGTGCAAATCGGCAAAAATGTAGAGAAAATTGGAAAAAAGGCATTTTACAACTGCAAAAAATTAAATAATATCCAGATTAAATCCAAAAAACTGAAAGGAAAGAGTATTGGGAAAGATGCATTTGGCAATACAAATGGGAAAATGAGCGTAAAAGTGCCAAAAGGAAAGAAAGGCGCATACAAAAAATTCCTTTGTAAAAAAGGGTGCTCTAAGAAAATGAAAATAAGCCAGTAAAAAGTTTGCCCCGCTACTGCAAAAAAATATACTTTTTGACAAACCTCATACTGTGATCTATAATGTGTGGGAATGAATAGTATCAAAAGAAATGCAAATACTAATGAAAGAAAAGGAGAACAGCATGAGAATTTTGATTGATACTGCAACCCAGCCATTGCCATCGCAGCTTACGGCACAACAATTATACGGATAGACAGTGAGGGGAAAAGGATATGAACATACCAGAACTTCAGAAAATGACGCTGAATGTCAGAAAAGAAATTATCAAATCATTACACAGCGCAGGGGCAGGGCATCCGGGCGGATCGTTGTCTGCAGCAGAGCTTTTTACTTACTTATATTTTGAAGAGCTGAACGTAGACCCAAAGAACCCGCAAAAAGAAGACCGTGACCGTTTTGTGCTCTCCAAAGGGCATACGGCTCCGGGGCTTTATGCGGCGCTTGCATTCCGGGGGTTTTTCCCAGTGGAAGATCTGATGTCGCTGCGGCATACGGGCAGCTATCTGCAGGGGCATCCGGATATGAAGCAGACACCCGGCGTGGACATGTCGACCGGATCGCTTGGACAGGGGCTGTCTGTTGCTGTCGGTATGGCGTTAGCGGCCAAGATGGATCATAAAGATTACCGGGTATACGCTATGTGCGGAGATGGAGAAATTCAGGAAGGCCAAATTTGGGAGGCAGCGATGTTTGCTGGTTACCGCAAGCTGGATAACCTTGTTGTTATTGTGGATAATAACCGGCTTCAGATTGACGGGTACATAGAGGATGTCTGTTCTCCGTATCCTATGGACAAGAAATTTGAAGCGTTCCATTTCCATACCATCAACATTGACGGGCACAATTTTGAAGAAATTGCTGCAGCGTTTGAAGAGGCAAAGACAGTGAAGGGCAAGCCAACCGTTATAATTGCAAGGACTGTCAAGGGGCAGGGCGTTTCTTTTATGGAAGATGAGGTAAGCTGGCACGGCAAAGCGCCAAATGACGCCGAGTACGAAATCGCAATGAAAGACTTGGAGAAAGCAGGTGACGCATTATGCAGGTAATCAAAAACATTAGTGATTTGCCCAGGATTGCAACCAGGGAAGGCTACGGCAAGGCTCTGGTGGAGCTGGGCAGGCAGGATGACAAAATTGTGGTGCTGGATGCGGATCTTGCGGCTGCGACTAAGACAGGCGCTTTTAAGAACGAGTTTCCGGACAGGCATATCAACTGCGGTATTGCGGAGGCCAATATGGCTGGGATAGCAGCAGGCCTTGCTGCCAGTGGTAAAATACCCTTTATGAGCACATTTGCTATGTTTGTGGCAGGGCGCGCGTTTGAACAGGTGCGCAATTCCATTGGGTATCCGCATCTGAATGTAAAAATCGGCGCTACCCATGCAGGAATTTCTGTCGGGGAAGACGGCGCTACCCACCAGTGTAATGAGGATATTGCCCTGATGCGTATTATTCCCGGTATGGTGATTGTCAACCCATCTGATTCCATTGAAGCCGAAGCGGCGGTAAGGGCAGCTTATGAGTACGATGGCCCGGTATACCTGCGCTTGGGGCGCTTAGCTGTCCCGGTGATGAATGGCAGGGAGGATTATAAATTTGAACTGGGCAAAGGCACGCTGCTGCGTGAAGGTAAAGACTTGACTATTTTTGCTACGGGGCTTTGTGTTGTAGAATCCTTGTATGCGGCCCAGAAGCTGGCAGAATGCGGTATTGAGGCTGAAGTGATCAATATTCATACAATAAAGCCAATTGACGAAGCGCTTGTACTGGCTTCTGCTGCAAAGACAAAAACTGTTTTTACGGTAGAAGAGCATTCCGTAATTGGAGGCTTAGGGGCTGCAGTCTGTGAAGTTCTGAGTGAAAAATGCCCGACGAAGGTTACAAGGATTGGTATTAATGACATATATGGCGAGTCTGGCCCGGCTTTAGAGCTGTTACATAAGTATGGGCTGGATGCAGAAGGTATTTATCAGAAAGTCAAAAGGGCAATTGAATAACCGGAGATTAACTATATAGAAAAAAAGCCGATATACTATACAAATAAGTATATCGGCTTTTTTATCCCAAACAGACAATGGGGGTTGGTTTATAAGGAGGATGTTAGGTATGGATCAAGTAGTACAGACACAGGCGGCAGGATATGCGGCTATGGCAGGCAGCAATACGGCGGAAAAAACAGACAGGGCGGGCAAAAAAGATAAGGTGGCAACAGGAGCGGTCATTGGATCGCCGGAATTAAGCGAGAAGGCCCAAAAATACTATGAGCAGCTTAAAAGAAAGTATTCTAATATGGATTTTATCCTGGTAAGCGAGGACAAAAAAGCGGAAGCGCAGGCAAACGCAGGAAAATATGCCAATGCAAACCGTATGGTAGTACTGATTGATACAGAAAAAATTGAGCGCATGGCAGAGGATGAGGAGTACCGCAAGGAATACGAGGCGATTATAGCCAACGCTTCGCCGCAGCTTGCCCAGTTAAAGAGCAGCCTGGGGGCAAACGCACCTGCGGTAAAGACGTATGGCATGCAGGTGGGAGACGGTGGGGTGGCATCGTTTTTTGCAGTAATAGACAAGTCCTTAGCAGCACAGAAAGCACGGATTGAGAAAAATGCGGCAAAGAAGGCTGAGGAGAAGAAGGAGTTAAAGAAGGCCGCAGAGGAGAAAAAGAGCGAGAAGCGTAAGGGGCTAAAAGAAGAGGCGGATACGGTGACGGTTACTGCCTCTTCTGTGGAGGAGCTGATTCAAAAGATTAATAGTGCGGTTACAATGGGGATGAGCGATTATGTAAGGACAAAAGAGGAAACGTTTGTCGGGGGCAATTTTGATTTTTATGGATAATACTGCCGGCATGGTATAAGGAATGGAGCAGGACGCCAGGATGGCGTCCTGTTTTTGGCGGAAAACAAATTCCGGAGCGCGTTGGAAAAATTAGTTGAACGATCTGTCCTATGGTAGTATAATAAAACATGTTCGGGCTATATTCCCGGAACCAAAGGAGGCGCTTATGCTAGAATTAAGAAATATATCATATGAAGTCGGGGATGACAACGAGAGCCGTGAAATTTTAAAAAATGTCAGCCTTACGATTGAAGATCATTTTGTAGCAATCACAGGCCCAAACGGAGGCGGCAAGTCTACGCTTGCCAAAATAATTGCAGGGATTATCACCCCTACATCCGGGCAGATTATTTTGGATGGGGAAGAGATTACAGGGTTAAATATTACGGAGCGGGCACGCTCTGGTATTAGCTATGCTTTTCAGCAGCCCGTGCATTTTAAAGGGCTTACGGTAAAGGATCTGGTTTCCCTTGCAGCGGGGCGGACTATGACAGTTCCGCAGATCTGCGGAGTTCTCTCAGAGGTGGGGCTTTGTGCTAAGGAATATATTGACCGGGAAATCAATGGCAGCTTATCCGGCGGGGAATTAAAACGGATTGAGATTGCTATGGTGCTTGCGCGGGGGACAAAACTCTCTATTTTTGACGAGCCGGAGGCGGGGATTGACCTTTGGAGCTTTAACAGCCTGATCCACGTGTTTGAAAAAATGAGACGGGACATTAATGGCATGATTTTAATTATTTCCCATCAGGAACGCATTTTAAATGTGGCAGACCGGATTATCCTGCTTTCGGATGGCATGGTTTCTGCCGAAGGGGGCAAAGATGAGATTATGCCAAAGCTAATGGGCATGGAAGCAGCCTGTAGTGCATTGACACAAAAAGCAGAGTAGGAGGCAGCGGTGGATATGGATGCGATTGAAAAGAATTTGTTAGAGCAGGTCACAGGCCTGCATGAGGTCCCTGCGGGAGCCTATAACATCCGTGCAAACGGGAAGATAGCAGGGAGGAACACAACTGCCAACATTGATATTGTGGCAAAGGAGGATAAACAGGGTATTGATATTATTATCCGCCCTGGCACGAAAAATGAGAGCGTGCATATTCCGGTGGTACTGAGCGAAAGCGGCTACCAGGAGATGGTGTATAATGATTTCTATATTGGGGAAGGCTGTGATGTGACGATTATTGCGGGCTGCGGTATCCACAACTGTGGCGTGGATACTTCAAAGCACGATGGGGTGCATACGTTTTATGTAGGCAAAAACGCGAAGGTGCGTTATGTAGAAAAGCATTACGGCGATGGCGACGGGGCAGGGGAACGTATTATGAACCCAGTAACTGTCGTGTATTGTGAGGAAAATGCCTGCCTTGAGATTGAAACGACCCAGATTAAAGGGATAGATTCTACCAACCGGGTGACAAAGGGTGAGCTAAAGGCTGGCGCTAGCTTAGAGGTGCACGAAAAGCTAATGACACATGGCAGCCAATATGCAAGGACAGAATTCGAGGTCGATTTAAACGGGGAAGGCTGCAGCGCAAATGTGATATCCCGTTCCGTAGCAAAAGGCACATCAAAGCAGGAATTCTTTTCCAAAATAAACGGAAATGCAGCATGTACCGGGCACAGTGAATGCGACGCGATTATTATGGACGGCTCCTGTGTCACGGCAAGCCCTCAGCTTACGGCAAACCATGTGGATGCCGGGCTGATCCACGAAGCCGCCATTGGCAAAATAGCAGGGGAACAGTTAATCAAGCTGATGACGCTTGGCCTGACAGAGGAAGAAGCAGAGCAGCAGATTATTAGTGGCTTTCTGAAATAAATTTCCCAAAAATGATACGAAAATCTGCGATTTTCGTATCATTTTTGTAAGAATCGGAAACGTACGTCTTCTTCGTCGGAAGAAAATGCGTTTCCCGAGATATTGCTTTTGCGAAGGCATTTACTGCATAGGGAACCAAACGTAATCGGTTCGCCGCATTCTGTACAGTGTAAGGTTTCTAAGGTAGGGGTCTGAAGATCCTTGTACTGTATCCGGCCTTCGCGTATCCAGCCTTTTACTTTAAAAAGTGGAATTTCAAAATGCTCTGCAACTTGGAATTCGGTAACATCATTCTCGCGGATAAAATCTTTGACCCGGGAAAAGAGCATACGCTCCTTACAGGCAGGGCAGGTGTCTTCCGGATATTCCGGCTTTAGATCCCTGTGGCATTCCTTGCAGGCTTTTATACCGCTGTCAAATAGTGATTTTGAATTGAGTGTTGCCATATGTATCATCCTCCTTTACAGATAGTATAACACAACAGGGGGCAGAAAGGGAAGGTTTCTATGAATTTTTTACATTTTACTGGGATGGGAGGGAAAAACAACGCTCCGATTGCGGTTTTTGATTCCGGTGTGGGGGGGATAAGTGTCCTGCGTGCGCTGCTTAAAGAGATGCCATGGGAGAATTATTATTATTATGGGGATTCCGCGAATGCCCCATATGGTACGAAATGCTTAGAAGAGGTTCGGGAATTGACGGTTGTGCATGTGGACCGCTTTATTGCGGATGGCGTAAAGGCCGTCGTAGTAGCATGTAATACGGCTACCAGCGCTGCCGTACGCCTGCTGCGCCAAAAATATCCCCATGTCCCGATTATAGGGATTGAACCTGCCGTTAAGCCTGCCGCGTTATCTGGCAACCACCCCAATGTCATTGTGATGGCAACGCCGATGACAATTCGGGAGCAGAAATTTCATAACCTGATGGAGCGCTACATGGGGACGGCCCACATCATCCCCCTGCCCTGCCCGGGGCTGATGGAATATATTGAACATGGGAATGTCCACAGCATGGAGCTGGAGCAGTTTCTGGAGCGGCTGTTTGAGCCGTTTGACAAGAGTAAGCTGGATGCGGTCGTACTGGGGTGTACGCACTATCCGTTTGTAGAACGGGAATTGAAAAAGGTGCTTGGAAAAAAAGTGCAGCTGTTTGAAGGAGGCCCTGGGACGGCCCGGGAAACAAAGCGCAGGCTAATAGAAAAGGGGCTGCTCCGGGAAGGAAAGGGGAGGGGGAGGGTCTGGTTTGACAACAGCGAAGGTTCAGAGGCAAAAAGGAAGCTATGCGCAAGGCTGCTTCGGATACAGTGAGGGAGAAGCCCGCCTCCAATGCCTAAAAGGCCCCGCTCCTAAGGATATAAAGAAGCAGTAAATGTAACGGATAAAACGCATAAAACACATACTTTAACGGCAGCCCCCTTTTTCCATTATATCTTTGTATCAACGGGACAAATACAATGGCTGTAACTTCAATTGGCGCAGAAAAACAGAGGAAAACGGTACTTAGGATCCCTGCAAGCGCCCGTTTATCCCTTAGTATATACAGGATATCAATTACCAATACTCCAAGATAGCCATAATCAGTACAAAAGGCTTCTGCCAGGTACATCCCAGCAATTAAGCCAAGTAACGGGAGTAAAAACCCGGCACCAAGGTTATTGGCAAAGCGTTCACGGCAGAAGCGGTCAAAGGCAATAACCAAAAGGCCAATCAGCAGTGTGAAAAAAACGTTCTGGGATGCCTGGTAAAAAGGCGTCTGGTGGAAAGCGAGGTCGAAAGGGATCTCGGAAACTAGGGCAAATATGGCAAGGCGCAGGCAGTATTTGTGCAGGTTTTTCGTATGTAAAAAGCCTTCGACTAACAAAAAACAGAAAATGGGGAATGATATGCGCCCAATATAGCGCAGGGCATAATAAGGGATAGCAGCGCCAGGGCAGGCTGCAGCCAAAGACGGCATTGACCAGTCGGTAACGCCGGCAGCAGATGCGGTGCTGGCCAGTATGGGCTGCACCAGGCTTGCGCCAATGTGGTCAAGCAGCATAGTAATAATGGCGATGATTTTTAATGTGCTTCCGGAAAGGCCGCGGGAAGCGGCAGTAGGTGTGGATTTCATCATGTAGGATTCTCCTTTACTTTCTTGCTAGTATTTATTATACTGATTTTAATACAAAAAAACAACTTGGAAAAAATATGGAAGGGCAAGTGGGCAGATGGAAGACAAGCGATATGCGGTTCTGATTGACGCAGACAATGTTTCGGCCAGATATATCCTGGCAATTTTAGACGAAATGACAAAGTACGGGATTATCACGTATAAGAGGATTTACGGAGACTGGACGAACAGCCAGTCGTCCAAATGGCGGGAGGAGCTTTTGGCAAACTCGATCACCCCAATCCAGCAGTTTTGCAATACGGTAGGCAAGAACGCTACAGATTCGGCGTTGATCATTGATGCAATGGATATCCTTTATACCGGGAGGGTAGAGGGGTTTTGTATTGTGTCGAGCGACGGCGATTTTACCAAGCTGGCAAGCAGGTTAAGGGAATCGGGTATGGAGGTCATTGGTATGGGGGAGAATAAGACCCCGAAATCCTTTAAGGCGGCGTGTTCCGTATTTACCAACCTGGAAATCCTTTTAGAACAGGATGAGGATAAGGCCAAAGAAAATATTTCACAGGAGACTATCAAAGGCGCCATTGTGGAGATTATTACGGAGAATGAGAACAATGGCAGGAAGACCGGGCTTGGTGCGCTGGGCAATTCCCTTTTAAAAAAATACTCGGATTTTGACGTGCGTAATTATGGATATAGCTCCCTTTCCAAATTTGTGGAGGAAATGGCGGATACGTTTAAGCTTTATAAAAAAGAAAATATTATCCTGGTAGGGCTGCAGGACGTGAGCGTGAAGCGTGAGGAGCTGGAAGATTATATCCGCCAGTGCGTCTGGCAGTCAAAGGGCGAGGGCGTGGATCTGGCTGCAATGGGGCAGAAGGTGCACAAGAAGTATCCGGATTTTAAGGTAAAGGAATACGGGTATTCTACGTTCCAGAAGTTTGTGTCGCAGATTTCGGGGGTGGAGATAAAGACAGAGAACGAAACGGTCAAGCGGTTGATGGAGGTACCGAAGGCACCGCTCTGGAGAGGGAGGAGAAATAAGTAAACAGATTGGCAGGAATACCCTTGCCGGCAGCTGCATACCAAAACAGCAGGAACCGAAAGAGCATTTCGCATTCCTGCTGTTTTTTGGCTGCCTATTACCTGGACGTAGAAATCGCTGCTTCCACAAATCCTTTAAACAGCGGGTGCGGCCGGTTCGGCCTGGATTTTAATTCTGGATGTGCTTGTGTTGCGAGGAACCACGGATGATCAGTAAGCTCAATCATTTCAATGATCCGCCCATCCGGTGAAATCCCGCAGAGTTTCATCCCATGCTCAGTTAAAGCGGTGCGGTAATCGTTATTCACCTCATAACGGTGGCGGTGCCTTTCTTGGATCGTATCTGCCCCATACAGCGCATAAGCCTTAGATGAAAGATCCAGCACACACGGATAAGAACCCAGCCGGAGCGTGCCGCCAATATCTTCGACCCCGTCCTGATCCGGCATCAGGGAAATGACAGGATGCGTGGTATGCGGGTTTAATTCGATGCTGTGTGCATCATGCATCATACAGACATTTCTTGCAAACTCAATAATTGCTACCTGCATCCCAAGGCAGAGCCCAAGGTAGGGGATACCGTTGCTGCGCGCGTAATTTGCAGCGGTAATCATGCCTTCAACCCCGCGGTTGCCAAAGCCGCCGGGGACAATAATGCCATGGGCGCTGCCAAGTACTTCCTTTGCGTTTTCGGCATTTAAATGCTCAGAGTCTACCCAGTTTAAATTGACAGTGGCACGGCTGGCAATGGCGCCATGCTTTAGGGCTTCCACGACTGAGATATAGGCGTCGTGGAGCTGCGTGTATTTGCCGACCAGTGCAATATTGACCTCTTTGTCCGGATGGCGCAGGTTGTCCACCATTTCTTCCCAGTCCGCAAGGTCGGGGCTTGGGCAGGGGAGCTTTAAGCAGTCGCAGGCAACCTTTGCCAAATCTTCTTTTTCCATGGCAAGCGGCGCTTCGTAGAGGTATTCCACGTCTAAATTCTGCAGCACATGGTTGCTTGGAACGTTACAGAAGAGGGCGATTTTGTCTTTTAAGCTTTGATCGAGTGGATGCTCGGAGCGGCAGACGATAATGTCAGGCTGTATGCCCATGCCCTGTAAATCCTTGACACTGGCCTGGGTTGGCTTGGTTTTTAATTCGCCGGATGCTTTGATGTACGGGATTAACGTAACATGGATTAAAATAGCGTTGTCGTGGCCGATTTCGTGCTGGAACTGGCGGATGGCCTCCAGGAACGGCTGGCTTTCAATGTCTCCGACCGTACCGCCGACTTCAATAATGGCAATATGCGTTTCATCCGTGGTAAAGTTGCGGTAGAAACGGTTTTTAATCTCATTTGTAATATGAGGGATGACCTGGACTGTGCCGCCGCCGAAATCTCCGCGGCGTTCTTTTTGCAGGACGGACCAGTAGATTTTCCCAGTGGTGACATTGGAATTCTTGGTCAGGCTTTCGTCGATGAAGCGTTCGTAGTGGCCCAGATCCAGGTCGGTCTCCGCCCCGTCGTCGGTGACAAAGAC
>OFGE01001116.1_pt1 | contig 25381 bp, 19 predicted proteins | sample 1521681 | NCBI WGS metagenome assembly OFGE01 (sample SAMEA3504093, study PRJEB24116) | mouse gut metagenome | biome: mouse gut; feature: mouse-associated habitat; material: faeces | place: Denmark | collected 2011
GGCTGCCCGGCGCTACGCGCCATTTCCGCATGCCTGTCATGCTCGCCTCCCCATTTTATCATGCATTTGTGGTGGCGTGTTGTACCATCCGTAGGGGATGTATGCGCTACGCGCCATTACCATCTGCCAGTCATGCTTCCCTCGCCATTTTCTGATGCATTCGTGGTGGCGCGGCATCCTCCTACTTGTGGAGTGTGTAGGCGCGTAGCGCCGAGCAGCCGCGTAGCGGCAAGTCTTAATGTTAGCCCCGAGCAATGGCCGCATAGCGGTCGCGGCTCGGGGACAACAGGCGGTCTCGCACACAGGATGGAGCCGCGTAGCGGCGGCTCTATGACGCAGCGGCACAAAAAAGCACGGCGGCGAGTCGGGCTCGCCGCCGTGCGGAGTCGGGATAGTATGATGCTATTCTATTGCTTTAGAGAGTGGCTTTGTGGATTCGCAAAGTAGCTTTGCGAAGGTCGGCTTTAACAGTCTGACTGACACCGGCCGCATTAAGAGCGGCAGCGAGACTCGGAATCCGGGCTGAAGGCACTTTGGCAGGAGCAGCTGCTGCACTCTGCGACGTCCATTGCACACCACCAGTGTCGTTCTTCAGCGTGTGATAGCTGCCTTCTTTGTCAGTAGCGAAAACTATTGCCGTGGCGTCTGCAGGCTGCGTAACCGAAACCAGTTTTTCACCCGAGAATGCAGGAATGCTGAAGCAGTTTTGGCCAAGCTGGGGATGACTGAGAATTTCCTCAAACGACCAGTCAGGATAGTATATGCCGGCCAGATTGCCTGCGGACAATACGCCCTGGTCTTCTAACAAATTCACACCTGTGGACTGAACGGGCACTGCAACGAGATTATCCTTCACTATAAAGTTCAGGTACATCACATTGGATGAATCGTACATGTCGGGGCCGAGTTTATCAGAGAAATTCTGCTCGAACACTTCCTTGAAGGCAGTGCCGTAGGGATGCACATAGCGGAAGAGAGTGGGATCTTCGGTGTTTTGCTGCACTTGCAGTTCCCAGGAGCAATCGCGCTTTCCAAAGAGAGGAAGTATGTACATGTCGGTGTACACGCCGGTTCCGATCGTTTTCCACTCTTTGGGCGCGCTGTTGTCGATGATGTCGATAGCAGCTGCCTGAGTGGCCACTTCCTCGCCGTCTTCATTGTAGGCGATTACGGCAATTGCATATTTGCCGCTGCCTTCGAAGGCAAAGAGAACCTCGGGATTCTTTTTCTCCTCAAGTTCCTTGCCGGGGACAGCGCCGCTGCGCACTGCCTGGATGGCAGTTTCGAGCTCGGTACCCTCCTCAAGGTCGGCCACGTAGAGCATGCCTGCAGTTGCTTTTGCAATGTCCTCGCCGATGTTTATCGAAGCATGCGCATATGTGACTTCAGTGGGAGCGGTGAGCACGCCGTCGTATTTGATGGATATGTCGTAATCTTTGATTTCAACGCCTTCGCGTACCCATTGGTTGCCATTGCCGCCAATGTATAGGTCATCACTGCCTTCAAAGTTGACAAGACACGTTTTAGGCACAGCAAACACATTCAATATTGTGTTTATTTCTGTTTCTTCTCCCGTTTCTTCATCTTTGACCTTTGCTATACCCCACCGGGCCGTGCCACATTTTTCAGGCTCGTGCGCAATTATGGTCTGATAGTCGTTAGTGGGGTAATCCAGGCCGGCGTCGTTGCATACGTTCGCAACACCATCGCTGAAGAACTGGAATCCGGTAGACTGCAGAGGAATAACCACATAGCCGGATTCGTCGCAGAGGAACTCTATGTTGTACTGCTCCTTGGAGTCATATTCAGAGGCTTCAAGTTCTCCGACGCCATTGGCGGCACAGAACTTAGCAAACTCTTTTCCGTAAGGCGATTTCCAACGGAAACGCAGGGGGTCTATCTCATGCTGCTGAAGTTCGCACTCCCATGTGGGGTTGAAATCTTCCTGCTGGCTCAATTTTGTCAAAGCAAGAATGAAAACGTCGCGATACATGCCTTTGCCGATGGTTTTCCAGGGAGCGGGATATGTCACGGCCATTTCGAGGCTTTCGTAGCCGTAGGTGCTGATGAGCGTGCCGGGGGCGAAAGCGAGTTTCACGGGATAGGCCTTGTCCATGGCCATGTTGGCGCCGGTATAGCCGACTTTGACCTTGGTGGATTTTTCACCTTCGGCAAAGGTTACGCTTGTGGGGAGCGTGAACACTTCCGGGTCGGCGTCGCCTGTGAGCTGATAGGTGGCGGCAGCCGTCTGGCCAAGGCGCGACACGATGACTTCGAAATAGTCGAGGTTGCGGTCGAGATTCACCTCAAGGGCATCGTCGGTGGGGAAGTAGACGCCGTCCGAGGCCTCGCCGGGCGCATAAGCGTCGTCGTCGTTGCAGGAGGTGAAACCTGCAAGGAGGGCGAGCACAAGCGCGGTGTATTTAAAAAGTTTCATTGTTGTCGGTTAATAAGGTGAGATTTCGTTGATTAATCCGCTACGGGCGAGGGCGTCGGAACAGTCTTGTTGTTGTCGGCCTCGGATATGCCACGGTTGGCAGAAATTTCATCGTAAGGTATCACAAAGAGCATCACGTCGTTGGGATAGGTGATGTTGAACACCCATGCGGTGGGGAATTTGCAGCCGCGGCGGTCGATGTTCTTGCGCAGACGCATGATGTCGAAATAGCTCAGGCCTTCGCCCCAGAGTTCGACGCGGCGCTGCATCCAAATCTCGTCCTGAATACCTTTGGCATCGGTTGCGAGAGAAGCGTAGGCGGGGTCGCGGTAGGTGCGCACGAAGTTGTTGAGGGTCTGCTTGGCAGCGGCGGTGGCTCCGCTCATGGCTTCGCCTTCGGCCTTGATGAGGTACATTTCCTCGACACGCATCAGGGGTATGTCGCTGGCATTGATGCTCTGGCCGAGAACGCCCTGATAGGAGTTGAACTTAACGTTGGTATAGGGCATGAGGTTGGTGGACTGGTCGTCGCCGTAGGTGGCGGGGCCGCTCGCGAAACCGTCAAGATACTTCTGCTGCTCCTCGCTGAGGTTGACGCTCTTGCGGTTGGCATCGAGGAACCAGCCTTTGCGGACGTCGGTGGAAGGAATCCAGTCGTAGAGCACTTTCGAGCACCAGCGCCATGCGCCGCCCTGGTCGGTGTAGCCGTGGGCGAAAGAGCACGACATGGCGGGGAAGTTGACGATAGAACCGCCGGAAACGTTTTCATCCTGTTCGCTGACAGCCATACCCCACATCCATGCATCGTCGTTGATGCTGGTGAATCCGGGCTTGCTGACATCCTTTATGGAATAGGGAGCGCCCTTGTGGGCTGCTATTGCCTTTGTTGCGTCCTCGGCGGCGGCGGCCCAGTTCTCCATCGTGAGGTGGTAGCGAGCGCGGAGGCCGTAGGCCACGGCGAGGCTAACCATACGCTTGGGCTTGTCGCCAATCACCGAAGCGGGGTCAATCCCGCTGTTTTCGAGCAGGGTGACGGCTTCGTTGATGTCCTTCATTATCTGTGCGTACACTTCTTCGACTGTGGCACGCGGCGCGCCGTTTTCGGCTGCCTCGAGTTCGTTTTCGTCGGTGAGGATGGGCACGCAAGGCTTGTTCTTGTTGTCGGTGTAGTTGAACTGGTAGGTCTGGGCCAGTGTCCAGTAGTCGAACGAACGGGTGGCGAGACCCTGGGCGCGGAAGAACTGCAGTTCCTTGCTGTCGGTGTCGGCGGGGATAGAACCTATGAGTGTGTTGCAGGTCTTGATCTGGGCGAACTGGTACATCCACAGCATGGCTGCGCGCCAACCGTCGGGGCCGTTGCCCTGAAATCCGTTGTAGCTTGCGAACCAGTTGTAGCCGGAGTTCTTCGATATGTAGTCCATGCCCTGCGAGTCCATGCCCATCATGGTGGCAGGATAGCCGAAGTCGAGGTGCTGCGACGAGATGGCGAAGATGCCGGTGAACTGCGAGTAGATGCCCATGACGGAGGCCGAGGCCATGTCGGGGTTGAGTTCGAGCACCTCCTGCTTCTGGTCGGTCGTCACGTAGCTGTCGAGAATCTCCGTGTCGAGGTCGGCGCATGACGCCAGAGCCGTGGTGGCCATGGCGCCGAGAAGTATGTTGGTGAATTTCATCATTATGTCGTGTTAAGTCGTAATGAAACGAAGTGGAGAGATTAGAAGCTTACGCGCAGACCGCCTGTGAGGGTGCGGATGGGCGAGTATGTGGCGTTGTCGGAGCTTACGCTGCCCTGGCGCGGGTCGAGACCCTGGCGTGCGGAAAGCAGAGCTATGTTTTCGGCCGAGAAGTAGAAACGGAGAGCGGAGAGACCGAGCTTCCGGTACATCTTTTCGGGCACGTTGTAGCCGAGGGTGATGTTGTTGAGCGAGAGGTAGTCGCTGCTGATGAGGAAGCGTGTGCTGGTCTGCGAGGCGTATTCCACGAGTTCTCCGGCCGTGCCCATGCGGGGGACGTCGGTGTTGGTGTTGTCAGGACGCCATGCGTTGAGCATGTCTTTGTGCCATGTCTTGCCGAGGCTTGCTGTGAGACCCGGATCCATATAGTTCTGATAGCCGTAGTCGATGATGCGGCCGCCGAGCTGGTAGCTCAGACCCACGGAGAGATCGAAGCCGTAGGCTTCCATGTTGATGCCGAAACCGCCGTATACGTCGGGCGAAACGTCGCCTGTGAGCTTGCGGTTGGTGCTGCGTGCCACAGTGTAGTCGGTGGTGAGGTATTCCTCGGTCTGGTAGACGGGATTGTCGGTAGTACCTCCGATGACGATGGGCTCGCCGGCGTTGTCGAGGACGTTGCGTTTTGCCCAGTACTGTGCAGTGCCGCGTTCGTCAAGACCTGCGTATTCCACGAGCCACAGCTGGTAGAAGCTTTCGCCGGGGATTACGAGGCGTGTGCTTGCTGCTTCCCATGCTCCGTCCGCGTTGAGGATGGAGGGGTCGAGGCTTACGATGCGGTTTTTGCCGAAGGTGGCGTTGGCAAACACTTCGAGTTTGATGTCCTTGGTGTTCACGGCGCGGTAGTTGAGCGAGAGCTCGAAGCCGCTGTTGCGCATGGAGCCTACGTTCTTGGGGATGCTGGTGTAGCCGAGCGAAGGAGCCACGGGCAGATTGAAGAGCATGTCGGATGTCTGACGCAGGTAGTACTCGGCGGCACCGCTGAGTTTGCCCTGCCAGAAGCTGAAGTCGACACCTACGTTGAAGTTGTTGCTCTTTTCCCAGGTGATGTCGGGATTGCCTTTGTAGAGGAGTTCGGAGTCGGACCACACGCCGTTGGCGCCACCGATGGTGTAGAGGTCGGTATAGTTGATGTAGTAGGTGCTGGAGATGTTGTCGTTACCGTTCTGGCCGAAAGAAGCCTTGAACTTGATGATGTCGATCCAGGTCTTGTCCTTCAGGAAGGCTTCCTTGTTGACGTCCCATCCGAAGGATGCGCTCCAGAATGTGCCCCAGCGGTGGTCGGGATGGAAGCGCGACGATGCGTCGGCGCGGACGGAAGCCGTGGCGTAGTAGCGGTCGGAGAAGTTGTACTTCACGCGGCCGAAGACGCTTCGGTGCGAGAGCTGCTCGCGGCCGCCGCCCACTGTCCAGTTGTCGATGGTGTTGCTGAGTGTCCAGTTGCCGGGCATGTAGAGGTTGGAGCCGCGGCCATAGAGCGATTCAGCCTGGTAGGCCTGGCTTTCGACGCCGACCATCACGTCGAAGTTGTGCACTTCGTTGAAGGTGCGGTTGTAGCTTGCGAGACCCTGGAGGTTGAGAGTGCTGTAGCGCACGTACTGCTGGGTGGCCAAACCGCCGGTGGCGGCGCTCTGTCCGTAGAGGTTGTTGTCGAGGTTGTGGTAACGCTGGTTGTTGAGGTAGAGACCTGCCGTACCGCTGACGGTGAGACCCTCGACGGGCGTCAGTATGGCGTACCACTTGCTGTCGAGCACGTCGCCGATGAACTCGCGGGTATTGTATATAAGGTCGCCGGTGGGGTTGGCTGTGCCCCATGCGCCGGAAGGACGCGAGGCCATCTTGCCGAAGCCGAAGTCCTGGCCCATGCCGTAGTCGTAGATGCGGTTGCCGGAAGCCTTGTCGTAGAGGAACTCGCCGTTGGCGCCGCGCACATACATGGGATAGATGGGAGCCATCTGATAGGCCACGGCGAAGGCATTGGTTGTGCTGTTGTTGGAAGAAGCAGTCTGGCCGGCGGGGTAACCGCTGTTGGAGTACACATAGTTGCTGGTGGTACCTATCTTCAGCCAGGGCTTTGCCTGGTAGTCGACATTGACACGCGAGCTGAAACGCTGGAAGTGCGAGCCTTCGAGGATACCTTCATCGTCGAGGTAGCTGCCGCTCACGTAGTAGTTGAGTTTCTCTGTGCCGCCGGTGATGGTGAGGTTGTATTCCTGACGCAGGCCGCCGCGGAATGTGCCGTCGATCCAGTTGTCGGGAGTGTAGTAGTAGTTGCCGTCGGAGTAGCCTCGGGTGGCGTTGGGGTTGAGCTTGCCGTTCATGCCAATGAAGCTCTGGCCGGCAGGCACGCTGAATGTCTGCATTGCGCCGAGCCACAGGTTGTTGTTGGCATAGGCGTTGGCTGCTGCGGGGCTCTGTCCGAGTCCGAGCTGCTGCATATAGAGCGCCTGGTACATCGTTTCGAGGTAAAGCTCGGGGCTCTTGATGATGTCGTAGGTGGGCAGAGCGCGTCCGTTGGCACCCCACGAAGCGTCGAGCGTCACTTTGGCATTGCCTTCGGAGCCGCGCTTGGTTGTGATGAGGATTACGCCGTTGGCGCCGCGCGCACCGTAAAGCGCCGTAGAAGCGGCGTCTTTCATGACAGTGAGCTGCTCGATGTCGCTGGCTGCTATATTGCTGATTTCGCCGTCGTAGGGCATGCCGTCGACAACGTAGAGGGGCGCCGTGGAAGCGTTGATGGAGCCTGTGCCGCGCACGTGGATGGTGGCGCTGGTGCCGGGCTGGCCGTTGGAGCTGAACGTCTGCACGCCGGCCATTTTGCCGCTGAGCGCCTTGGTCACGTTGCTGACCTGTGCGTTCTCAAGCTGGTCGGCGGCCACAACGCCTGCCGAACCCGTGTACTCCGAACGCTTCACCGTGCCGTACGACACGACGATGAGCTCGTCGAGCGAGGTGGTGGAGGGGTGGAGCTTGACGTGAAGCGCGCCGGAACCGACTTCGACGGTCTGCGCGGTGTACCCCACGTAGGAAATTGTAAGTTTTGTAGTGTTAGCTGCCACCTGAATGGTAAAATTGCCATCCACATCGGTAACAACTCCTACACCGTGGCCAGCCGAAACGGAAGCGCCGATGATGGGCTCGTCGTTCACAGCGTCCACGACAGTACCCGTGACCGTGCGCGTCTGCGCCGACGCACCGACGGCCATCGCTAATACTGCGAGAAGTAATAGAAACAGCTTTTTCATACTTAATTAGAAATTAGACATATATGTTATTGATACTTAAATACTTAACAAACCTGCGGCAGTTGCCGCGCCTTATAAGGGCACTCTTTGAACTATACATTAGTTCGCAAAGGTAACAATTATTTTTAATAAAGTTTACATTTTCATAGGAAATTTTCTTTCAGATTAGCACTTTGCCACGTCGTATTAGTGGCGATTTATCATCTTAAAATCAATTTTAAATTGAAAATCAAAACTTTAAACCGCGCACTGCCTCAGGCACCCCGAGATACAAAAGGATAGTTTTTCGAAAGATGCGGATTTTTGTGTAAATTTGCAGTGCCGCAGCCCACGGGTTGCGGCACATTACACATTAAATAATATAATATACGCTACAAGATATGGCAAACTGGTTTGAATGCAAGGTGCGCTACGACAAAATGATGGAAAACGGCGCAGTGAAGAAAGTGAACGAACCCTACCTCGTGGATGCCCTCAGCTTCACTGAAGCCGAAGCGCGCATAATCGAGGAGCGCACGCCCTACATAAGCGGCGACTTCAGCGTGAGCGCCGTGAAACGCACAAAAATAGCCGAGATATTCTGGAACGACGACGAGGCCGCCGACCGCTTCTACACCGTGAAAGTGGCTTTCATCACCATCGACGAGAAAACCGGCGTGGAAAAGAAAGCATCCACCCTGATGCTCGTGCAGGCCGGCAACTTCAAGGAAGCCCTCGACCACTTCCTCGACGGAATGAAAGGCACCATGGCCGACTTCGAGATACAGAGCATAGCCGAGACCCCGCTGCTCGACGTGTACAAAGTGAGCGCCATGGGCGGAGAAAAGGCCGCCGACAAGCAGTGAGCGTGGCCGGACGCCTCGCGGCAGTGCGCTCCACGCTGCCCGAAGGCGTGACGCTGGTGGCGGTGTCGAAATTCCACCCCGTGGAAGCTCTGCGCGAGGCGTACGACGCCGGCCAGCGCATATTCGCCGAAAGCCGCGTGCAGGAACTGCTGCCTAAGACACAGGCCATGCCGGCCGACGTGTGCTGGCACTTCATCGGCCACCTGCAGCGCAACAAGGCTAAGATGGTGGTGGGATGCGCCGACCTTATAGAAAGCGTGGACTCCCTCGCCCTGCTGGCGCTTATCGACCGCCTCGCCGCCGAACGCGGCATAGTGCAGCGGGTGCTGCTTGAAGCACACGTGGCCGCCGAGGAGGCCAAAAGCGGCTTCGACCCTGCGGAACTGCTCGGATGGTTTGCCGGCGGAGGCTACCGCGAGCTGCGCGCCACACACATCTGCGGCATAATGGGCATGGCCACCAACACCGACGACGCGGCACGCATCGACGCCGATTTCGCGGCGCTCGCCACCCTTCTGCGCGACATACACGCGGCCGCGCCCGACCTGCGCGGCTGCGACATCCTCTCGATGGGCATGAGCCACGACTACCCCGCGGCCATCGCACACGGCGCCACCCACGTGCGCGTGGGCACGGCGATATTCGGCGAACGCCAATAGCGAACAGAAACAGCACGGAATACACGCAGACGGAAACGGAGCGGCGGCAGCGCCTTCATTTTCCGTCTGCGCTGTTCTTCCGTTCTTTTTTTAGGCACTTTCGCCAAAAATAGTTAACTTTGCGGCATAGAGGGCGAAATGCGCCCTGACGACAACAGCAATTCTTTAACCCAAACCCTATACCATACACCTTACAAATGGAACGCAATCAAAAACAGAAGGGTAAAGTCATCGCTATCGTGGCGATGTTTTTCCTTTTCGCGATGATTTCTTTCGTCACCAACCTCGCCGCGCCCATCGGCACCATATGGAAAAACAACTACGAGTGGAGCGGCATGCTCGGCAACCTCATGAACTTCCTCGCCTATCTGTTCATGGGTATCCCCGCCGGCAACCTGCTCGTGAAAATCGGATATAAGAAAACAGCACTGTGGGCAATGGTAATCGGTATTGCCGGCCTCGCCCTCCAATACCTGTCGAGCGTGGCAGGCACCGAGACCGTCGTGTTCTCCGCAGGCGCCGACGCCGTGACCCTCAACTTCATCATCTACCTGCTCGGCGCATTCGTGTGCGGCTTCTGCGTGTGCATGCTCAACACCGTCGTGAACCCGATGCTCAACCTGCTCGGCGGCGGCGGCAACAAAGGCAACCAGCTCATACAGACCGGCGGCGCGCTCAACTCGCTCAGCGGCACGATGACCCCGCTGTTTGTGGGCTCGCTCATCGGCATGGTGACCGCGCAGACATCCATGAGCGACGTGGCACCCCTGCTGTGGATAGCCATGGGCGTATTCGCCTTCGCATTCATCGTGCTCAGTTTCGTGGCCATCCCCGAGCCCCACATGAACAAGGGCGGCAAAAAAGTGAAATTCGCCCACAGCCCGTGGCATTTCCGCCACACGGTGTTCGGCGTGGTAGGCATATTCTTCTACGTCGGCATCGAAATCGGCATCCCCGGCGTGCTCAACTTCTACCTCTCCGACAGCTCGGCCAGCGGCATACTCGTGAACGCATCGGCCATAGCCGGCGCAGTGGTGGCCATCTACTGGCTGCTCATGCTCGTAGGACGCCTGCTGTCAAGCGCCATATCGGGCGCCGTGAGCAGCCGCGCGCAGCTCATCTTCGTGAGCACACTCGCCATCGTGCTCATCATCGCCGCCATCTTCCTGCCCGACAGCATACGCGTGTCGATGCCCGGCTACAGCGTGGCCGACGGCTTCACCATGGCCGAAGTGCCCATGAAAGCCCTGCTGTTCGTGCTCTGCGGCCTGTGCACATCGGTGATGTGGGGCGGCATCTTCAACCTCGCCGTGGAAGGCCTCGGCAAATACACCGCCCAGGCCAGCGGCATCTTCATGATGATGGTGGTGGGCGGCGGCGTCATGCCCGTGATTCAGAACGCCATCGCCAACAGCCTCGGCTACATGACAAGCTACTGGCTGGTGGTGGCCATGCTCGCCTACCTGCTGTTCTACGGCCTCATCGGCTGCAAGAATGTCAACAAAGACATCCCCGTGGACGACGAAGCCCCCGACGCGCGCAACCTCTAAGAATCTCAACAACACACCTATCATTTTTATACTATAATGGATCAGAAACTTCTTACCCGCGCGGCCGACAACGTCCGCATCCTCGCAGCCTCCATGGTGGAGAAAGCAAAGTCGGGACACCCCGGCGGCGCCATGGGCGGCGCAGATTTTGCAGCCGTGCTATATGCCAAGCATCTCGTCACTGACCCCGACAACCCGAAATGGCCGTTCCGCGACCGTTTCTTCCTCGACCCCGGCCACATGTCGCCGATGCTCTATGCGGTGCTCGCCCTGACGGGCAAATTCTCGCTCGACGAACTGAAGCAGTTCCGCCAGTGGGGCAGCCCCACTCCCGGCCACCCCGAAGTGGACGTGGAGCGCGGCATCGAGAACACCTCCGGCCCTCTGGGCCAGGGCCACACCATGGCCGTGGGCGCAGCCATAGCCGAACGCTTCCTTGAAGCACGCTTCGGCGACGTGGTGGCACACAAGACCTACGCGTTCATCAGCGACGGCGGCATCCAGGAAGAAATCTCGCAGGGCGCCGGACGCATAGCCGGCTACCTCGGCCTCGCCAACCTCATCATGTTCTACGACAGCAACGGCGTGCAGCTCAGCACCATGGTAGACGCCGTAAACCGCGAGGACGTGGCAGCGAAATACCGCGCATGGGGATGGAACGTGCTCGAAGTGGACGGCAACAACCCCGCAGCCATAAGCGAAGCCCTCGACAGCGCCTACGGCGAAACACAGCGCCCCACCCTCATCATCGGCCACACGGCTATGGGCAAAGGCGCCGTGAAAGCCGACGGCACATGCTTCGAAGGACAGTGCAGCACACACGGCCAGCCCCTCAGCAGCAGCGGAGCCGACTACGCAGCCACTATCGCCAACCTCGGCGGCAACCCCGAAGAACCCTTTGAAATCTTCGCCGACGTGGCAGCCCTCTACGCCGAACGCGCCGACGAACTGCGCCGCCTTGTGGCCATCCGCCGCCAGGACTACCAGGCATGGAGCGAAGCCAACCCCATCCTCGCCGCCGAACTCGAAGGCTACCTCGCAGGACGCCTGCCCGAAATAGACTACAAAGCCATAGCCCACAAGCCCGGCACATCGACGCGCCAGGCATCGGCCGACGTGCTCGGCGTGCTCGCACAGCAGGTGCGCAACATGATCGTAGGCTCGGCCGACCTCGCCAACAGCGACAAGACCGACGGCTTCCTGAAAAAGACACGCGCCCTGACACGCGGCGACTTCGGCGGAGCATTCCTGCAGGCAGGCGTGGCCGAACTCACCCTCGCATGCATCATGAACGGCATAGCACTGCACGGCGGCCTCGAAGAAGCCTGCGGCACGTTCTTCGTGTTCAGCGACTACATGAAGCCCGCAGTGCGCCTCGCAGCCCTCATGGAACTGCCCGTGAAGTACATATGGACACACGACGCATTCCGCGTGGGCGAAGACGGCCCCACCCACGAGCCCGTGGAACAGGAAGCCCAGATACGCCTCATGGAGCAGATACGCAACTTCAGCGGCCGCCCGTCGCTGCTTGCGCTGCGTCCCGCCGACGCCGCAGAAACCAGCGTGGCATGGAAGATGGCCATGGACAACCACGACACACCCACCGCCCTCATCCTCTCCCGCCAGGACATCCCCGACCTGCCCGCGCCCGAAGGCACCGACCGCTACACGGCAGCTCTCGGCGCGCTCAAAGGCGGCTACACCGTGGTTGAGGCCGCCAAGCCAGACGTGGTGCTCGTGGCCAACGGTTCGGAAGTGAGCCTGCTCTGCGAAGTGGCTGTGCTGCTCGAAGCCGAAGGCATACACGCCTCCGTGGTGTCGATGCCAAGCATAGGCCTGTTCAACGTGCAGCCCGCCGACTACCGCGCATCCGTGCTCCCCGCCGGAGTGCCCCAGTTCGGCCTCACCGCCGGCCTGCCCGCCTCGCTGCGCATGATTGAGGGATTCACCGGCAAAGTGTTCGGCCTCGAACGTTTCGGAGCCTCCGCCCCCTACAAGGTGCTCGACGAGAAGTTCGGCTTCACCGCCTCGAACATCCTCGCCTGCGTGGCCCAGTACCTCGGCCGCACGTTGCCTGACATGCCCCGATAACAATCCATACATCCGCCGCCGGACACATGCCCGGCGGCGGATTCGTTTTAGCCTGAAAGATGGAAAAATAGATCCGGAATTAGTTTTTTTTCACACAGACAGCATTCGTTTAAAAAAAAATTGCTAATTTTGAACCCGATTACCGACCTATTATACGCACATTCAACTATAACACACTAATATTAGTTTATTTATTTATGAAAAAAGCTACTTTCTTTGCTTGCGCCTGCGCCCTGCTCATGGGACAGTCGCTTATGGCCCAGAACAATGCTCAGGAGGTCACCTACGTGGAGGATCCCACCCAGGGCGTTCTGGTGAACAAGTTCAGCAACAACTGGTTTATCACGGTTGACGGCGGTGCCGGCGTTTACTTCTCCAGCTTCGACGATCACCGTAAGTTCACCGACCGTTTCGCTCCCGCTGCCGACATCTACGTAGGCAAGTGGTTCTCGCCCATCATCGGCCTGCGCCTCGGTGCAAGCTGGATGCAGAACAAGGGTCTGTCCAACGGTCCCGTAGCAGGTTCGCTTCTCGACGAATACCGTCCTGACGGCTACTATAAGACCCTCTACAACCAGGTGGGCCCGGCTGCTGACGTGATGATCAACCTCACCAACTGGTGGTGCGGCTACAAGCCCAACCGCATGTACAACGCCATCGTTTACGCCGGTGCAGGTGGTTACTTCACCCTCAACAACGACTGGCACACCCTCCGCGACACCAACCTCTTCGGCCGCGTAGGTTTCATCAACAGCTTCAACGTGAGCAAGCGTGTAGCTCTGTCGCTTGATATCCGCGCCACCCTCATGGACGGCCACGCCGACAACGCCTACAACCACGTAGACAAAATGTTCGGCAGCCTCAACGCTTACCTCGGTGTGACCTTCAACCTCGGCAAGACCAACTGGAGCGCTCCCGTTGTTCCCGTTTGCCCCCCCGCAGAGAACTGCGACGCACTGCGCGCACGCCTCTCCGCTGCCGAAGCTCGCGTAGCCGACCTCGAGCGTCAGCTCCAGGACTGCCTCAACCGCAAGCCGGAAGTTGTGGAAGCCGAGCCCGAAGCTCTCGCCACCATCTACTTCCCCATCGGTGTCAGCCGTCTGACCCGCGAAGACAAGAACATCGTCAACGCCGTTGCCGACGTCCTCAAAGCCGACGCTTCCAAGAAGTATGACGTGAAGGGCTACGCCGACACCTACACCGGTTCTGACGCCATCAACAACCGTCTCCGCAACCAGCGTGCAGGCAACGTTGTGAAACAGCTCGTAAGCCGCGGCGTAAGCGCCGACCAGGTTCAGGCAGTTCCCGTCCAGGGCAACCTCCACGGCGACAACGAAGCTCTCGTAAGCCTCGACCGCTGCGCTGTGATCATCGAGCGCTAAACCGCTCCTATCAGCCACAACTTTTATCGGGCTCGCCAAAAGGCGGGCCCGATTTCTTATGCCTTATCCGCAGCGCCCGATTCAGGCGCGAAGCCGCAGCACGGAAAACAAGACTGCAACAGGCGACACGCCTGTGAGCGCAGCGACGAACGGACATAAAGCTGCAAGAATAATCCATTCACTCAACATGCTCTAAGCCTGCACATACAAAGAAACAACAGCCCCCGGGGCTACGGCCGCACAGCGGACACAACCCGGGGGCACATGCCCATAGCGGAAAGCAATGGGCTTTTTACTCGGCTACGGGCACAGACTTCCTGCGCGACACAGGCAGCGTGTAAGTGACGAAGAAAGCGCCTGTGAGCGCTCCGCTACGCGCGCCATAGCCCGGCACATAGTACGGACTTCCATAAGGCGTCTCGGTGCAGTGGAGCATCGTGTGGTATTTGAGCATCCACCCGGCCGACACCGGCCCGCAGAGCTTGACACGAAGGCCGAAACACAATTCGAGCCATCCGGCGGCAGCATTCTGGCGAGGGATGCCGAACGTGGCCGTCTCGTCCCAATACGGAGAATCGACGATTACGTCGCGCACCTCCCAGCGGAACGTGGAAAATCCGTACCTCAGACCGGCAAGCAGCAGATAATCGGGATTGCTGTTGTACAGAAAATTATAGTTTGCTCCTATCCGGAAATACGGAGCCATCGGCGAGCGATAGTAGTAGCCACCGCCCGAGGGTTTATGCGAGGCGGTGCCTAATCCGGCCTCTAACACAGGGATGTAGCGGTTGTGCAGATTCACCTCGGCTGCGAAGCCCGCCAGACCATAGTCCTGGCCGAACAGACGCATTGCAGCGTCCCATATGTCCACCGAGACAGACACAGAATGCAGCAAAGGGTACTGCATGCGCGGCAACGACGCCGTCAGGGCAAGAGAATCAACCCATTTGTCGCCTGTCACGGTGTCGACCCACACCACTTTGCCGTTGTCGTCGACATAGCTCACGGATGAGGCGCGGCGTTCGGCATTGATGCGTGCGGTGTCGTTGCGCAGTTCGTTGCGGCTCTGCGTGGCCGTGGCCGCAGTGTTCACCGGTGTGATGCGGCGCTGCGCTTCGGCGCCGGATGCCACGGCGAGCATCGCCGCAGGGAGAAGCACACGTGCAAGATTCATTGCCCTGCCCCCTCCCCTTCGGGCTCCGCCGTGCGGAAATAGATGAGGATGCTCACCTTATCCACATTGGTGATGAGCGAATCGGCCATCACCACCCGGTCGATAACATTGTCGGTATAGTCTACGGATGTCACCCGGTAGCGGTACGTGGCGCCGCATTCCTCCGACGCAAAATAGGGTATGCTCTCGTAATCGAACGTGATGACATCCTCCACACCGGCCGCCTCGAGCGCTTTCTGTCGGTAAACGAAACGCCACGAGGTGCTGTTGCGGGTAGAACGCATCGGCAGATACAACTGGCTTTTGGCCGGCTTCGCCTCGCTCAGCACCGCACCGTCCGGAGCGTCCACGCCCACCACCTCGAGCGAATCCACGCTTATGGCCTTGTCGGTGGACGACGAGCGGAATTCGGCCAACGGCAGCGAACTGCGGTTGTCAAGGCAGCCGGAAGTGTTGCACGAAGCCAAAGCCGCCACAGCGCCCGCCATTGCCGCTATCGCTATTCCACGCCCCATTGCAGGATGTCGTCAAGCTCTTTACGCTTGCGGGCGGGAGCCTTTTCGTCGTAGCCGGGATAGCCGATGGGTATTATCACGATAGGTTCCACTCCTTCCGGCAGGCGCAGGTCGGCACGGAGCGGTTCGGGGTCGAAGTTGCACACCCAGCACGTGCCGAGGCCGAGAGTGGTGGCTGTAAGGCATATGTGTTCGGTGGCTATGGCGATGTCCACATCGGTGTGGTCTTTGCCGTCGAAAGAGCGGTGCCAGGCTTCGCCGTGGTGGCCGCATACGACGATGAAAGCCGGTGCCTCCTTTATCCACTCGCGGTCGTAGGCACGGCCGCATATCTCGCGTCCCTGCTCGCCTTCGAGCACAATAAAGCTCCACGGCTGGCGGTTGCAGGCCGAGGGAGCGAGGCGTGCGGTGTCAAGAACGGTGCGGATGAGTCCGCGGTCGACAGGAGTGTCTTTATATTTGCGGCAGCTGTGGCGAGAGTCCACAAGCTTGGCGAATTGTGCGAATGAGTTCAGTTCCATAATAGTTCTTTATGCGGTATCAGGAGTGGGGATGTCCTGTATTCTTTAAAGCTTGTTTGATTTCGCTGTCTATTTCATAGTGGTTGCGCCCCGGCGCATTGCGGGCCACGAGTTCGCCCACGAATCCGGCGAGGAACATCTGTGCCCCCAGCAGCATGAGCGTGAGCGCGAGGTAGAAGTAAGGCGAATCGGTCACGAGCGTGTAGGGGTGGCCCGAGTGCATGTGGTAGAGCTTCGTGAAGCCGACTATGGCCGTGGACACGAGGCCGAGCAGGAACATAAGCGAGCCTACGAGGCCGAAAAAGTGCATGGGTTTTCCGCCGAACTTGCCGGTAAACCAGAGTGTGATGAGGTCGAGATAGCCGTTGACAAAGCGGTCAAGGCCGAATTTGGTCTTGCCGTATTTACGGGCCTGATGCTGCACCACTTTCTCGCCGATGCGGCTGAAGCCGGCGAGTTTGGCAAGATAGGGGATGTAGCGGTGCATGTCGCCGTACACCTCGATGTGTTTCACCACCTTGCTGCGGTAGGCCTTCAGCCCGCAGTTGAAGTCGTGAAGGTTGTGTATGCCGCTCACACGGCGCGCCGTGGCGTTGAAAAGCTTGGTGGGTATGGTCTTCGACAGCGGGTCGTAGCGCTTTTGCTTATAGCCGCTCACGATGTCGTAGCCTTCCTCGCGTATCATGCGGTAGAGTTCAGGAATCTCGTCCGGCGAATCCTGCAGGTCGGCGTCCATGGTGATAACCACGTCGCCTTCGGAGCGGGCGAAGCCCACGTTCAACGCCGGGCTTTTTCCATAATTGCGTCGGAAACACACACCGCGCACGGCCGGGTTGGCCTCGGCCAGACGCTCTATCACCTCCCAGGAACCGTCGGTACTGCCGTCGTTCACGAATATTATCTCATAGCTGAAGCCGTTGTCGCGCATCACACGGGCTATCCACTGCTCCAGTTCCGGAAGCGATTCGGCTTCGTTGTACAAAGGCACTACTACTGAAATGTCCATATCTCTATCGTTTGTTGTGCGGGCGCAAGCCCACGGCGCGGATTACGACCGCGAATATCATCGAAAGTATGGAGCCGCTGAACACACCGCCCCACAACAGCGCCAGTCCCACATCGACAGGACGCGGCACAAGGCCTCGGTCGATGACGGCGCGCACATCGGCAGCCATCGCCCTGGCCTCCGGCGAGCCCAGCGACGCATATACGTCGGCCGCCTGGGACAGCGATTCGCCCACCAGCCCGGGTTCCCACCACCGCAGCCACACTATGGCAAGCGCGGCCATCAGCAGCGACCCGAAAAAGAAAATGCAGATGCCGTGCATCCACAGCATGGGGAATGTGCTCATGCCGCCGTCGGCCCTATAGGCACGGCGCAGCTGCACATAGGCCAGCACAGGCACCGCCACACACAGCAGCGGAAAGGCCAGCGAGGCCGCCGACACACGCATCGACAGCGCCCATGAGGCGAAGATGCCGCACAGCACGACACCCATCACGGCGCCGTCCGAAGCACCGCGGCGGTAGACATTGTTGGTTGCCGAATTCTTATTCATATTTCTAACACGCAAAGTTAGCACATTTTTTACTAACTTTGTAGCCTGAATCAACATTTTCACAAAACAAGCAATACACAATGGCTCTAAAATGCGGCATAGTGGGGCTGCCCAATGTGGGCAAAAGCACACTTTTCAACTGTCTGTCCAACGCCAAGGCCCAGTCGGCCAACTTTCCTTTCTGCACCATCGAACCCAACGTGGGCGTAATCAGCGTGCCCGACGATCGCCTCACCCGCCTCGTCGAGATGTGCTCGCCGCGCTCGGTAGTGCCCGCCACGGTTGAAATTGTCGACATTGCCGGCCTTGTGAAAGGCGCATCGCGCGGCGAGGGCCTCGGCAACAAGTTCCTGGCCAACATACGCGAGACTGACGCCATACTGCACGTGCTGCGCTGCTTCGACGACGACAACATAACGCATGTCGACGGCTCGGTCGACCCCGTGCGCGACAAGGAGATAATCGACTACGAGCTTCTGCTCAAAGACATGGAAACCGTGGACTCACGCCTTGCACGCACAATCAAGCAGGCGCAGACCGGCGGCGACAAAACGGCACGCATGCAGGCCGATGTGCTCCAGAGCATCAAGGAAGCCCTCGAGCAAGGCAAGCCGGCCCGTAGCGTAAGCTTCGACACCCCCGACGAGCAGAAATTCGTGCGTGAGCTGTTCCTGCTCACATCCAAGCCTGTGCTGTATGTGTGCAACGTGGACGACGCTTCCGCCGCCACCGGCAACGCCTACGTCGACGCTGTGCGCGAAGCCATCGCGTCGGAAGGCGCTTCGCTCATGGTGATAGCCGCACAGACCGAGAGCGAGATTTCCGAACTCGACACCTACGAGGAGCGCGCCGAATTTCTTGAATCGATAGGCCTCGCCGAAAGCGGCGTGTCGCGCCTCATACGCGCCGCCTACGCCCTGCTCGACCTGCAGACCTACTTCACAGCCGGACCCGACGAGGTGCGTGCCTGGACTTTTATCCGCGGCAGCAAGGCTCCGCGATGCGCCGGCATCATCCACACCGACTTCGAAAAAGGCTTCATCCGCGCCGAGGTCATCAAATACGACGATTATGTGCAGCTCGGCGGCGAAACAGCCGTGCGCGAGGCCGGACGCCTCGGGGTGGAAGGCAAGGAATATGTGGTTCAGGACGGCGACATAATGCACTTCCGGTTCAACGTGTAAGGCACACGCCAGTTGCATTTGCATAAAACAAGAATTATCAATATCTTTGCGTTCTGTAAAAACACCTACATCCGAGACTTATGCGATTTAAGACTACACTCCGCACACTCATAGCTGCGACGGCACTTTTCGCCGCGTGCGCTACTGCTTATGCCGAAATGACAGACGAACAGGTAATCCAGTACGTCCAGCAACAGAAAAAAAACGGCAAAACGGAGCGACAGATAGGAAAAGAACTCATTTCAAAAGGCGTCACGCCCGCACAGCTTGAACGCCTGCGCGACGCACACTCCGGATCCGGAGCCCAGGAAACAGAATCCGGCGCTGCCGACAAGTCGGTGATGCGCGGACGCGCCGTAGAGGACAAGGAAGCCGAAGGCGAAACAGGCCTTGCTACGACCACACGCCAGGAAGTGCAAAAGGGTTCGGCCAATATATTCGGCCACAACGTGTTCTCCACGCAGTCTCTCACTTTCGAGCCCAACGAAAACCAGGCAACGCCCAAAGACTACCGTCTCGGACCCGGCGACGAGGTGATAATCGACATATGGGGCGAAAGCGAGGACCGTCTCCAGCAGACAATCTCGCCTGAAGGCAGCATCATCGTGGAACAGCTCGGTCCCATCTATCTGAACGGGCTGACAATAGACCAGGCCAACGCCCACCTGCGCAAGCTGTTTGCCAGCAAATATGCAGGCGTGGGCGACTCAGCCACCGAAATAAGCCTCAATCTCGGCAAAGTGCGCACGATACAGGTGAACATCATGGGCGAGGTAGTCACCCCCGGCACCTACCGCCTCTCGCCGTTCTCGACTATATTCCACGCCCTCTACCGCTCGGGAGGCATCACCGACATAGGCTCGATGCGAAACATAGAGGTGGTGCGCAACGGTCGCCGGCTCGCCGTGGCAGACGTATACGACTTCCTTTTCAACGGCAAGAACAGCAAGAACATACACCTGCAGGAGGGCGACGTAATCATAGTGCCGCCATATGAGACTATGGTACGCATCGACGGCAACGTAAAGCGCCCCATGTACTATGAGACAAAGGACGGCGAAACCCTTGCCGACGTGCTGGCCTTTGCCGGCGGATTCTCGGGCAACGCCTATACCGAGGCCGTGCGCGTGTCGCGTCTGGCCGGCCAGGAGAACGAACTGTACAACGTGCACGCCGACGAGTTCGGTGGCTACAGCATGCAGAACGGCGACGTAGTGACCGTCGGACGCGCCCTCGACCGCTACACCAACCGCGTACAGGTGCGCGGACAGGTGATGCGCCCCGGATTCTATGCCCTCGGCGCCGAAATGCTCACTCTGCGCGGACTCATCGAAAAAGCACAGGGACTCGTCGAAGACGCTTACACCGAACGTGCGCTCATCTACCGCGAAGGAGCCGACCTGACACTTCAAGTCATCCCCGTCGACCTCGGCGCCGTACTCGAAGGCTCTGCGCCCGACATCGAGCTGCAACGGAACGACATCGTGGAAATCGCGAGCCTGCAGGAACTGAACAACCGCGGAGGTTTCACTATCCAAGGACTCGTGGCCGACCCCGGCACTTATCCTTATGCCAGAAACACCACTATCGACGACCTCATCCTCCAGGCCGGAGGACTCCTCGAAGGAGCGTCCGAGGCCCGTATCGAGGTGGCACGGCGCATCGTCGACCCGACATCTCTGCATTCCAGCAACGAAATAGCCAAAGTATTCAACTTCGAGTACAAAGGCGGCAAAGTGGGCACCCCTGGTTTCCTGCTCGAGTCCAATGACATAGTGACCGTGCGCAAGAGTCCGGTCTACATGGCACAGCAACGCGTGGCCATAGGCGGAGAAGTGACATTTGAAGGCCCCTACACCCTCTCGCAGCGCAACGAACGCCTGAGCGACCTCGTAAACCGCGCCGGCGGCCTCACCGATGCCGCTTACGTGCGCGGAGCACACCTCAGCCGTAAGATGACGGAAGACGAAATAGCCGCACGCACCGAAACCATCCGTATCGCACGCATGATGCAGAACGGCGAGTCCAACGACTCCATCTCCATGGAAAAGCTCGTCATCTCCGACAGGTACACCGTGGGCATCGACCTTGAAAAAGCACTTGCCGCACCCGGCGGCGACTACGACCTCGTGCTTCAGGAAGGCGATGTGCTTTTCATCCCGCAGCTCATCAGCACAGTGCGCGTGCACGGCGACGTGATGGTGCCCAACACCGTGTCCTACAAAGACGGCGCCAAACTCAAATACTACATAAACCAGGCCGGCGGCTACGGAGAACGAGCCAAAAAAGGCAAAGCCTACGTGGTGTACATGAACGGTATGGTGGCAAAAGCCAGCCGCAACGTGAAAATCGAACCCGGATGCCAGATCATAGTGCCCTCGAAAGCCCCGAGCACGGGTCCCAACTGGCAGGCCATCATGTCCGTGACCTCCGTAGGCGGAACACTCGGCACCATGGCCGCAGCCATAGCCACGCTCCTGAAATAAACCCCGCTCCACACTACACATATGACAGACGAGAAGAACAACTTGAATCCGCACGACGACGAAGTGCAGGAAATAGACCTCATGGACCTCGCGAAAAAGCTGTGGTCGGCACGCAGATTCATCCTAAAAGCAGCTGCATACGGCATTGTGGTCGGACTCGTGGTGGCGTTTTCAATTCCGCGCGAATACACCACCACCATAAAACTCGCCCCGGAACTGGGCGACAACAAGCAGGCCGCCGGTGGCCTCGGAGCCTTGGCGTCCATGGCAGGCCTAAACGCTGGCGGCGCAAGCAAAGAAGCGGTGACTCCGCAGCTTTACCCAGACATCGTATCGTCCATACCCTTTGCGGTAGGACTTTTCGATGTGCCCGTCACCGACATCTCCGGTAAAAACCACACCACCATACGCCGCTTCATAGAAGAAGACACATCGGAGCCATGGTGGAGCACACTGAAAGCTCTACCCGGAATGGCCATAGGCGGCGTGAAATCCCTGTTCACCGACGAAGACGACGAAGCCGCATCCGACACAATCAACGCATTCAGGCTGTCCCGCAGAGAAGCAGCAGTGGCAGGAGCAATCATCGAACGCATAGGAATCGATGTCGACAACAAGACTTTTGTAGTCACTCTTTCCACGACTATGCAGGACCCGATGGTGTCGGCTCTGCTCGCCGACACTGTCGTGGAACGGCTGAAAACCTATGTGACGGAATACCGCACTTCCAAAGCGAAAGAAGACCTCAAATATGCAGAAAAGCTCAACGAAGAAGCCAAGGCCGACTACCATAAGGCACAGCAGACCTATGCCGACTATATGGACAAGAACCAAGGCATCGTGTTGCGCTCGGCCCGCACCGAACAGGAACGCCTACAGAACGAAGCCGCTCTCGCGTTCAATCTCTACAACGCCACAGCCCAGCGCCTGCAGTCGGCCAAGGCAAAAGTGCAGGAAATCACTCCTGTCTACGCTGTCGTCCAGCCTGCGAGCGTGCCGCTCACCCCATCCAAGCCATCCAAGCCGATGATTATAGTGGTATTCGTGTTCCTTGCGGCCGCAGGGGCATCTGCATGGGTGCTTTTCGGCAAAAACATCGTGGCCGATTTAAAAAAGCAGAAGAACTGATAATCCTCCCATAAGTCCGCGCCCCAAAAGTCGTTATACGACTTTTGGGGCGCAGTTTATTGTAGGGATACTGTCACCAATCCTCATCATGCGGCTCTGCCATTTTAGAGGAAAAAGGATTTTTGAAGGAGTCGTCGTGGGTTCGGTCGCGGTGTCGTATTGGAGGCCGGAGCCATAGCACACCTCGGTGTTGAACATCTGACAGGTGGCGAGGGTTTCGTCCGATTCTATCAGGTCGATAATGTCGAAAGGCATAAGGTTCGTGGCACCCCACGGCATATATGCGTGGTTGTCGGAGAGGATAGTCGGCGAAGTACCGTCTTTAGACGCTTGCATAGCAAGAATTTCGCCGTCTTCCTTGAAAACCGGCTTCGGCCCGGTGAAAGCTGCCGAGGCGCGGGCGTTGGGTAGGTTCTCTACCGAACTAAAAATAAGCTGCTCCATAATCTTGTGGGTTGTAATGCCACAAAATTATGGAGCGAGTATGCGGGGCGAAAAGACGCTTATTCTTCGGTTAAGACTTGAATGATATATTCCTTGGTAAGCTCGGGGGCAGCCTTGCCAAACCAAATACGGCGGATATTTTCGGTTCCAATAGCCGATGCACGGCGCTTTAACTCCATTACAAATTCCTCATCAAAAATTTCTGTCAATGGCCTTGCCTTTGGCTCGTCTACGATAGGACGTAAGAACAAATATCCGTCAAAATTATCTGAATAGTTGCCGGTTGCGATATTATATTTTATTTCATAGATTCCATCAAACGGCTCACTACCGAAAGGCGAATCTGCAAGATGAAAACCTAATGGGCGGTTTCCATCGGCTTCAAATGCCCGATCAAAAACTCCACCGCGAATTGGCGATTTATTATTTCCTCGGTTATCACCCGGCAAAACATGCTGGAATATTGTAAATACATTGTTCTCTCCAAGTTCTGCGGTTAGTTGCGCACCGGCTGTCAAGGCTGCTTCTTGTCCTGCCGCAGATGATGCAAAACCGGCCTGGTGAGATTTATAAGCATGTGCGCAACCTACAAGGAACAAATTGCTCCGTCTATCTTTATTTGCGGAAATAGTATTGGCAATAATGTTAGCCATGTGTGTATTACGGTCTTCTGCCTCCCTAAAATCTTCCCTATTCGCAGCAAGCGAATAAGGTACCTGATAATCTGCCAAGATAATTTTGATACGCTTGTTTTGAGGCAGAGTTTGGTTAAGGTGCCATAAATCGCAGATAAACTCAAATTCTCCGCTATCCCACCATCCAAGAGGTTGTTCTTCGCGGAAAATCTGCAATATCAATTCGGAATTTATTGTGTCAGAGTTTAGAAATTCATCCATTTTAGGCTGGCACCAAGAAGGCAGTTCCATAAAGATTGTACTGGTGGCCTCTGAAAAATCGGGTAGTGCAATGAGGCGTTTGAGCATATCCCATGAAACCTTTCTTCTATGGTATTCACCGTTTATTACTAATTTATGCGAGCGCAGCATTTCGAGCATAAATTGTTCGGGGTTTGTATCAACATGAGAAAGGAAATCAACAAAAGAAGTTATGTCGGTCGGCAAATTGTTGATTTGAGCTATCCTCGGCAGATTACTATGATGGAACGGCAAATCAACTAATAATTTATCTTCCGCTTCATTTAGATTGTTGGCCATTCCTTGTCCTCCGTTAACCCAACGGCCATCTTCTATCCAACAATAATTAAGCATATATAAATCCTCCCCCTCCGTATGCGTCACAAGTGCTGCGACAGAATCACGGTAGGACACAATCGCATCAATGGTTTCATTAAGGACATAGTTGAGAAAATCATCATCAACTATTTCATTAGGAGCGTTTGGGTCATTAAAGAATTTTGAAGTAGATATATCAGCCCAATGTCTGGCCTTGCCGCTGACTCTTACCCACGCACGTGATAGGTAATAGTCAAGGGGGGAAGTCAAATTTATGGAATCAAGTTTAAATTCTTTGACAGGCTTGCCAATGGATTCAATCCGAAAACCATCAGGCAAAGTAGCAAAAGCAGTTGTGGAAAACCCGATTAAGAATATGAGAATAGAGATAAGTCGATTCATAAGCGGTTGATTTTGTTGCAGACTTGCTGAACGTGGTCGAGACCGTAGAGTAGCGAATGACTGTCAATGCCCATCCACATAAAGAGAGTGTGCAGTTTTTGATATGCGTTGAGGATATATGATGTGCCGATTACAGGTTGCCGGAGTGCAAAACATATCGGTTCATGGTGAGCGATACGGTTGCGCAGTATATTGATGCTATCAAGTTCGTTGAACATGAAGGCGTTGTTATACTGGCATTGTGCGGAGGAACGAGGCTTGTTCGGAAAAATCGCGAGCAGACTGCGCCCAACGGCGCGGTACTGCGGATTGGCAAACATATATTTCCAAACGCCAAACTCCATTTCTGCAAGGAGTTTTGTGTGGGTGTAGCTGTTATCGCGTTGTAAACGGCGGTAAGCCTTGCGGATAATGTTCGCGCTGTCGCGGCAACCCGGAATATCGAATATGCCGCCCGGCTCTATTGCATCGCGCAGCCAGTCATTGCCAAGACGCTGAACGAGAATACTGTCAATGGCGTTTCTGACAGCAACTTCAAAGCAACTCAACAAAGTAAATACCTCTTGCGACAGATTTAGGTTAAGGCGATAAAGTGTCATCGTCTTTTTGGTGTCGCCGCCACAGGCTGTGAGGTATCGCTGTAGCCTCTCGGCGGATAATATAGCTTGAAATTCAGTGAATTTCACTTTTCTTCGTAATCTTTTTGAGCTGGGATTTGTTTTAACCAACAAAAAGCACTACCTTTGCAGTGTTGATTCCCGGTAGCCCCTGACTCGTCAAGCTATCGGGTTTAGTTT
>OFGE01001118.1_pt1 | contig 25322 bp, 20 predicted proteins | sample 1521681 | NCBI WGS metagenome assembly OFGE01 (sample SAMEA3504093, study PRJEB24116) | mouse gut metagenome | biome: mouse gut; feature: mouse-associated habitat; material: faeces | place: Denmark | collected 2011
AAAGCGGCGGAATGCCACGCCGCGTGGCCTCGCCCGACATCAACACCGAGGACTTTTCGGCGGCCGTGGACTTTCTCTCGGTGCACCCCGGGGTGGACGCTGCGCGCATAGGCATTCTCGGAATCTGCGGCTGGGGCGGGTTCGCCATAAACGCCGCTGCAAACGACACCAGGATAAAGGCCGCCGTCGCGTCCACCATGTACGACATGTGCCGCGCCACGTCAAACGGCTATTACGATGCCGACGACAGCGCCGACGCACGCTACAAGGCAAAGGAGGCCATGAACGCACGGCGCACGGAAGACTACCGCAACGGCTCGTACGAACGCGCAGGCGGCGTGGCTGACCCGCTGCCCGACGATGCACCGCAGTTCGTAAAGGAATACCATGCCTACTACAAAACCCCTCGCGGCTACAATGCGCGCTCAGGCAACTCCAACGACGGGTGGAACGCCACGTCGCCGCTGCCGTTTATAAACTTCCCGCTGCTTTACCGCGCGGGAGAAATACGCAATGCCGTGATGATAGTGCATGGAGAAAACGCACATTCACGCTATTTCGGTGAAGACGCTTTCAGGAAACTGCATGGCGACAACAAGGAACTGCTCATCGTGCCCGGCGCCGACCACTGCGATCTGTACGACAACCTCGACAAAATTCCGTTCGACAGCATCGCCGTGTTCTTCGACACATGGATGAAACCATAAAGGCGTAATCTTCGCCAGGCTCCTATTGCCCCAAATCGCAATTCAGCTGCAGACGCCCCGACGACAGAGCGCGGTCGAAAAGACGGTTGCGCAACGCCATGTCATAGGCACGGCGTCGCTCGGCCATAAGACGGCTCTCTATCGCCGGGCGCGCCACTTCCAAAGGCATCACCGATCCCGCCGGCAACACTGCGGAAACCTCAAGCAGATAGGTGAATCCGCCGAGCGATATGTCGAGGTTGCGGTGGCTGCGCACATAATCCGACGGCTTTGCGCCGAAGTCGTAAGGAATGCGCCCTTCCACCTGCTCCCAGTCTATCCACTTGTCGCGGAAATAATCGTAGTGTATGGCCGCCCCGAGCACAGCTTTTTCAAGTCTGTCTATGTCGTCGGGCTTCGTGGAGCGGTACAGCCGCCTTATCTGCGCCAATTCCGCAGCATCGTCGGGCAATTTTACATACACGCCTTTGATGAGCGGCCGTTCAAGTACGAAATCGGCACTGTGGCGCCCGTAATAATCGTTCACCAGCGAGTCTGAAAACACAATGCTGCCGGCATCGGAAGCGAACATGCGGTCGCGGTAGCCGCGCATGATAAGGTCGCGGCGGTATTGCGCCACCATCTCCTCTATCGCTTTCATGTCCACTGCCTCGGCTGCGACATCCTCCACAAGGCGGGAGTCAATCCACCCGCGGATGAAAGCGCGTGCAAAACGCGTGCTGTCGTCGGGCGAAAGGCCGGCAGGCATTGCCGCCGCAAGGTCGGCGTGAGTAAGATTCTCCAGCCCTACGCGCGCAAGAGCACCTTCCGCCATGGCGTCGGGACCCGGGCCAGAGCATGCCGCCGCGGCCAAGGCCACGAGCAAAGCCGCTGCCGAACGCACAAGGCTCATTTCAGCTTCTTAAGTTGCTTTTTGTTGATTTTCACGGGATATTTGGCTCGCAATTCCTTGATCCAGTCGGCTTCAAGGGCGGCCTGATAATCGGCCACCACGGCGCCGCGCACATCGGCGGCATTCTCCGGCGCGTCTATCACGCGGCCGGCAAAAGCGGCGTACTGTGTCCATTGTTTGCTTTTCGGCTCAGGGCGTTCGCCGCCGAATGCAAGGAAATCGATGACGGGGTTTTCACCCTTTGCGGCGAGCACGCGCTCCACCTTTACCGTGCGGCCGAACATTTTGCTCATGGCCGCCGTGAACGCATCGGCGTCGGCGGCATCGAGCGTGGCCGCGTATTCAAGGGCCTCGGCGAGTTTCTCCTCGCTTGCGGCAAAAATCACATAGCTCTTGAAGTGCGGCTGCTCCCACGTGTATTTCTCGCGGTTGGCGGCAAAGAAAGCGTCCATGCCGTCTTTGTCCTTGGCCGCGCGGTTCCACACCTTGCTGTTGGCAATCTCGAAAAGCAGGATGCCGTCGCGGTACTCGTTCATGAGATTCCGGTAGTCGGAATTTTCTTCCATGAGCTGCTCGCGTGCTATGTCGAGGGCTGCATCGGAAAGAGCGCTTTCCACAGCCGTGCGCACGGCCTCCATGGTGTGGGAGGCTGTTTCAGGCGAGGTGAGCACGCCGGCCACACGCGGTGCCACGGCGCTTACGGCCGTTTTGCGGCCGTCTATCTCAAAGGCGGTGAGCCCGGCCATTGCCGGACTGAGCAGAAGCGAATCCAGAGCGCCGTCGGCTGCAACGAGTGCAGCCTGAATCTTTGCAAGGGTGGCCTCATCGACGCGTCCCTTATGCTCCGCCACTTTGCGGGCCGCATAAGCGCGCTCGGGGGCTCCCGAGCGGTCGTCGCGCGCCATGGCTTTTTCGATGTCGGGGCGGAGTTCGTCAAGCGACTGTCCGCGACGCGACTCCTGTTTGTAAATCACATGGAAACCGAACGACGTGCGGAACGGCTTCGACAATCCGCCGTCGGGCAGCGCAAAAGATATGCTGTCGAACGGCTGCACCATCATTCCGCGGCCGAACCAGCCGAGGTCGCCGCCGCGGCGTCCCGAGCCGGGGTCTTCGGAATACTGCTTTGCCAGCGATGCAAAATCTGTGCCGGCGGCAGCCACGGCATAAAGCGAATCGATGAGAGCCTGCTCGCGCTCGATTTGCTCCGTGCTCTTGCCCTGCGTGAGACGCAGTATGTGCGACGCATGCACCTCTCCTTCAGAGGGCTTACGCTCGTCCACACGGATTATGTGCCATCCGAAACCGCTGTTGACCGGTTCCGATATTCCGCCTACAGGAGTATCGTATGCCGCTTTTTCAAAAGCCCACGGGAAACGCCCGGGGTTGACATTGCCCATCAGTCCGCCGCGCATCGCAGAAGACTGGTCCATGCTGTAGCGCCGCGCCACATCCTCGAACACGGCCGTGCCGGACACTATGGCCGAACGCAGCGAGTCGATGCGCTGTTCCGAACCCGGCACCGCAGGCAGCATTATATGGCTGACGCGCACATTGTCGGAATAATGCGAATAGGCCTCCGCCACAAGGCTGTCGGCCACCGACGCATCGCGCAGGTAAGGCCGGGCGAGCTCGTCGCGGTACTGCATGTACTCGGCACGGAAAGTAACCGTAGTGTCGAGGCCCGCAGCCTCGGCCTCGGCCACTTTGAGCTTGTAGTCCACGAACATGTCGAGATAGCGCTCAATTGTCAGCGGCTCGAGCTGCTGGCTGTTGTTCTTGTTGTAGAGGTATTGGAATTCGCCCAGCGTCACGTTCTTGCCGGCGACATTCATAAGCACGGGGTCTTTGGGGGCTCCGAAGCCGCTGAAAGCGCAGAGCAGACCCAAGCCACACATGAGATGCTTTTTCATTGCGTATTGTGAGAGGTTTTGTTTTGTGGTAATAACGCGGGTAAAGGCAATTTATTATATCAGCCGCCTGGGCTTTGTGGCCTGAAAATCTTTCAGGTACTCCGGCACGCTGTAGGCGAGGTCGAGAAACTCGCGGCGCGAATGGCGCAGTTCGGCCAGCGCCACCATGTCCACCGCCAAAGGAACCACGTCGGGCACGAACACGGCATTCGGAGCCGAGTCCAGCAGTCGGCGGGCCTTTTCGCTGCCGTTGCCGAAAAACAGCACGGGGCGCCCGGTGTCCAGCAGACCGGCATAACTGCCTTCGTCCAGAATGTACGGCTGCGGCTCCATCAGCCTGCACAGCCCGAAATCATAGGCGGCCGTGTACACCTCCATGCGCCGCGCGTCGATCATAGGCACGAAAATGCTTTCGGGGTCTATGTCGAGCGTGGAGAACATCACGCGCGTAGCCATAAGCTCGAGCGTGCCGACGCCGATGAGCGGAATGTCAAGAGCATACGCCAGCCCCTTGGCCTCGCTCAGGCCGATACGGAGACCCGTGTAGCTGCCCGGACCGAGGCTCACGGCCACCGCGTCGGGACGTATTTCGTGCCCGGCCGCGAAATCAAGGCAGCCCTTTATGTAGCCGCTGATAAGAGCGGCATGGTTGCGGCCGCCGAAATCCTCGTAATGCGCAAGAATCTGCCCCTCGGCAGTAAGAGCCGCCGAGCACACGTCGGTCGATGTCTCGATGTTTATTATAACAGCCATGATGCTTCAGGAAAGAGCCCCGGCAAGGTCGTCGAGAGCGATGCGGCTCTGCTCGCCGGTGGCCATGTTTTTAAGTGTGACGCTGCTTTCGGCCAGTTCTTCCTCGCCGATAATGGCCACGTACGGGATGCGGAGCGCGTCGGCATAGCCCATCTGTTTTTTCATCTTCGCCGTGTCGGGGTACACCTCGGCCGCGACCCCTTGGGCACGCAGGGCCATGGCCGCACGCAGCGACGCTGCCGCCTCGGCCGCGCCGAGGTTGAGGAAAATCACGCGGGTGGAGTTCTGCGCTTCGGCAGGGTACAGGTCGAGCGCGTTGAGCACATCGTAGATGCGGTCGGCTCCGAAACTGATGCCCACGCCCGAAAGACCGGGCATTCCGAACACGCCTGTAAGGTTGTCGTAGCGTCCGCCGCCCGTGATGCTGCCGATGGCCACATCGCGCGCTTTCACCTCTATGATGGTACCGGTGTAGTAGTTGAGGCCGCGGGCCAGCGACACGTCAAGTTCAAGCTCGGCACGCAGGCCGGTGGCCTTCAACCCGTCGGTGACCTCGCGCAGCTCCTTCACGCCGAGCGTTCCCGTCGGGTTGGCCGCAAGCAGGGTCTCGAGCGCGCACAGGCGCTCGTCAAGCGTGCCGCCGATAGCCAGTATCGGACGCAATGCCTCGATGGCCGCGCAGTCAAGGCCGCGTTCGCCCAGTTCGGCGCACACTGCCTCCATGCCTATCTTGTCTATTTTGTCTATGGCGGTGGTGATGTCCACAAGCTTGTCCGGGGCGCCTATGTGTTCGGCTATTCCGGCCAGCACCTTGCGGTTGTTGAGCTTTATGGTGATGCGTATGCCGAGGCGGGCGAACACCTCGTCGACAAGATTAAGCAGTTCTATCTCGTTGAGCAGCGAATCGCTGCCCACCACATCGGCATCGCACTGGTAGAACTCGCGGTAGCGCCCTTTCTGAGGACGGTCGGCACGCCACACCGGCTGTATCTGATAGCGCTTGAACGGCATCTGAAGCTCTGCGCGGTGCTGCACCACGAAGCGGGCAAACGGCACCGTGAGGTCGTAGCGCAACCCTTTCTCGCTCACCTTGGGCGTCAGCTTCGCTGCCTCGCCTGCCCCGACCATGGCAGGGTCTACGCCGCGTGTCCAGTCGCCGCTGTTGAGAATCTTGAACAGCAGTTTGTCGCCTTCCTCGCCGTATTTGCCCATGAGCGTAGACAGGTTTTCCATAGCCGGAGTCTCTATCGGCCGGAAGCCGTAAAGACGGAAAACGCTGCGGATAGTGTCGAAAATATAGTTGCGCCTGGCCATTTCGGCAGCTCCGAAATCGCGTGTGCCCTTTGGAATTGAGGGTTTCTGTGCCATTTACTGATAATATTCTGAATTAAAGTGCAAATTTAACCATTTTTTCCGTACATGGCAATTCTGCGCCTACTATTGAAAAAACATGGACCGCACCAGAGCATATACACACAGAGGAACAATTGTATTTCTCAAAGAAAATCATTTCATAGACTAAGAGGTTGTTTAATAATCATTGTTAACGACAGGGTGGTGTATTTTATGTTAAGGTGCAGTTTATGAGGAGGGAGCAATGGGGTTCCATTGTGACCGACGAGTAAATGTGCGTTAACATAAAAGACGCCATGCAGAAGTAATTTTAAATTTTTGTTAAGGTTGTCAACAATGGAATTGGCAACCCCTCCGAAATTTTTGAGTGTCTTTATCCCTTTGCTTCAGTCGCATAGCCCGCTATGCTCCTTCGCCACAGGAATAAATCCGTCTGAAAAATTTCGGCCCTGTCATTAACAAGCATTATTAAACAACCTCTAAACCGCCGCATGCCGGACGGTTTAAAGACAAAATCAAATATCAGCCGATAAAAACGGACTTTTTTATTGTTTTTAATGTGTTTTGTTTGTAGTTTTGCATGCACACCCCAATCGTACACATAAAAAGTCAATTTACACATACAACATTTTGATTCTTAAAATACTCCCTGTTATCGCAGCCGTTCTGCTGCCGATAGATTCAGTTTCACGAAATTTAGTTATTTGTTCGCCGGATAAGCAGCCGCTGAAAGAAGCTACCGCCACCGCATACAACGCCACAATGGATTCGCTGGCACAAGCATGCAGCAGCAATGACGGAAGAATAATCATAGAAAAGCACGATATAGCATTCCTGCTTATCGAGCATGCCAATTACTCTTCCACCGCAGTAAAAACAGACACACTTGCAGGAGACACAATCACACTACGGCCGGCTGTTGCTCTAAAGGAGTTGGAAGTAAACCGCGACATAGTAGAACATTTCTTGACCCACGACAGTTATCGACTACCTATTAGCGTAATGCAGCACTACAGAAGCCCATACCAGGCACTGAACGAAATACCATACATTACGGTGTTTCCGAACAATGCCCTTTATTTTCGCGGCAAGGACAATGTGAAGTTGCTGATAAACGGAGTGGAAAGCGATTATCACGAAGTTGCGGCACTGCCGGCCGACGACATCGACCGCATAAACGTCTACTCCACGCCTCCGCTCAGATACGCCACCACGGGCGTGGACGCTGTAGTGGAAATCGTCACAAAAAGCAACTTGCGCGGCGGTAATGCGGGTGTGGACATTGCGCAGGCATTCAAACCGCTGAAAGGAAACAACTCGCTGCACTTCAACTACAATTATCGTCGTTCGCGCTTCAAAGTGGCCTACAGCAACTACAACGAACATTACCGCAAAATGCGACGAGACGAGAATCTGGCCTATGACTTCGGAGGCCAGCATTATATAAAAAACAAGACGGGAGTCGACTCGCGTTCCGACAAGGACAACAACGGGCTTAGTCTGACATTTCAAAACAATCTCAAGGATAATTACCTCGTGAGCATTAAGGCCGGCTTCAATTCCGACAAATCCACCGATGACGTCGAACAAGTCGTGCACTCTGCCACCGGACATGAATATCCCGCCAACAACCAACTACAGACTGCATCGACTTCCTATTGGACATCGGTATTTGTGGAAAAGACACTCGGACATAAAGGTAGCGCCGGAACTATAGCCGGTAGCGCTTACTACCAGAGAGTCAACTCCGATTACGATTCACGCTACATGGAATGGCCAGGACAGGGCGGAGCACCCGCTACAGACGTTTATGCCAAATACCGAACATCGCTCGACGCAGCAATAGCCGACATAGAGTATTCGCTCCCGATCGGAAGTGATTGCCAATTCGCTGCAACCGTGTATGAAACCTACAAATACGGAGACTATACCGACAATACAAAACCTTTCCGACAGAAATCCAACGAGCTGTTCGCATCGGCACGCATATTCCTGCGCCACGGCAAATTCAGCTACAACCTGAGCATGTGCACGAGCCACAACTATTCGCACACCACCCTACACAGCATTTCGCAGAACAAATGGCACATGCTGCCGCGTGCAAGCATACACTACTATCCGACCGACAACATGTACATGCAACTGAACTACACAACACGCGTAGGAATGCCCGCTCTCGCCGAACTCAGCGAGACCGACCAGTGGGTGGACACACGCCTTATCTACCACGGCAATGCCGGACTCGTGCCGTACCACCGCCACATATTGTCATACAACTTCGGGTTCAACAGCAAATATCTCGACCTCAGTTTTGAAGCCCAATATCTGCATGCCCCGCACACCATATGCGAATATTTCGTGGCCGAGGACGACCACATATTGCAGACCCTCATAAACCTCGAACGCTATGACGAACTATACGGAATGCTGAACACAACGCTGAAACCGCTCGGGTCGTACACATGGATCATAGTGTCGCGCCTGCAGGGCGCCAAATCGCGTGGCCGCGGACTCGGCACAGACTGGAGCGGCTACCGCTTCCAATGGCACCTTATGACGAACATATCGCTGAAACGATGGAATATAAACGCATCCTACCAATACCCCGGCAAGGTGAACATGGGGCAGCGCATACTGCCGCGTGCGCAGCACTGGGACGTATCGTGCTGGTTCAACATCGCAGGCAACCTGTGGGCGGGAGCACAATGGACCATGCCTTTCGGGAAACGGTTCAGGGAACGCCAATACACAGTGCCGGAATCGCTCGTTCACTACGACTACACCTACACCGTGGCAGACCGCGCCAATTATGTGTCGCTGAACGTGCTATGGAACGTGTCGTTCGGCAAGAACCAAAACCGCGCATCGCAGAACATAGACCTCAGCAACGACGACACCGGCATCCTGCACAGATAGACACCGACGGACAAACCGAAAGCTTTGTATCGCCACGCCTTGACACCGAAAATGCTGCGGAGGCGGAATTGACTTTCCACTACGACGACGTATGCTCCGACGCTTCAATGAATCAAATACATGCATCGGTAAGTCTCGACGGGAGCGAATGGGAGGAACTTTTCGTATCCGAACAGAAACCGGAAACCGAGCCCCACTGGCAAAAAATATCCTTGCCGGTTCAACTCGAAGGCAAATGCAGCGCCATCAAGGTGAAAATAGATGCCGTGCGTCACGACGGTCCCATAACCAATGTCTACATCGACAATATTTCCGTGACGTCCAAACCAATGTCGTCGATAAACTCGGTAGAGTGCGACCCCGACGCAAACACTACGGCCGAATACTATAACCTCCAGGGCATACGTGTGGCCGAGCCTACGCTTCCGGGGGCGTACATCGTGCGACGTGGCTCCGTCACCACCAAGACTATAATCCGAAAACACCGCACTGAAACCGTTTATACCATATTATACACGCGCAGGCACCACTCTACATGTGTCTGCGCGTGCTTTTACGCAAGCATATACAAAAACTCTTTTACGGGTCGGAATAAAATGTGTAATTTTGCGGCACATTCCCCGTCTCATATTATGAGATACAAACCAAACGATACAATGAACAAATCATCACTTGCAATCATTGCACTGGCCGCTGCCCTGACAGGCTGCGCCACACGGAGCGGCCACGGCGTGGACCGCGCCAACCTCGACACCTCCGTCGAGCCGGGTGCCGACTTCTACGACTACGCATGCGGAGGATGGATGAAAGCCAACCCGCTCACACCCGAATACTCCCGCTACGGCACATTCGACCAGCTCGGCGAACTGAACCGCGAGCAGGTGCGCGACCTCGTGCTCGGCCTCGACGCATCCACTGCCGAGAAAGGCAGCAACACACAGAAAATCGCCGACCTCTACGCCATGGGCATGGACAGCGCGCGCCTCAACAAAGAAGGAGCGCAGGCCCTGCAGGACGACCTTAAAAAAATCTATGCCGCCGAGCGCGAAGACATCATAGACCTCATGGCCACCATGGCCGGCGTAGGCGCATTCTTCGGCACAGGCGTGGAAGCGGACATGAAAAACTCCACCGTCAACGTGATGTACTGGGGCCAGGGCGGCCTCGGCCTCGGCGACCGCGACTACTATCTCGAGGACGACGAGCACACTGCGAAAGTGCGTGACGCCTACCGCAAATATCTCACTGAACTCGCCACCCTTTCCGGCATGGACGCCGAAGCCTCTCAGCTGCTCGCCGACAACGCCATGACCATCGAGACGGCGCTCGCACGCGCAGCCATGAGCCGCGAGGAGCTCCGCGACCCGGCCGCAGGCTACAACCCGCGCCGCGTGGCCGACCTCGCCAAGGAATATCCCGCGATAGACCTCGCGCGCTACTTCGAGAAGCAAGGCGTGCAGGGAGTGGACAGCATCATCATCGGCCAGCCCAAAAGCTATGCGGCTGTCGACAGCCTGATAGCCAACACACCCATTGAGGTGCTGCGCGACTATGTGGCCGCAGGCTATATGGACTCCGCATCGGGCTATCTCAGCGACGACTTCATCGACGCCGCGTTCCGCATGAACCAGGTGCTCAGCGGCGTGGAACAGAAGCAGCCCCGCTGGAAGCGCGCCCTCTCCGTGCCCAACGGCATGCTCGGCGAAGCCCTCGGCCAGCTCTATGTCGAGAAATACTTCCCCGCGTCCTCCAAAGAAAAAATGCTCACTCTCGTCGGCAACCTCAAGGACGCCCTCGGCCAGCACATCGACAGCCTCACATGGATGAGCGAGGCCACCAAGGCCCGCGCACACGAGAAGCTCAATGCCTTCACCGTGAAAATCGGCTATCCCGACAAATGGCGCGACTATTCCGGACTTGACATCGACCCGGCGAAGCCCTATTGGAAAAACATCCAGGATGCCATCATCTTCAACCAGGAATACAACCTCGCCGACTTCGGCAAACCCGTGGACCGCGAACGCTGGTACATGTCGCCGCAGACAGTGAACGCATACTACAGCCCGCTCACCAACGAAATCTGCTTCCCGGCCGGCATACTCCAGAAGCCGTTCTTCGACCCCGAAGCCGACGACGCCATCAACTACGGCGCGATAGGCGTGGTTATCGGCCACGAAATGACACACGGATTCGACGACCAGGGACGCCAGTTCGACAAAGACGGAAACCTCGCCGACTGGTGGACCGAAGACGACGCCAAAGCTTTCAATGCATTGGCCGACAGCCTTGCCGCACAATTTGACGCCATCGAGGTGGCACCCGGCACACACGCCAACGGACGCTTCACCCTCGGCGAGAACATCGCCGACCAGGGCGGCCTGCGTGTGGCGCACACAGCCTACCACAACTCGCTCGGAGGCAACGAAGGCGAAACCATCGACGGATTCACCCCCGACCAGCGCTTCTACCTCGCCTATGCCAACGTATGGGCCGGAAACATCCGCGAAGCGGAAATCCTCCAGCGCACCAAAACCGACCCCCACTCGCTCGGCCGCTGGCGTGTCAACGCCACACTGCGCAACATCGAGCCCTTCTTCGCCGCTTTCGGCATTGAGGAAGGCCAGCCCATGTTCCGCCCCGCCGCCGAACGCGTCGTAATCTGGTAATGACACCCACGCCCTGAGCGGGCGCATGCGACAGGAAAAAACATTCGCACCCTGCCGCATGCGCCCGCTTCTTTTTTCGCACCAAAGTGTGCACATATTCCGCCAATTACACATATCTTTGCAGACCGACAAACACAGGCAGCCGACAATGGGACTTACAACACACGACAAGGACAGGATGATACAACTGCTGCGGCTGGAGTGCAACCACACTTTCAACGAGGAAGTGATGGCAGCATTCCTCGACAACGGCACGGTAAAGGAACTGGAAAGAGGGCAGGCACTCATAAACGCAGGCGACATAAACCGCGACATATATTTCATACTGGACGGCATCACCAGGCACTGGTACTGGAACGGCGACCGCGAAAAAACGGCATTCTTCTCGCAGGCAGGCACATTGCTCATATCATACCACTCCTATTATTTCAACAAAGGCTCGTTCTACAGCATCGAGGCCTGCTGCCCCACGCGCATCGTATGCATCCGGAAAGACATCTTCGACCGGTTCATCGCCGGGCACCACGATTTTTCCAACTGGTGCCTCAGCATGGCGCAGTGCCAGATTTTCTTTTTCGAGATGAAAAACCGCATAATATCGGGCACAGCAAAGGAACGTTACATATCTTTTTTCAAAAACAGGCCGGAAATCCTCAACCAGGTACAACTGAAAGTCATAGCATCCTATCTCGACGTCACCCCCCAGTATCTTTCAAAATTGCGTAAAATGAAACTATGAGCGCCTGCGTCCGTAGGCCGACACCAAAAACACCGCCTCCGTTTCATTAATTAATCTATATTAATTGTTTTTTTATGCGCAATGCCTAATTTTGGCATCGAAGCGACATGGTTGCGCCCGATATGGTAGAATAAATTTACCAAAAGCCGCCATTGCGCATCTGTTTGAATTTTCAATTACATGTTTTTTCCATGAATATCCGAGTACTAATTTAATTCCATTTAATCGTCATGAAACGTCCCATTACAAAATTTCTGAAAAAGGCGGCAATAGCGGCGGCACTGGCCATGATGCCTGCGGCAGCCCTCGCCTCGGAAGCTGCGGTGGTGATGCTTGCCAAAAACGGTTCCACCTATCAGATTGCGCTCAGCGATGTCGACCGCATCAGCTTCAATGCCGCAACGGTGGAACTGACGGGTAAAACCGGACAAGCCAACTCAATGGCCTACGCTGACATAGACCGCATCCTTATCGGCGCGCCCCTCTCAGGACTGGCCGACCTTATAGCCGAAGGTGAAATCGCAGTCTATCCCTCCGTAACGGAAGGGCCGCTCACCGTCACGGGAGCAGAAGCCGGAACGGATATTTCCGTCTATGACCTTAACGGCGTCAAGGTGTATCATACACGGGCTGCCGGAGAAACGCTTACGCTCGACCTCGGCGCCGTGCATCCCGGAATAATGGTGGTGCGCATAGGCGGCCGCTCCGTAAAGATAATCAAGAAATAAATCCATCGTCAGTAAAACCGGAAAATCAATTGCAATGAAAAAATATCTACTGTTGACAGCACTTCTGGCAAACATGTTTGCCGCTTCGGCACAAGAGACAATGTATCTCATAAAGGGCGACAAGGTTGTAGGCAAATACGCCGTGGCCGACGTCGACTATGCGGCGTTCACACTGCCCGAAGGAGTACAGGACCTCCCCCAGAGCAGCGGCGTGGTGGAAGACAAGACCTATATGAGCGCATCGCCGGTGTATCTCGGCACCGACAAGGATTGCGGCCATTTCCAGATACAACTCTCCACCAAGCCGATTACAGACGAGAATCCGCCGCTCGAACTGCTTTACCTTCAGATTTCCACCCCATTGATTACAGACCTTAAAAACATACAGATAGCTGAAGGAACATACACCCTCGGCGATGCCGAAGCCATCGCTCCGTTCAAATTCTATCCCGGCATACTCCTGACCGAAGGCACACAGCAGCTTGCCGCAGGCACTGTGGTTGTGAATCGTCCCGACAACGCCACCACCGACTACATCCTCGTCACCGACGGAGCGCTCTCCGTGAAAATGGAAGGCACGCAGTACACCCTTTCCGGGATGTTAAAACTCGAAAACGGCAACATAGTAGAATTAGCCTATTCCGGCCCGATGGTTGTAATCAACCAGTCGGACGAGCAGCCTCCTGTCGACGAAGAACCGCTCCCCGCAAGCGCACTTACCGAAAACTACACCTGCACCCCGCTGCCAAGCGAAGCCTACGTGACCAATTACAAAAACATGTTTGCCGACGCTCCTCGGCTCGACTACTTCATGCTGTCTCTGTACGAAGACAGCGGCTACGCCAACTGCCTCGACATCGCTCTCGTAGTCGACCGCGAAAAGCACCCCGACGTGCTTCTTCCGAAAGGAAACTATCCGGTGTTCAACCGCATGGACGGAAGCCTTGCAAGCGTAGAACTGGGCACATGTCCCGCATTCATAGTAAAGACCGAGACCCTCATCGCCAATTACGGATGCTGGCTGACTCTGGGCTATACGGACAAAGCACCCTTAATCAACGGCTATGTAGAGGTGCTCGAAGACGTGACCTCATGGAACAACGTCAAAATACGCGCCACGCTCACCGACAACGCCGAAACTCCGCACACCGTGACTTGCGAATACGCAGGCTCGCTCATGGAACTCTGAACTGATTTTTAAGAAATATCAAAGCCGGGTGCGCGCCTGTTGAATTATGGCACACACCCGGCTTTGTTACTTAATAAATAAAACATATTTATTGCCTGCCATTCAACATAATTCATGATTTTTTCCTATTTTTGCAAATATATCGAAATACAACCCTACAAGGATTATGATTAAAGAATTGAAGTTTGTCAATTGGAAAAGTTTTGAAGACGCACACCTTTGGATTGATCCCCTGACTTTCGTGATTGGGACTAATTCCGCAGGCAAATCAAACATAATTGACGCTTTAGCTTTTCTGTCATATGCAGCACAAGGAAAACGTCTTTCAGATTTTGGAGATAAAGAAATACGCGGCGGTATAGACGGCCTTATCCGACGTGGACAACAGACATCCACATTATCTATAACTCTTCCAATAGGAAAAGATGAATACACATATGACATTTCGGTAGAACAAAATGGGAAAGAGCTTCTTGTATGCGATGAAAAACTTGTATTTCGGTCTTCCTCAGGAAGAGAGACCACATTATATCTAACCGACAGTGCTTCCGGAACCGGCACACAAATAGTGGCACGCTTCCAAAAAGACCGTCCTGGACCCAGAAAAGGTATAAATGTGCGGCGTGACATATCTATTCTCTCACAGATACAAGGCCTTACAGTTCTTAAAAACATAAAAGAGGGGGCATCTTCTGTAATATCCGTGCTTACTTCCATTTTCATCCTTGACCCAAAGCCGGAACAGATGCGTAGCTATACACCGCTTTCCGACACTATAGCTTCAGATGGTTCCAATATAGCAGGAGTTATCGCCGGACTTCCGACAAATAAAAAACAAGAATTTGAAAAATCTCTCACAAATTATGTCAGACGTTTGCCAGAACGTGACTTAAAGAGCATTTGGGCACAAACAGTGGGTCTTTTCAATTCAGACGCTATGCTCTATTGCAGTGAAGAATGGGTTGATGGAACTATTATGGATTTTGACGCCCGTTCTATGTCGGACGGCACTCTACGCTTCATCGCCATAGTATCTGCACTGCTCACCATTCCTGAAGGCTCGACTCTAATAATAGAAGAAGTTGACAACGGGCTACATCCCTCTCGTGCAGGGGAACTGGTTTCAGCATTAAAAGAGATTGGCCATAATCGGGAACTCGATATAGTATGCACCACACACGATCCAGTACTCATTGACGCCCTCGGCCCCGAAATGTTGCCTTTCATAAGTTGTGTGACACGCTCACTCCAAACAGGAGCTAGCCAAATACAGCTATTGCAGGATGTACCCGGACTATTAAAACTTCTTGCCAACTACACACCAGGAGGCATGATGACAAATGGATTGCTTAAATCTACTGAGGAATGAAGAAAGTAGTGGTACTCGACACAAGTATATTATGTGTATGGCTCCAAATCCCCGGAAAAGAAACATGTGGTCCGAAAGGAGAATGGACTTACGACAAAGTAAAACAGAAAATCGAATCTGAAATCGAATCTGATTCAACCCTAGTACTACCATTTGCATCTGTAATTGAAACCGGAAATCATATAGCTCAGGCTCATGGTGACAGACATCGTGCCGTAAATGCATTCGCCGACCATATAGAGAATGCCATGAATGGAAACTCTCCATGGGCGACTTTTGGAAATCAGTCTCAATTGCTAAACGACGCGCCTCTGAAAAAGTTACTTTCAAAATGGAGACAAAGCGCCATTGCAGGTCAGTCCATCGGTGATGCAATGATTGTCGAAGTAGCCAATTTTTATAGTAGCTACAATGTGCCTGTTGAAATATTCACAGGCGATGGAGGCTTAAAAGCCTATGAACCTCCTTTCAAACCTAAAATAAGACCTCGACGCGATAAATAGCTTCCGAATTTACATACATTTATTATCATATGAGTTATTATCTATGATTAATTCATGGAAATATTTTTGCTGTATTTGTGCTTATAAGAACATACCTATCCATAGTGCCCAATGAATATGAGGGCAAAAATAACGAAAACAATGTATAGTTGCACAATAATACGCTCCGCAAATGCATCCTTAACATAACGTATAACTCAGATGCTAAATCAAACATAGACGGCCACCTTGTCATCACCTATGATGAACCGCAAACGGTCCCGTTTTTTCTTTCTTGCCGAGGTTATGTGCAGTTTTTTACCTACCTTTGTGTACATAATTCTTAGACCATATTATTAAAACAGCTCTAAATTATGACACGAAACCTCCTGCTCGCGATAAGCGCGGCGGCCGGCATAGCATCGGCCATACAGGCATCGGCCGAGAATACGATAGTGTGGGAAACACTCGGCAACACAGCCGATGCTTCCGGCAATGTTTCATACACTCAACGCTTCACCATCACTCCCGACGCGCCCTTCGAGCGCATGGCTTTCTGCATGTTCAAGCGTCCGATGACCCCGCTCAATCCGGCCGACACCATAGTCGAAATCCTTCCGGGCTACTTCGCAGTGGCCTCGCCGCGCTTCGAAAAAGCCAAGGCAGGCGAACCGATAGTCGTGGACATTGCCACACGCGCCGCACTGCGCACCACATCCTACGGACCGGACGGAATGCACCTCGTGTGCAACGGCAAACCCGTGCGCACCGTCAACACGCGCCGCGGCATTACCGACAATCCCTCGCAATGGCGTATGCCCGACGGCCGCGACGGAATGATTTACGGCGACGCCGCCTTCGCCGCCAACGACAGCCTGCGCACCACGCTGCGCCCGGCCCCCTACATGCAGATTCCCACGCCCAAAAGCGTGACCATCGGCTCCGGCACGGTGGCGATGCCCGCACTCCGCACCGAGCGCATAGACGACCCCCGCCACGACTACTACCGCGTGCACATCGGCGGCGACACCGCCGTAATCTACACCAACAGCCGCCGTCCGGCCGCCGTCGAGGCCATGCTGCGCCGCAGACTTGCGGAAAGCGCCGATGCCTCAGGCCGTGTGCCCGAAGCCGACATCGAGAACTGGGCCGACTATGCCTACCGCGGCATGATGATAGACGTAGCGCGCAATTTCATAGGCAAGGAAGACATGAAGTCGCTCATCGACCTGATAGCCCGCTACGGACTCAACATCCTGCACTTCCACCTCGGCGACGACGAAGGATGGCGCGTGGAAATCCCCGCCCTCCCCGAACTCACAGCCGTGGGCGCACGACGCGGCTATACTGAGACCGACGATGTGCCTTTCCTCAAAGGAATATATAGCGGCGACGGCAACCCCGACGCCACCGACACACCTGCCAACGGATTCTACACCGTCGACGAATACGTGGAAATCCTGCGCTACGCCGACTCCCTCGGAGTGGCCGTATTGCCCGAATTCGACAGCCCCGGACACAGCCGTGCCGCCATACGCGCCATGGAATGGCGCTACCGCAACACCGGCGACGCTTCGCTGCGACTGATACACGACGGCGACACATCGCGCTACACGACGGCACAGGCCCTGCACGACAACATCATGAACCCCGCAGTGGAAGGCTGCTACAAGTTCTGGGGCATCGTGTTCGACGGCATAAAGGACATTTACGCCCGTGCAGGAGTCGAGCTCCCCGCAGTGCACATCGGCGGCGACGAAGTGCCCGACCATGCATGGGACGGCAGCGGCCTCGCACAGGCCCTCATGCGCCGCAACGGCATGAAACACCAGCGCGACCTGCATGCATACTTCGTGGAACGTGTGGCGCAGCTTGCCGCAGAACGCGGTCTGGCGATAGCAGGCTGGCAGGAAATGGCTCTCGACCATTCCAAAGCCTATAACGACGCCGTGCGTCCCTCCACCATCGCAGTCAACTGCTGGACAAACGCAGGCGACAAAGGCAGCCGGATAGCAGCCGAAGGGTGGCCGCTCATCATAAGCAACGTGGATTATATCTACTTCGACCAGACGCCCAACACACATCCAGAAGAACCCGGACTCACATGGGGCGGCCTTGTCGATGAATTCCGCCCGCTTCATGCCACGATCGACGCCCTATGCCCTGCCGACCCGGCCACGCAGGCCAATGTCGCCGGCATCTCTGGCCACCTGTTCGCAGAGACCGTGCGTTCGCGTGCCATGATAGAACGCTACATACTGCCACGCATGCTCGGTCTTGCCGAACGCGCCTTCCATGCCAGGCCGACGCTGACCGACGCCGAATACTTCGGAGCCATCACAGCCGAAATGCCTCGTTGGCAAGCCGAAGGACGTGATTTCTACATGCGCCATCCCGGCATCCGTCTCCGCGACGGCAAAATAGAAATGAACGAACCCTACGGCATAGGAGAAATACGCTACACTCTCGACGGCTCGCAGCCCACACGCCAAAGCGCGCTCTACACAGGTCCGTTCGTGCCCGGCGACGCCGCCCAGGTGCGCGCACGCCTCTTTGCCGGTCCGGCAGAAAGCGTCACTTCGCTGCTGTATCTGAAATAATGAAAGACAGAGCCGCAGCATGACACACAAAGGGCCGCGCCCTATTTTGCCGGCGCGGCCCTCTGTGTGGGTATTATCGGTCGGGCTTATTCAGCCACGTTGAAGATTACGATGCGGTTCCAGTTGTTTTCTTCGTACACCTGCTTGTCGCTGCCTTCGGCCACGATGGAGAGACGCGAGGAATCAACGCCGTATTCTCCGGTGAGCATGTCGTAGACAGCCTGTGCGCGGCGCTTGGAAAGAGTCATGTTGTAGGCGGCGGTGCCGGTGTCGGCGTCGGCATAGCCCACGATGGCTACATTCTGTTCGGGATTTTCCTTCATCCACTGTGCGATGTTGTAGACATTAACCTTTTCCTGAGGCACGATGCGGGCGGAGTTGAGCGAGAAGCGAACGGTAGCCATCAGAGGAGCGGCTTCCACCACAGTGGCTTCGGCCACTTCCACTTCGGGGCAGGGCAGTTGTGCCTCAGCGGCCGCAAGAGCGGCACCGGTGGTGGCAAGGGCAGCACGGAGGTCGTTCACCTGGTTGTTGAGGTTGGAGATGTAGCCCGTGTAGTCGCAGGGGTTGTAGCGGCTGAACTCACGACCGCCGATGTTGAAGCTGAAACCGCCGATTGCGGAGATGTTGAGGTCGGCAGGCACGCCATAGGCAGTGCCGTTGAACACATCGCCGAGGAACTGCACACGGCCTTCGGCAAAGAAGTCAACATACTTGCAGAGACGGAAGCGCAGCTGCAGGCCGGCTGCGATGTCGGGAGCCCATGTGGTGCTTTTGTGGCGGGTGCCTTCGCCTGCGATGTTGCCGGCGGGCTTCATATCCCAGGCATAAGCTGCACCGAGGCCGGCGAAAGGCACGATGGAGAACACGCGGTCGTTGTCCACTCCGCCGAGAGCGTTGAACATATCCCACATGAAATCGACCTGTCCGCTGACGTATTTCATCTTGTGGTAGTCGTTGTTGTCCCAGTGAAGGGCACCGCCCATAAAGTTGAGGCGGCAGGCCATGTAAGGAGTGAACCATTTGCCGAAGCCGGCATTATAGGCGGCTGTGAAATGGTGCTTTTTGCTTCCGTCCACATCGGAATACTCAAAGAACGGAACATTCACGCCTGCGCCGAGCTGGATGAACCAGTTGTCGGAACCACTGCTGTAATAGTGGTTTTCACAAGGCACTTCTTCGACCACGGTGAGGCTTTCTTCCTCGACCACGACTTCGGGCTGCTGGGCAGACGCGTAAACACCGGAAATAGCCACAGCTGCGATTGCTGTAAAGACTTGCTTTCTCATAATAAACAGAAGAGAGGGGTTTAGTGAAACGTTGTTAAATTTATACATAGGAAACAAGCGTCGATTAAAGTTTGTTCACAGCTTTGTCTCCATCATGCAAAAAAATCGTAACTTTGCCATTGTATGAAAGCATTCTCCCGCACCATTCGCCATCTGTCGTCTCTGCTGCCACCGGACGGACACGACCGCAGCATCCGCTACCGCCGCCTCGACTATGTGAACGAAGCGGCGTATTCCCGCGTGTGGAGCTTGCGTTTCACGCGGCGGCAGGCGGTATTGCTGGCCGTACTGGCAGTGTCGGCAATGGCGGCCCTGATATATGTAGTCATGGCATTCACCCCACTCCGGCGCCTGCTGCCCGGAGCACTCGACCACAACACACGCGCACGCTACATCGAGAACACGCTGCGCATCGATTCGCTCACGCGCGTCATGCGCATCAACGAACGCTATCTTTCCGACGTGGAAGCCATAATAAGCGGCCGCATCGACCCCGACTCGGCCAGGATGGCACACACAGCCGCGACAGAACTCACCGACACGCTTGTCGCGGCGTCCGACGCCGAACGGGCGTTCGTGCAGAATTTTGAAAACAGCCAGCGCTACAACCTCTCCGTGCTTGCCCCAATTGCTGCGGAAGGCATGGCATTCTACAGCCCCGCGCCGGGAGCGGAAGCCATCCCCTCTGCCGACGGGCATTACGTCGAGCTCAAAGGCTCGCGCGGACAGGGAGTCGACGCCATATACCGGGGCACGGTGATAACAGCCTACATCGACGCACGCGGCCTCTACACCATAGTCATGCAGCACCCCAACGAATTCATCAGCGTGTACGGCGGTCTGGCTGAATGCTACACGACCCGCGGAGCCACACCCCTGACGGGCAGCCGCATAGGAGCGGCCGGCGCCGACGGCACCCTGCATTTCGAACTCTGGCACAAAGGCAACGCACTGAACCCCGAAGATTATGTGGCATTTTAAGCGTTTTATCACAAGATGGTGGCCCACCGTCGCCGTCACGTGCGCGATTCTTTACCTTACGCTCACATCGCACCCGCCCAAGCCTGACGGAATAAAGCTTTTTGAAGGCGCCGACAAAGTGGTGCATTTTCTCATGATGGCCGGCCTTACAGCCACAGCCATTTTCGACCGCTACCGCGCAAAACTGCACACCGGGCGCACTACAATAGCCGTAATAGCTTTGTGGGTGATGGCCTTCGGCGCTCTTACGGAACTGATGCAGGAAACACTCACACAGGCGCGCTCGGGCGACATAGCCGACATGGCCACCGACTGGGCCGGCACACTCACCACGGCCGCTATTGCAATGACAACCCGAATACGACATGCCCACAAAAAGACGCGGCTTTAAACGGCTGTGCGGAATCGGAGGCTCAACGTTCGTCCGGCTCCTCGTCCTTAAGAGCCGCCTTCGGAAGGCTGTAAACGAACGACAGACCGCCGCCGTCGCGGTTGGACACGCTTATACTCCCTCCGTGGGCCTCTATAGTGTTCTGGACTATGGGCAGCCCTAAGCCCGTTCCGCCCACCTTGCGCGAACGGCCCGAATCGATGCGGTAGAAACGCTCGAAAAGATGCTCGAGATGCTCCTCGGCCACTCCGCTGCCGTTGTCATAGAACTCGAAATAATAAAACCTGTCGTCCTCGCGCAGCATGCGCACCCCGCATTCCGTGCCGCGCGAATACGACACCGCATTACGGATTAGATTCAGCAGCATGCCCGTGAGCAGATTATAATTGCCCTTTATATAAGTCCCCGGCTCCACGCCGTTTTCGAACTCCAGCCCCCCGATCTGCCCCGACTCCACGACGTCGCTGCCCACAGTATAGACTATGTCGTGATAGTCCGTGTCCTCCAGATTTATAAGTGAGCTGCCGTCCTGCAGACGGCTTATGGCCGTGACGTCGGCCACAAGATGCACAAGGCGGTTGGCATGCTCCTGGGCTTTGAGTATGAAATGCCGGCGCGAACTCTCGTCCATGTCGGGATTGTCGGCAATAGTGTCAAGATAGCCCTTTATCACCCCTATCGGGGTCTTGAGCTCGTGGTTGATATTGTTGGTGAGCTGGCGCTTCACGCGCGCTTTCTCCTCCATGGCATGCAGTGCCACGTTATGCTCCTGCTTGAGACGCTTCAGAGCCTGCAGCCGCTCCTGGTATATATGCACTATCTGCCGCGAAATCTCGCCGAGCTCGTCGTGCGGAAAATCGGCCGACGGCACGAAGTCTGGACTCGTGGCCGCGCGCTCGGCAAAATTGCGGAGTATGCTTATATTGCGCCCGAAATGCCGCGTGCTATAGTAGCCTATCACGGTGAGCGCAAGCGCTATGGCAAGCGTCATCCACCAGAAATCGTCGCTCACCTCGTCAAGCGTCACCGATATTTCCTTGTCGAACGGCATCATCGAATACACCTCCACGCTGCCGTCCGAACTTCGGGCCGCCTTATAGAAAAAGTTGGCATCGTTGTTCTGCACATGCACCATTCCGCCGTCCACGTCGGCCACCTCCGGCGCTATTATCTCGCCGGTATTGTAGACAAGGCGGCCGTGTCGGTACACCGACACGCATACGCGCTCGTAGAGCGGATTCTCCTTATAATAGTTGGCCATGAAGTTGATGAACGGATAAGGATCAACATCATTGTCGAAAGCGTCGACAATGCGGTTGGTCACAAATTCGAGCGGCTCGCGCACACGCGCGTCATTTATCAGCTCCATGTTGTGGCGCTGCCACAGGCCCATGCCCACGACAATGACCCACATGGCCACCGTCAGCGGCACAAACAGCTGCCAGTGGTAGCTAATGTGTTTCCTTAAAGCCGTAGCCGAAGCCTTGTCGGGTGATGATGTTGTTGCCATATTCGCCGAGCTTTCTGCGCAGGCGCGTGATATTGGTGTCGATAGTGCGGTTTGTCACGATCACGTCGTCGCCCCACACCTGTGTGATTATTTCCTCCCGCGAATATATGCGGTTGGGGTGGCGCAGGAAAAACAGCAGCAGATCGAATTCCGTACGCGTAAGCGCCACTTCGACGCCGTCGAGATAGCATATCTTCTGGTTCAGGTCTATGCGCAGGCCGTGGAACACCACATCAGGCTCCGCATCGGAATTCTCCGCCACAATGGCAGCCGGAGCCGATACACGTTCGGCCGCACGCGTACGCCTCAGCACCGCGCGCACGCGCGCCAGCACCTCACCTATCACAAAAGGCTTAGTCACATAATCGTCGGCGCCTATGTTCAGACCCATCACCTTGTCGTCCTCCTCGCCGAGCGCGGAACAGAATATGATGGGAGTAAACTCCGTGGCCGGATTATTGCGCACACGCTTGGCAAAGTCGAACCCGCTGATGTGTTCCATCATTATGTCCACCATAATAAGCGTGTACACAGACAAATCCATCTCCAGCGCCTCCTCGGCACTGTAAGCGCAATCGACGTCATAGCCTTCTTTTTCAAGATTGAATTTAAGGATTTCGCAGATAGCTTCTTCGTCGTCTATGACCAGTATTTTGATTCTCATTTTTATAGTAATGTGTTCGGATTTCAAAATTACTAAATTAAACGCCCCTATTTTGTTAATATAGGTTAAAATACTGACATATCGGAAACATTTGCCCCACGGCTGTTGTTTCAATGTCAAAGCTACTATATTTGCACTGTGTTTTTCATGGTATTTAGATTTAAGGTTAAAGTTTTTCGGTTGTCGTGAGACAGCCGATTTTCTTTTTACGTACCTTTGCAGCGTAAAAAAGATTTCCGGTTTAATATGAATAAAGCGCTGTTTGCCCTATCGCTCGGCACTTTCGCCCTCGGCATCGCCGAATTCGTCATCATGGGCATCCTTAGCAACATCGCCGACAGCCTCGGCATCACCGTCAGCACCGCAGGCAACCTAATATCAGCCTATGCATCCGGCGTATGCCTCGGCGCACTGGCACTGCTCCGCGTACGCCGTTTTCCACTGAGCCGCATAATGATTCTGCTGGCCGCCACCATTTGCGTCGGCAACATCCTGGCAGCAGCCTCCCCAGGATACTACACCCTCCTCGTAGCACGTTTCATCTCGGGACTGCCCCATGGCGCCTACTTCGGAGTCGGAGCCATCGTGGCGCGAAAACTCGCACGCCCCGGACGCGAAGTGCAGGCCGTGGCCCTGATGATAGCAGGCATGACTGTGGCCAACCTCGTCGGAGTGCCACTGGGCACATGGCTTGCCAACATGCTCTCCTGGCGGCTTGCATTCCTTGCCGCAGGCATTTCCGGCGGCGCCACCTACGTGCTTCTGCGCCTTTGGATGCCACGCATCGACCCACTGCCCGACAACGGCCTGCGCGGACAGTTCCGCTTCCTGCGCACCCTGCCCCCGTGGCTCATATTCGGAGGCATATTCATAGGCCAGACAGGCATTTATTGCTGGTACAGCTACATCGACCCGATGCTGACACAGGTCACAGGTTTCCGCCCCGACGACCTCTCGTGGCTGATGCTCGTCAGCGGTATCGGCATGTTCATCGGCAACCTCCTTGCCGGACGCCTCGCCATCCGCTACAAACCGGCACTTGTAGCCGCCCTAATGCAATCGTCCACAATGCTCCTTCTGCTGTGCATTTTCCTCGCATCCGGCTCGCAGCTGCTCATAGTGCCGCTGATGCTGCTGTGCACCACAGCCATGTTCGGCTCCGGAGGCCCGCTGCAATCGTCCATCGTAGTCTACTCGCGCGGAGGAGAAATGCTCGGCGCCGCACTCATACAGATAGCCTACAACGCAGCCAACGCCATAGCCGCAGGCATAGGCGGCGCAGTCATCCGCGCAGGCTACGGCTACACAGCCCCCGCCCTCGCCGGCATCCCCCTCGTCGCCGTCGGCTCGGCGATGATATTCACCCTATATTTCAAACGCGAACGCGGGCGCCCCTTAGAGTAAAAAACCCACACCACAAAACAGCATCAGCCCCGGGCAATGGCCGCAAAGCAGCCGTACCCGGGGCTGAATAATATCGTCGGATTACCCTACGACGCCTCGTTCAATAGGCAATCTTGTCCGTGCTGTCTGCCCAAAGGCGGAAAGCCTCGATAGCCTTGTCGCCCATGAAATGCTCGCATTTAATACTGCGCTCCTCATAGGGCAGGTCAAGCTGGTCGTAGATAAACTGGTCGTCAAAATCTATAGCCTTGGCGTCCTCCTTAGTGTTTCCGTAGCATATACGGCTCACATTGGCCCAATAAAGAGCCGACAGACACATCGGACACGGCTCGCACGAGCTGTACACCGTAGCCCCTTTCAGATGGAAATCGCCCGTCGCGGCACAAGCCGCACGGATAGCCGACACCTCCGCATGCGCCGTAGGGTCGCAGTTAGCCGTCACGCGGTTCACACCCGTGGCTATAACCTCGCCGTCGCGCACCACGACAGCCCCGAACGGGCCGCCTCCGTTGCGCACATTCTCTATGCTCAGGTCAATGGCCATCTGCATGAACTTGGCGTCGGCCTCATTTATGTCATGACGCTCCGGGAGGCCGCGGCGCATCGGTTTCTTCAAATAGTTTTCCTGCATGGTAAAAACTTTGGTTTCAAATCGTCTTTAGACAAACTATTACTCATAATTAACGCACAGGCCTGTGTTTTTGCTCACACGTACCCGCAGAAAGAGCCCCGGGCTTCCTTTCGGAGGTCCGGGGCTCGGAACAGGGGGCGGTTAC
>OFGE01001120.1_pt1 | contig 25317 bp, 21 predicted proteins | sample 1521681 | NCBI WGS metagenome assembly OFGE01 (sample SAMEA3504093, study PRJEB24116) | mouse gut metagenome | biome: mouse gut; feature: mouse-associated habitat; material: faeces | place: Denmark | collected 2011
TCCACATAGGTGCCGGAGCTGTTCCACTGGGAGGTGGCGGAGTGGGGCAGGCTATAGCCGAAGAGGCTGAAGACGTACATGGTGAAGCCGGAGCAGTCAAAGCCCTTGGGGGAGCTGCCGCCATAGACATAGGGGTAGCCCACGAACTGGAGGGCGTAGTTGGCAATATCCTGGCCCGCGCCGGAGCCCTGGGGGGCGGGCACGGAGGAGGTAGTGCTCTTATTGCTCTGGCTGTCGGAGGAGGAGCTGCTCTGAGACTTGGACTCAGAGGCCTTCTTCTCCTGGGCCTTGGCCTCGTCGGCGCTGGACTGGACCACATAGTCAGCGGAGATATAGCCCTCGCCGATCTTGTACCAGCCGTCCGTCATGCCGTTGACCTCAATGATCTTGCCGGCGGCAACGGTGCCCACCTTCTCGCTCTTGGTGTCGGGCTCGGACCGGATGTTCAGGGGACCCTCCTCCACCTTGACGTAGGCGGCGGAGCCCTTCCGGTCGGGGTCGTCACAGGGGACGACATACTCCGCGGCGATGTAGCCATCCTCAGTCTGATACCACGCGATCTCGTCGTCGCTCTTGGCCTCAACCAGCTTCAGGATCTTGACTACCTTGCCGTTGCCCAGAGAGCCGACCTTCTTGCTGTCGGTGGTGGGCTTCTCCCGGATGTTCAAGGGGCCGTCGGCGACCTGAACATAGGTGCTGTCATCCTTGATGGTGACGTAATCGCTGGCGATAAAGCCCGTCTTCCCGTTGTAGCTTACCTTGTACCAGTCGGTCAGCGTCTCCGTGATCTCCACCTTGGTCCCGTTGGACAGGCTCTTCAGAACGGTGCTGCTGGTGCTGGCCTCCTCGCGCAGGCGCACGCCGTTGTCATTAACAGTTCCGGTGAGCGCGAAAGCGGGGGTGGTAATCATGGTGCCGACCAAAAGAACGGCGGCGGTCAGACGGGCTGCGGTATGTTTCATGAGTACGTCCTCCTTATCTCTGTATCCTCTTGTGTACGGTTTGACTTACTTGCCGGACAGCGCCCGGTCCAGCCAGACGGAGGCCACGTCCATCGCGGCGTAGAGGCTGTCCTTCTCGCTCTTCTTCACCACCCGGTCCCGGCTTTTCAGGTCGGGGTCGGTGAGCTGAAGCTGAACAGACACCTTATCCGCCACGGGCATGTCGCCCACAGTCTTGGTGGAGAGGACCTGAAGCATAATGATATACTTCTCAGCCATGGTACCGTAGTAGATCAGGCTGTCCTTCCGGCGGAGGGGATGTCCTTTATAGGTAAGCGGTAATTTCTCATTGGCCATAGCTGTGTCTCCTAAAAGCAAATTGATTTTCAAACTGTAACCAAATTGTAACACATTTGTTACCTCTTGTCAAACCTTTTCCGCATTTTTCTCTAAGAAATTTTTTCCTGCCCAAATCTTTGCGAAAAACAGCTTTTTTCAAGGAAACTGAACAAGAATTCGGCGATTAAAATCCCGCTCTTTATCAAGGCAAAGCACATCCCCCTCTTTTCCTCAGCGAAAAAAGGTTACAGGTTGTAACAAAATCCCGCCGGCCTCCCCTCCCCCTCTCACCGCTTGCCAGGGCGGGCGGGAGCTGTTATAATAAGGAGTATTAACAGAAAAGGAGTCGCGTCATGCGGGATTTTGTTTTTGAGAACAGCACAAAGGTATTTTTCGGCCGGGGCTGTGTGGAGCGGTACCTGGGCGCATTGCTGAAGGAGTACGGCGAGACGGTGCTGCTGGTCTACGGCGGCGGGTCCATCAAGGGCAACGGCGTCTATGACCAGGTCATGTCCATCCTGGCCTCGGCGGGCAAGCGGGTGGTGGAGTTCCACGGCGTCATGCCCAACCCCACCTATACCAAGGTGCTGGAGGGCGTGGACCTGGCCCGGAGGGAGCGCGTCAGTCTGGTGCTGGCGGTGGGCGGCGGCAGTGTAATGGACTGCGGCAAGGCCATCGCCCTGGCCGTCCCCTACGACGGCGACGTGTGGGAGGGCTTTTGGGCCAAAAAGGGGGAGGTCCGGCACCAGCCTCTTCCCCTGGGGGTCATTGTGACTATGTGCGGCACCGGAAGCGAGTGCAACGGCGGCGCGGTGGTCACCAACGAGGCGGTGAAGATCAAGACCGACCGGGACTACCCCCAGTGCAACCCCCGGTTTGCCCTGATGGACCCCACCTATACCCTCAGCGTCCCCAGAAACCAGATGCTCTACGGCGGCTTCGACGCTCTGTCCCACATTATGGAGACCTATTTCAGCGGTCCCGATGAGGAGAACGTCTCTGACGACATCGCCGAGGCCCTGATGCGGGGGGTAATCCGGGATCTGCGGGCCGCGGCCCATGACCCGTTGGACTACAACGCCCGGAGCAACCTGATGTGGGAGTCCACCATGGCGGAAAACCGGATCATCAAGCTGGGAAAGCGGACGGATTTCCAGTGCCACCAGATGGAGCACCAGCTGGGCGCTTATACGGACTGCAACCATGGCGCTGGGCTTGCGGTGCTGCACCCGGTCTATTACCGCCACATCTTTCAGGACGGACTTGCAAAGTTCAAGCGGTTTGCCGAGAATGTATGGGGCATTTCCGGAGAGGGGAAGACGGACGAGGAAACTGCCCGTGCCGGCATCGATGCGCTGGAGGATTTCATTTTGGAGATCGGCCTGCCCGTGACCCTGCGGGAACTGGGCGTGGACGAAAACACGGATCTGAAAGCGATTGCGGATTCCTGCGGGATAGTTCCCGGCAGCTATAAGAAGCTGACACAGGAAGAGATCCTGGGGATATTCCGGGAATGCTATTAAGAGATTGGATAATCTGGAGAAAGGGACAAGTGTGAAGGAAATCACTAAGCTCGAAAAGACCTCGCCAAGTGATTTCAAGCTTCACACAGAAGAATGCCAAGAACAGGCATTCTTCACGGATTGTTTGTGCCGCCGTCGGCGGCATGTCTGGAAGGGGTTAATTCGTATGGAAAGCAAAGTGTTGGAGACGTCAAAAAGATTCTGGGATGTAATGGAGCATGCGGACGAGGCAGGGATGCGAGAGATTGCGGATCCCGCCTGCCAGTTCGTCCATATCGGGGTCACGGCAGGGCTGGACCAGGAAATCCTTTTTTATACAGAAGGCCTCTTCCGGCCCACAGAAGTAAAGATGAATTCACAAAAGGCAGCCCTGTTTCAGGATACTGCGGTGGTGCTGACAGACTGCAATTACTCTCTGCTCCTGGACGGGCAGGAAACAACACATCATTTTGCGGTGACGGAGGTCTATATCCTGCGGGATGATAAATGGAAACTGATTCAGTTTTCCTTTACGGCTCTTGTCTATTGAATGGCATGGAGAGACGGAACACAAACGGGAACGAAAGGACGGGGAGGCGGATCATGAGAAAAATGACAGCTGTCCTCACGGGTGCGCTGATGATTTTTACACTGGCCGCCTGTGGGAAGGAGGAGGCGCCATCTTTGCCGGGAGAAAGCACAGAACTGGGCGGAAGCGCAGAATCAGACAGGAGCGCTGGAGCAGACAGTGCGGCTTCCTCTGCGCAGGAGGATCCGAAAGAAACGGAGGGAGCATCGGCGGATATGGGAGACGGACAGACAGAAAAGAATCCAGGCAGCCATGCAGGCGCTGCTGATGAGGGCGATAAGACGAATCTGAGCGGAACGGTACCGGAGGAGCTGGAATATATACCGGCTGAATATAACAGCCCCTCGGAACATCCGGGGACGCTGGAAAAGCTGACCTATCAGACGTGGGAATCCTTTTCCTATGAGGAGCAGGCCCAGGAACTGACAAAGGAGGCATGGGTCTACCTGCCCTATGGCTATTCGGAAGAGCAGAAATATAATGTGTTCTATTTAAGCCACGGCGGCTGGAGCAATGAGACGACGATTATGGGGACAGACCAAAGCCCTCGCTCCTTTAAGCATGTGATCGACCATGCCATAGAGGACGAGAAGATACAGCCCCTGATCATCGTCCTGCCCACCTACAACAATACGAGCAGCGGGGACAGCGGGGATTACAGCCTTGCGCTCCTGCTGACGGACCGGTTCCATAACGAGCTGGTGAATGACCTGATTCCGGCGGTGGAGGGCAGGTACAGCACTTACGTGGAAGATACCTCCCGGGAGGGATTGATGGCATCCCGGGACCACAGAGGGTTCGGCGGCTTTTCCATGGGCTCCGTCAACACATGGTGCACTTTCCGGTATGCCCTTGATTATTTCCGGTACTTTATGCCCATGAGCGGAAGCTACTCCACAGACGGCGGATACATGGCGGAGCTGGTAAAGGAATCCGGGCATGACCCTGACGATTTCTTTATCTTCGCGGCCTCCGGCACGGACGACTTCGCCTACAGCGCTTTCAGGTCGCAGATCATGGCGATGGGGAGCGTCCCGGACGGCACGTTCCGCTTTGCCGACAATGAGGCGGACGGGAACCTGTCGTTCCTGGAACGGAAAGGCTATGTCCATGATGCCACGGCTTCTGAGGAATATACCTACAATGGGCTGTGCTTTTTCTGGAATGGGGCGCAGTGAGGTGAGGGAAAAAGAGCCGGGAGAATGGCAATACAGCAGGAAACGGCGGGGCAGCTGAATGTATGCCGCATACAGGCAGCATAGACAAAACGGCAGGCAGGTGAAAGGGATGGAGACAGGACGGGAGAAGGCGGAGGAAGCCCTTGCCCATGTGCAGCGGGTGGTCCTGGGGAAGAAAAAGCAGATTGAGGAGATTTTTCTGGCGTTTCTGGCGGACGGGCATGTGCTCCTGGAGGACATCCCGGGGGTGGGGAAGACCACGCTGGCGCAGATCATAGCCAACAAGCTGGAAACTCCTTTTTATACACTGAGCGCGGTCACTTCCGGTGTGAAGGATGTGCGCGATGTGATAGAGAAGGCGAGAAGCAACCGTTTTTTCTCGCAGGCCAGCCCCATCCTGTTCATTGATGAAATCCACCGGTTCAGCAAGTCCCAGCAGGATTCCCTGTTGGGGGCGGTGGAGACGGGAGTGGTGACCCTGATAGGCGCCACCACCGAGAATCCCTCGTTCGAGGTGATCCGGCCCTTGCTCTCCCGCTGCCAGCTGTATGTGCTGAAATCATTGGAGAAAGAGGATTTGCTGGAACTGCTGCATAATGCCATCGCAAAGGACGTGATACTGAAAGAAAAGAAGATAGAGCTGAAGGAGACGGATGCCATGCTCCGCTTTTCGGGAGGCGATGCCCGCAAGCTGCTGAACATACTGGAACTGGTGGTGGAGGCGGATGCGGATGCCGGACCCGTGGTGATTACGGATGAGAAGGTGACCGAGCGTTTGCAGCAGAATCCGTTGGCATATGACAAGGACGGGGAGATGCATTATGATATCATTTCCGCCTTTATCAAGTCCATCCGCGGAAGTGATCCGGACGGGGCGCTCTACTGGCTGGCGCGTATGGTGGAGGCCGGAGAGGACCCGGCTTTCATAGCCCGCAGACTGGTCATTTCGGCAGCCGAGGATATCGGTCTGGCCAATCCCAACGCATTGCTCCTGGCGAACGCTGCTTTTGATGCCGTGATGAAGATAGGATGGCCTGAGGGGCGTATCCCGCTGGCGGAAGCTACGGTATATCTGGCCACCAGCCCTAAGAGCAACTCGGCATACGAGGGGATCAACAGTGCCCTGGAACTGGTGCGGCAGACGGGCAACCTGCCTGTTCCCTTGCATCTGCGCAACGCACCCACCAAGCTGATGAAACAGTTGGGCTATGGCAAGGATTACAAGTATGCACATGCCTATCAGGGCAATTTCGTGCAGCAGCAGTTCCTGCCGGACGAGGTGAAGGACAGCCGCATCTGGCATCCGCAGAACAATGCACAGGAAGCGAAGATAAAGGAACGGATGCAGAGCCTCTGGGGGGAACGGTTCAAGGAATGAAAATGAATTGCATTGATCCTGTGCTATAAAATTAAAAATTGGAACGCAAATGACATAAATCCAACCTTCCGGCCGGTTTATATCCATGCTGTGCAGCTGTTAATTTGCGTCATTCGCGTTCCAATCTAACCGAATAAATGAACAAAATATGAAATTTAACTTTTGAGCATATGAAAATAGTAGTTTTAGACGGTTACGGATTGAATCCCGGTGATTTGTCATGGGAGGAGATGCGGGCGTTGGGCGAGCTGACGGTGTACGACCGCACAGCCCCTGCCGAGTTATTGGAGCGTTCTGCCGGAGCGGAAGTGCTGATTACAAATAAAACGGTGATTACGGCGGAGGATATGGCCGCTCTGCCTGCCTTGAAATACATCGGCGTGCTGGCTACGGGATATAATATTGTGGACATCCAGGCTGCGAAAGCGCGGGGCATCATTGTCACCAACATACCTGCCTACAGCACCGCTTCCGTTGCCCAGATGGTCTTTGCGCATATACTGAACATCACCCAGCGTGTAGGCCATTATGCCTATGCCAACCGTCACGGGCGTTGGGCGAACAATCCCGACTTCTGCTACTGGGATACCGACCTGGTGGAGCTGGACGGGAAGAAACTGGGAATCATCGGCTTGGGAAACACCGGACAGGCGACGGCGCGCATCGCTGCCGCTTTCGGAATGCAGGTATGCGCCTATACTTCCAAGCCGCAGTCACAACTTCCCGGAGGAATCCGGAAAATGGAGCTGGATGAGCTGTTCCGCGAATGTGACGTGGTGAGCCTGCACTGCCCCCTTACACCCGATACCAAAGAGCTGGTCAATGCCGCCCGCCTGGCCCTTATGAAACCGACGGCCATTCTGATAAATACCGGCCGCGGTCCCTTGGTGAACGAGAAAGACCTGGCCGACGCACTGAACAAGGGTGTGATAGCGGCTGCCGGACTGGACGTGCTTTCTTCCGAGCCTCCCCAATATACCAACCCCCTGCTGACGGCGAAGAACTGCTTCATTACGCCGCATATCGCCTGGGCCACGAAAGAAGCCCGTGTCCGGCTGATGCGGATTGCGGTGGGGAACTTGAAAGGATTCATCAAGGGTGAGATTGTAAACAATGTGGCGGAATGAGAACAAAGGAAAAAGACGGAAAGAAAAGAAGGAGGTAAGAAAAATGGAAGAAGACAAGAATACGTTGGATTTGCATACGGAAGTTAGGGAAGAGGACAGGGTGGCAAAGGCCGTTGCCTTGTTCAAGGAAGGATATAACTGCTCCCAGTCCGTAGTGACGGCTTTTGCCGATCTGTATGGCTTCACCCGTGAACAGGCCCTGCACATGTCCGCCTCTTTCGGCGGCGGCATAGGGCGGATGCGTGAAACCTGCGGTGCTGCTTGCGGCATGTTCCTGCTGGCCGGGCTGGAGAAGTGCGCCATCGAGGGGAAAGACCGTGAGAGCAAGGCGGCGAATTACGCTCTGGTGCAGGAACTGGCCGAAGAATTCAAGAAGCGGAACGGCGCCCTGCGGTGTGCCGATTTGCTGGGATTGTCCGGAAAAGAGCCGGTAGTATCCACACCGGAAGCAAGGACGGAACGGTATTACGCCAAGCGTCCTTGTGCAAGAATGGTGGAGGAAGCGGCCCGGATTTGGAGCGAACACCTCGAAAAACAAAAAAAATAGGTTGAAAAATCGCTTTTTCTTATAGAAATACAAACTTTTTCGATGCAAAAGTGTTGAATAACATAATTTTGTGTATCTTTGCAAGCGATAAGAAACACAAACATTCACATCGGAATGTGTGGGTGCGGTTAACGTTTAACTAAAAGCAAATTGAAAATGTTGAAAGAAAAAGCAGGTGCTTTGGCCGGACAAATCTGGGAAGCATTGAATGGAACTGAAGGTTTGACACAAAAACAAATCAAGAAAGCAACCAAACTGAAAGCTGACAAGGATTTCTTCCTGGGGCTGGGCTGGCTGCTGAGAGAAGATAAGGTCGTTACTTCTGAAGTGGAAGGCGAGATCTTTGTAAAATTGGTGTAAGAAGAAGATTTTAAACTCATAAAAAAATGCGTTGGCACATCGTTTGGTATGTTGTCAACGCATTTTTTTTGTATTATAGTAATAATATGAATCATCTTTTTGAATAGTATTCATATTATTACTATATTTGCAGGGTAATTAAGTCCAAAACGTTATGAGTTACAAATCAGTGAAAGACGTTGTAACGATGTTGCTGGAAAACGGTTTTGTATTGAAGAGTCAGAAGGGTAGCCACATGAAATTTGAGAAGGATGGCATGATTGTTATCGTACCGGATCACAACAGCAAAGGCGTTGAGAAAGGCACTTATTACAGCATTCTGAGACAAGCGGGGTTAAAGTAGCCCCCCTTGTTCTCTTGATATTTTAGGACAGGAGGCAATATGAAAACAGTGGAAGTGATTGTAGAACACGCAGGAAAGAACTTGAGTGCTTATATCGAAGGTGCTCCCGTTATTACCGTAGGCAATGACATGAAGGAGATTGAGGATAACATGAAGGAGGCAATAGAGTTGTATCTGGAAGATAATCCGAATCCTTGTGAAGTCTTGTCGGGAGAGTTTGAATTGAAATTTAAGATAGATGCCGCTACTTTTATCAACTATTATAGCAGCATCTTCACCAAGGCTGCTTTGAGCCGGATTACCGGAATCAATGAACGCCAGTTGTGGCATTATGCAGCCGGAGTGCATAAACCTCGCAGGCGGCAGTTGGAAAAGATCCAGAAAGGCATACAGTCTTTGAGCAGGGAATTGTCTGCTATAAATTTATTGTAGTCTTTAAAATCTTGTTCTTTTTGCGTATCTTTGCGCCCGAAAAGCAAGAAACTTGTTTGTTTTTAAATAGATAGCTGTTAAAGATGAAGAATATCCGTAATTTTTGCATTATAGCACATATAGACCACGGGAAATCGACCTTGGCCGACCGTTTGTTGGAGTTTACAAAAACCATCCAGGTAACCGAAGGGCAGATGCTTGACGATATGGACCTGGAAAAGGAGAGAGGTATTACAATCAAGAGCCATGCCATCCAGATGGAGTACGAGTATGGGGGAGAGAAGTATGTACTGAATCTGATTGACACTCCGGGACACGTGGACTTTTCATACGAGGTATCCCGTTCCATAGCCGCCTGTGAAGGGGCGCTGCTCATTGTGGACGCTTCGCAGGGAGTGCAGGCGCAGACTATCTCGAATCTGTACATGGCGTTGGAGCATGACCTGGAAATCATTCCCGTGCTGAACAAATGTGATATGGCGAGTGCCATGCCCGATGAGGTGGAAGATGAAATCATCGACCTGCTGGGCTGCAAACATGAGGATATTATCCGTGCCTCCGGCAAGACCGGAATGGGTGTGGAGGAGATATTGAAGGCGGTGGTGGAACGTATCCCGCACCCGACGGGAGACGAAGAGGCGCCGCTACAGGCTTTGATTTTCGACTCGGTATTCAATTCTTTCCGTGGAATCATCGCGTATTTTAAAATAGAGAACGGTGTGATCCGCAAAGGGGACAAGGTAAAATTCTTCAATACCGGCAAGGAGTATGATGCAGATGAGATCGGTGTGCTGAAAATGGATATGATTCCCCGTGCGGAACTGCGCACAGGAGATGTGGGGTATATCATTTCGGGCATCAAGACCTCGCGCGAGGTGAAGGTGGGGGATACCATCACTCACATCGCCCGTCCGTGTGAAAAGGCGATTGCCGGATTCGAGGAAGTGAAGCCGATGGTGTTTGCCGGGGTTTATCCTATCGAGGCGGAAGATTACGAGAACCTCCGCGCTTCGCTGGAGAAACTTCAGCTGAATGATGCCTCGCTGACTTTCCAGCCGGAGTCCTCACTGGCTCTGGGATTCGGATTCCGTTGCGGTTTTCTGGGATTGCTTCACATGGAGATTGTTCAGGAACGTCTGGACCGCGAATTTGATATGAATGTGATTACGACCGTGCCCAACGTGTCGTACATGGTGTATGACAAGCAGGGACATGCCAACGAGGTGCATAATCCCGGCGGTATGCCCGATCCGACGCTGATTGACCACATCGAGGAACCTTTCATTGATGCCACGATCATTACCGCCACCGATTACATCGGCCCTATCATGACGCTGTGTCTGGGCAAGCGCGGCGAACTGGTGCGGCAGAATTATGTGTCGGGCAACCGGGTGGAGATTCACTACAAGATGCCGCTGGGTGAAATCGTGATTGACTTTTATGACAAGCTGAAGAGTATCTCGAAAGGATATGCTTCCTTTGACTACCATCAGTCGGGTTTCCGCCCTTCCAAACTGGTGAAGCTGGATATCTTGTTGAACGGTGAGCCGGTGGATGCGCTTTCTACCCTGACACATGTGGACAATGCCTATAACCTGGGCAAGCGTATGTGCGAGAAACTGAAAGAGCTGATTCCGCGCCAGCAGTTTGATATTGCCATTCAGGCAGCTATCGGGGCGAAGATTATCTCAAGGGAAACCATCAAGGCGGTGCGCAAGGATGTGACCGCGAAGTGTTATGGCGGTGACGTGAGCCGTAAGCGTAAATTGTTGGAAAAACAAAAAAGAGGTAAGAAACGAATGAAACAGATCGGTAATGTGGAAGTACCGCAAAAGGCGTTCCTGGCCGTTCTGAAGCTGGATTAATTCAAGAATAAACAAGCTCTGGGGAGCAAACAATAAGCGGGCTCTTTCTGTTAGTTGAAATTAAAAAGTCAATAACAGGAAGGGCTTGTGTTTTGATGGCAATTTATCACAAACTCTTAAATTCAATTGATATGGAAAAACTGAAAATTCTGAACTTGAACTTTTCCTTCCAGCGGGCGGCGCACTATCATATTAATGGAGGGATGTTGCTGATGGGGGTAGTCTTGCTGGCTATGTTCCTGGCCAATTCTCCGTGGGGGGATATTTATGCCTCCTTTTGGAATTACGAGGTGCATCTTCAGATAGGAGAATTTAATTTCTTCAGTCATAACGGGCATCACATGACCTTGATGACTTTTATCAACGATGCTTTGATGGCTGTCTTTTTCTTCAGTGTGGGGCTGGAGATAAAGCGTGAGATACTGGTGGGCGAGTTGTCCAGTTTCCGGCAGGCGCTTTTGCCCATCGTGGCGGCGTGCGGCGGTATGCTGGTTCCGGTGCTGATCTATTATTTCATGACGGCGGGAACTCCGGCCCAAAGTGGTCTGGCCATACCGATGGCTACGGATATCGCCTTTTCGCTGGGAGTGCTCAGCCTGTTCGGCAAGCGGGTTCCGCTGAGCTTGAAAGTCTTTCTGACCGCTTTCGCTGTGGTCGATGATATCGGAGGCATTCTGGTCATCGCCCTTTTTTACACCTCTCATCTGTCGGTGAACTACCTGATTGCTTCGGCGGGTATCCTGCTGATACTTTGCGGCGGGAATTTCTTCCGGGTGCGCAACCGTTGGTTTTATATTTTCTGGGGAGTGATTATGTGGTATCTGTTTTTGCAGAGCGGCATCCACGCTACCATTGCGGGAGTTGTCGCAGCCTTCACGGTTCCCGCCACTCCTCATTACAAGATAGGTAAGTACATTAACCGCATCCGCGAGAACATTGCTGTCTTTCCTGCCAGTGACAAGGAAAGTGTTGTGTTAAGCAAGATGCAGATCAATGTGCTGAAAAGCATCGAGTCTTCCTCGGACCGTGTCATATCTCCCTTGCAGTCATTGGAAGACAGTCTGCATGGAATGGTGAATTATATTATTCTTCCCTTGTTCGCCTTTGCCAATGCGGGTGTCTCGCTCACGGCGGATCATGGCGGTCTGGAAGTGGGGATGGCTACCTGGGCGGTGCTGGCGGGATTGCTGGCGGGTAAGTTTGCCGGCATTTATTTCTTTACCTGGCTGGTGATAAAGATGGGGTTCGCCGGACTGCTGAAAGGCATGACCTGGGTGAACCTGACAGGTATCTGTCTTTTGGGAGGTATCGGTTTTACGGTTTCTTTGTTCATAGCCAACCTCTCTTTCGGGGATTCGCCGGTGTTGCTGACGCAGGCAAAGATGGGGGTCATACTGGGAACGGTGCTGGCGGGTGTGCTGGCGTATCTGGTCTTGCAGTTTGCCCTGCCTAAACAGCCTGCACAGGAATAAAATTACAGATAGGGCAGTACGGCGGTGAAACGGCTGCCCTTGTTCACCTCGGATTGCACATCGATGTGTCCGTTCATTTTTTCTACAATGACCTTGCTGATGGCGAGTCCCAGCCCTACACCCTGTACAAACTCATTCCGCTTGTAGAACCGCTCGAATATCATTTGTAATTCTTCTTTAGGGATTCCCGCACCGGTATCTTCTACAAAGATATGGATTTCCTTCTTCTCTTTGTCGCAGAAATAGCCCAGTTTGATGTGTCCTTGGGAGGTGAACTTCTTGGCGTTTCCCAAAAAGTTGGTGATGACTTGGGTGAGGCGCATACGGTCTATGTGTATGGTCACATCCTCGTCGGGAAATTCTTTGATGAATTCCACTGGAGGGAGAATAATTACCTGATGGGTCTGATAGACCGTTTCGGCGAAATGATGCGCGCTGCAATCCTCGCAATGAAAGGACATATTGCCGGATTCTATACGGGATAGTTCCAGCACATCATTGACCAGCTTCAACAAGAGTCTGGTATTGTTGTCTATGATGGAGGCAAACTCTTTTTTCTCTTCTTCCGAGATGTTTTTCTCGGTAGTGAGCAGGTTGGAGAATCCCACGATGGCATTAAGCGGAGTACGGATTTCATGGCTCATGTTGGCCAGGAAGGATTGTTTCAGTTCCGCCTGTTCCGCCAGTTTGCGGGCGCGTATCAGTTCTTCTTCCTTGTCTTTGATCTCCTGAATGTTTACCAGAAGTCCGGTGATGATAGGATTTTGTTCATTATTCTGCAACACGCTGTATCTGAATTCCCACCATTGGTAACCGGTGTCGTTGAATTGGCAACGGTATTGGGCTGTTCTTCGTTGCCGGTGTAGTATGTTGGATACGTTTTTTCTGAACCGGGCTTGTTCGTCGGGGTGTACATAGTGGGCTATTTCCTCTATTCCCAACAGGTTTTGGGAACTGTTGGTCAGTTCGCAGAAAGCTTGGTCGAGCACGGCGGTCTTTCCGTCGAAACACCACGCGTAGGTATTTCCTCCCTCCAGTGCAAGCGTTAATGCTTCGTGTTCGAACCTGAGGTTGCGCAAGGCTTCTTTTTTGCGTCCTTTTTCCAGTGTATAGATATAAATAAGGTAGGCTATCCCCAAAAGGAGTGTGAAGACCAGGAGGCTTTCAAGAATCAGGATGGGGGTTGCGTATTTTTCCCTCCACGGCCTGTACATGATGGTATATTCCGGTGGAATGCTTTCAAGGGGGATCTGGTATCTCTTCATGGCCTGCCAGTTGACCAGGTACTGTTTGGCGATTTGTTTTACCGCCGGGACGGGTATCTTTCCTTGCAGTCTTTCTTTGATGCCGGCGGTCATGTCGCTTAGCTGTGTTTCGATGGGGGCGAAATAACCTCCCAGCATGTATTCCTTTATCCCGAATCCTTCGTTGATGGTTTCGAATCCGGGATTGTCGAACAGGCTGCCGATGCGCAGGGTGGTATAGTCCCGTTTGGTATACAGGAACAGGGAGTATTGGAAGACCCCGCTGGACAGCCACATCAGGTCGCGGGCAGCTACGGAATCACTGGACAGGCGGACTACGACGGTGGAGTCCAATTGGTTGTATTCGTTCAGCTTTTCGTACAGGGATTCATATTCGGTATCATCTTTGTCACTGATGGGGATATTCAGCTTGTCGGGCCGGGCCTCTTGTCTTTTCCATTGGTGGAGGGTGATTTCCGATCCTTTGCATTGTTCGCTCAGGTCTTTCCAGATAAGGCGGTCAAGCACGGTCCGCCCGTTCAGGATGTGGATGCGGACTTTGCCCATGATGCGTTCTATCATCCGGCAGGTGGTGAGGTAATCGGGTTTGTCTATGTAGCCCGTAATGTTGGGATATTGTGCCAGCAACTCTTGGTTGGGATAATTCACTCCGCTGAATACGACGGGAACCTGCCTGACATACGGGTTTCCGCAAGCCATGACAGAGTAGGTTGCCTGATCATCGAGCACGGCAATCAAATCTCCTCCCCATGAGCGGATGGAATCTGCAAACTCGGAAATCCGTCGCTCTTCTTCTACGGATTCGTATTTCTCGCAATCCAGATAAAAGGTGCGCAGCTGGAAGTCTATTTGCTGGTCTTTCAGTCCTTTGACAAACAGTTTGTTTACAATGCCTGCACCGCTGTACCCTTCCTGGTAGGAATGGATAAGGGCTATTTTATATTTTTGTGCATAAAGCGGACTCCCTATAAGAAGGGCTGTCATAAAAATGAAAAAGGCCTTATGCTTCATGTCAAACGTGATTATTAAGTGAACCGGGGGACAAAGATAGGAATGTTTCTTTAATTCCGGCTATGATTTACAGGAAATTATTGGAAGAGAGAGGGAAATAACCATCCCGGTTGGTGGAAAACAGCAATTCCGGCTTCTTGAAAAACATGCTTCTTGCTTTTCAAGGAACCGGAATTGCCTGTGATAAAAAGGAATGGGCCAACCCGTCAGCGGGGGTTATTTGTGTTGCTCCGGAGACGGGGTACTTTGAGAGGCCGGTCCGGCGGCAGCGTTTGTAGAGGCGCTTGAAGCGGAACTTTTAGCCGCGCCGGAAACCGGAGCCGCTGTCTGTGCCGTTGTGGCCTGTTCTTCCCAGTGGAACGGTTCGAACTGTGTATCCTTGTCTACCCATGACGGTTTGCGCGATGCGTAGATTATGAACGGAGCTGCGACTACCACGATGCAGCCGATAATCAAAACGGCAAACCATACGGTGTTGCTGCCTACCGCAATCTGGCTGGGCGGAATGAAGCTGAGCACGAATGCCAGTAGTGAACCACAGAAACCCAGACCGCCGATGAGCCACATCAGTCCGTTGCCTTTGCTGCCGATGCGGAACGGGCGCGGGGCCTTTTTCATATTGTAACGCAGATAAATGGCGCCGCTGAACATCAGCAGATACATGATAAGGTAAAGCAATACGGTGAGCTGTGACAGGATTTGGTAGAAACTCTGTACGGAAGGCATCACAACGAACAGCAGGCTGAGCAAGGTTACGGCAAGGCCTTGGATCAGCAGAATGTTTTTCTGTACGCCGTTGGCGTTGGTCTTCTGGAAGAAGGGAGGCAGATAACCTGCTTTGCCCACTGCGAAGATACCTTTGGACGGACCTGCCACCCAGGTCAACACGCCTGCCAGCACACCGAATGCCAAAGCCACGGCGATGATAGGCGACAACCACGAAGCATGGACATACTTGAAGTAATTATCAAAGCCTACCAGCAGACTCTGTGTCAGGTTGATGTCCTTTTCGGGAATGATGATCCCCAGTGCGAAGGTGCCGAGCACGAAGATGATCACGGTGATAGCCGCACCGATGAATACGGCTTTCGGATAGTTCTTGGCAGGATTTTCCATGTCTTTTACGTGGATACCGCCCATTTCCATACCGGCATAGAACAGGAAGATGCTGGAAGCCAGTACCAGGTTGTCGAAGTTGCTGAAGTCGGGGAAGAAGTTGCCGTCAAAGTTCATCTGGCTCTGTCCGCCGGAAGCAAGGTAAATCACCGCCAGCACCATCAGCAGGCCGGCAGGAATGATCGTACCTACCATACCGCCTACTTTGGCCACTTTGCCTACCCAGCCCATGCCTTTCAGCGAAATGAAGGTGGCCAGCCAGTAGATAATCAAGACCACCGCCAGTGAGTAATAGCGGTTGGATGCCAAGGCCATATCATGGGTGTCACTCATGCCGATAAATGCCAGTGCCACGGCTCCGAAAGTCAGGACGGTGGGATACCAGATGGTGCTTTCCACCCATTGCAGGAAGATGGCGAGGAAGCCGAATTTCTTTCCGTAGGCTTCACCCACCCATCGGAACACACCGCCTTGCTTGTCCTGGAACATGGCCGCCAGTTCCGCCGCTACCAACGAGGTAGGTATCAGGAAGACGATGGCCGCGAATAAATAATAAAATGCCGAACTCAGTCCGTATTCGGCTTCAGCAGGCAGCCCGCGCAGGGATACTACCGCAGTCACGTTCATAATAGCGAGGGTAAATACCCCTAGCTTGACTGATTTACTAATGTTTGCCATAAAGTTTAGGTTTTAAAAAATATATGTTTTTTGTTTACGGAGTTTATAACAACTCCCTGGAAATGATGTTTATCCGTTTAGGTTTATTAACCCGGAAGGTATCCGGAATGAAACAATCGCACCCGGAAGGGTGTTTCTAGAAAAAACAATATAATCAGTATAGTTTATGAAAACAGCTTTCTCCTCATTCATCTATTCCCGCAGGGGGATTTACGGGATCTTGCATATACTCATCCTGTTGATGTCCCTTTTTCTGGTTATCAGTATCTCGATAGATACTTTTCATAACATCCCTTTCCTGAATCAAGGTTCTTATCTGAAGATTCAGTTCTGGATATGTATGTTTTTCCTGTTCGATTTCCTGCTGGAGTTTTTCCTCTCGAAAGAAAAAGGAAGATACTTCACCAGCCATTTTATTTTCCTGCTGGTATCTATACCTTATTTAAATATCATTGATTTCTATCACATCACTTTCTCGCCCGAAATCAGTTATTTCCTGCGCTTTATCCCTTTGCTGAGGGGAGGGTATGCGCTGGCCATCGTGGTGGGCTGGCTGTCGGGCAGCAAGGCGTCCGGACTGTTTACCTCGTACATCACCATGCTGATGGCCACCGTGTATTTTGCCAGCCTTATTTTCTTTGTGCTGGAACATAAGGTGAACCCTATGGTGACGGACTACTGGAGTGCGCTGTGGTGGGCGTTTATGGATGTCACTACCGTAGGGAGCAATATTTATGCCGTCACTCCTACGGGGAAAATACTGTCGGTGGTGCTGGCCGCCCTGGGAATGATGATGTTCCCCATTTTCACGGTATACGTCACCAGTCTGGTGCAGCAGGCCAACAAGCGGAAGGAGGAATATTATCAATCGCAACAATCGGAGCCGGCGGATACTAAATAATAGCTTGAACTTCGTCAAAAATAAGAAAAAAGTCTTATCTTCGTAGCCAATAACAAATTGCTAACCTAAATAAACAACAAGATGAAATTATTGGCTCTGTGTGCGGCGGGGATAGGCTTGATGCTGTGTGCCTCGTGTACAAACAACAAACATTTGATCAGTGATGAGGCTGAACGTGCCGCTGTTCAGCAGGATTTTGAGGCACGGCGTGATACGCTGGCCCAAGGTGACCTCTTCCAGGTATTCGAACAACCCATGAGCGATGAACAGAAGGAGGCGATGACTTTCCTTTACGCCTATATGCCTTTGGCGGATATAGCGGATCATCCCGGTGAATTCTATCTGGAAAACGTGGATTACGCTTTCAAGGCGCGTGAGGAGATGCCGTGGGGAAAAGTGGTTCCCGAACGCGAGTTCCGCCACTTTGTACTGCCCATCCGCGTAAACAACGAGAATCTGGACGACAGCCGTAAGGTATTCTACGAGGAACTGAAGGACAGAGTGAAAAACCTTTCTTTATATGATGCCGTGCTGGAAGTGAACCACTGGTGTCATGAGAAGGTGATTTATACTCCCTCTGATGCCCGTACCAGTAGTCCGCTGGCTTCCGTAAAGACAGCCTACGGACGTTGCGGCGAGGAATCTACGTTCACGGTAGCCGCCTTGCGTTCGGTAGGCATCCCTGCCCGCCAGGTATATACGCCGCGTTGGGCACATACCGATGATAATCATGCCTGGGTGGAAGCCTGGGTGGATGGCAAATGGTACTTCCTGGGTGCTTGCGAACCCGAACCGGTACTGAATCTGGGTTGGTTCAACGCTCCCGCTTCACGGGGTATGCTGATGCACACCAAGGTGTTCGGACGTTATAACGGACCGGAAGAAGTGATGTACCGCACTCCCCGGTATACGGAAATCAATGTGATTGACAATTATGCCCCTACGGCAAAAGCCGATGTGGCCATCGTGGATGCGGATGGCAAACCGGTGGCTGATGCCAAAGTGGAATTCAAGGTGTATAACTATGCCGAATTTTATACCGTAGCTTCCAAACAGACGGATGCGGACGGCAAGACGTTCCTGACAGCCGGAAAAGGGGATATGCTGGTATGGGCTTCCAAAGATGGAAAATTCGGTTACTCCAAACTGTCTTTCGGAAAAGACAATGCCTTGACCGTGAAACTGGACAAGACGGCCGGCGAGGCTTATACACTGGATATGGATATCATTCCTCCGGTGGAAGGCGCCAATATGCCCGAAGTGACTCCCGAACAACGTGCGGAGAACAATCGCCGCATGGCCTTGGAGGACTCTATCCGCAATGCCTACGTGGCTACGTTCATGACGGATGAATCGGCCCGTCATTTCGCTAAAGAGTATCAGTTGGATGAGGATGTTGTTGCCAAATTGCTGGTGGCATCACGTGGTAACCACGAAACCATCCGTGACTTTATGGCCCGTCTCCGTTCGGACAAGTCAAAGAAGGGCGGCATTGACCTGCTTCAGCAGATTTCCGCCAAAGACCTTCGCGATGTAAGTTCCGAAGTGTTGATAGACCACATGATGAATTCACATCTGTGCGCCAATGCCGATTATTTCCGCAGATTTGTGCGTAATCCGCGTGTGAGCAACGAAATGATTACTCCGTACAAAGGATTCTTTGAGAAAGCAGTGCCCGAACAGGAGCGTGAGGCTTACCTTGCCGATCCGATGAAGCTGGTTGCATGGGTTGCCGAAAATATCCGTGTGGACAAGGATTGCAACCTGGGCGGTTCTCCGATTACTCCGGAGGGGGTGTGGAAGGCCCGTACAGCCGATGCGCACAGCCGTGATATCTTCTTTGTTTCCATGGCACGCAGCATGGGTATTCCTGCACGTATAGACGAAGTGACCGGAAAAGTGCAGTTGATGGGTGATGAAGGTGCTGTTGATGTGAACTTTGAGGCGATGGAACAGGCCAGTGCGCCTACCGGCAAGTTTATTGCCAGATATACGCCGATCAAGTCTTTGGCCGACCCGAAGTATTATTCTCATTTCTCTATTTCCAGACTGACTCCTGCCGGAACCTTGAAATTGCTGAATTATGATGAAGGCGATATTGATATGGGTGGCGGCGCTACTTGGGCTAATCTGTTGAAGAACGGAACGGCACTGGATGCCGGCAATTATGTGATGGTGACCGGTACTCGTCTGGCCAACGGCGGCGTATTGTCCCAGCTGACTTTCTTTACCATCAAGCCGGGAAAAACGACTACGGTGGACTTGGTGATGCGTGAAAGTAAGGATGATATTCAGGTAATCGGTAACTTCAACTCGGAATCTACTTATAAACCGATAGATAGCGATGAACTGAAGTCTATTCTTGCCACTACAGGACGTGGTTACTACATTGTAGCCGTACTGGGTGCCGGACAAGAACCTACGAACCATGCCTTGCGTGATATTGCGGCATTGGGTAAGGAGTTTGATGAATGGGGCAGAGGAATCGTGCTGTTGTTCCCCAACGAGGAGCAGTACAAGAAGTTCCGCCCGCAGGAATTCCCCGGATTACCGGCTACCATTACTTACGGTATTGATGTGGACGGTTCCATCCAGAAACAGATTGCAGAAGGCATGAAGTTGTCTAACAAGACTATCCTGCCTATGTTTATCATTGGGGATACCTTTAACCGGGTGGTATTCGTGTCACAAGGATATACCATCGGACTGGGTGAGCAGCTGATGAAGGTGATACATAAGCTGTAGGATTCAGTATAAACAAAAAGTAACGCGGATATTCAAGTTTGCAAACTGAATATCCGCGTTAAATATATTGATAGCGTTTATGCTTACCTGTTTACTTGTCATCATCCAAGTCATCGTCCTCATCGTCCCAGTCATCCTCTTTCTTTGATTTCTTGGGGTTGAGGCTTTTGTTTTTCTTTTCCAGTGCTTTGTCGTTTTCGTCTTTCATTGCCAGTTCGGACAAGGCGGCTTTTACTTTGTCAGGATCGGTAACGTCTTTCAGATACTCTTCTATCTTTACAGTACCTCCCATGGATACTTTTGAGTTACGATAAATCATGCCGCTGTCTACGCTGCTACGTCCGGAGAAATGAAATTCCGAAGTTCCGGTTTCTTCGGCAATCTTACGGATATTACCGGCATTCACACCGCATCCCGGCATGATGATGATCCGTCCGTCGGCCTGTTCCACCAATTCTTTCAGAAGAGGGATTCCCTTTTCGGCGGTAGCTTCCTGTCCGGAAGTAAGAACCCGGTCTATACCCAGTCCGATAATCTGTTCCAAGGCCTCTTTGGGATTGCTGCACATATCAAAAGCACGGTGGAAGGTGACACTCATCTCGCCTACCGCATTCATCAGTTTCTGCATCAGAGGCACATCGACATAGCCTTCTGCGGTAAGACAGCCGAATACCACACCGTCCGCACCCAGCTGGCGTGCCACTTTAATATCATGCAGCATGATTTCTTGTTCAATAGGAGAATATAGGAAATCTCCGCCACGGGGACGGATAATGACATGCAGTTTTGTTTGGTTCAATAATTGGCGTGCCATACGGATTTCACCAAAAGACGGGGTTGTTCCGCCTTCCGGAATACCTGCACATAGTTCTACACGATAAGCACCGGCTTGTTGTGCCTTCACAGCACTTTCCACGGAGTTGGCGCAAATCTCGATTTTTGATTTGTTACTCATAAAGTTATTTAATAGTTAATTCAATTCCATAATCAACGTCATCGGGCGCTTTGGGCTGTTCCAGCATTTCTCTTTCAAATATTCCGCCAAGGGAACTCCAATGGTTTCTCTGCGTGAGTTCGTCATTGGTCCGGTTCTTTACGGATGACTTTGTTCTTCATAATATGATGAATTTGTCAGTGCAAAGATAGGCATAATGTAAGAGTGTGAGAAATTTTAGCGGAAAAAATTTTTAATTAAAAAGCCGGTACTCCTCTCGGAGTGAGAGAAATACCGGTTTTCCTATGGGAACGAAATGGATTATTGCACGTGGATGCGATGGCCATTGAATACGTTCATGCCCAGTTTGTTCATAATATGCTTGATGGCAAGCTGTGCTTTCACGGAGTTGCCGGCGTCATCCAGAGGAGGCGCGAAGGCTGCAATGCCCATGACACCCGGCATTACGCCCATGACACCGCCTCCTACGCCTGTCTTGGCAGGAATTCCCGAAGTGTAAAGCCAGTCGCCTGTGTGCTGATAGAAACCTACGGTAGCTATCATGGAGGTGATTTTCGGGGAGAGGGCTTTGTCGAACACTTGCTTGTTGGTGTTCGGGTTCAATCCTTCGTTGGCGATGGTGGCTCCACAGATGGACAACTGTTCTGCAGTGATGCCCATGGAACACTGGCGGGTGTAGAGGTCGAGCGACATATCGGGGGCATCGTAGATACGGTTATAATTTTTCAATAGCCAGGCGATGGAACGGTTGTTGAAATTTGTCGCCGACTCTGACCGGTACAGTTCGTCGATCAGTTGCGGGGTACTTCCGCATAGTTCGGTCATATTGTCTACGATGGCTTTCCACTTGGCATCGCTGTTTCCTACGGGTTGCACCATACTGTTGGCCGAGATGGCGCCGGCGTTTACCAATGGGGTGGACGGATGGTCGTTTTCCAACAAGATGGCCATGATGGAGTTGAACGGCAGTCCGGTAGCATCGGCGCCAATCATTTCGAGCACCTTGGGAGCACCGTATTGGCGGAGTACCAGGATGGCGGTCAGCACCTTGGAAACGGACTCGATACCGAAACGGTACTGAGAGTCACCCAGTTGGATGATTTCTCCGTTCATCAGACAGATACTGATCCCGAACAGTTTGGGATCAATATTTGCCAGATAAGGGATGTAGTCGGCGTTCTTACCGTCTGTATTGTCCTTGTACAGATTGTAAGCCTCCTGGGCAACATCCTTTATTTGCTGGATAGTTATAGTTCTTTCCATAAATTAATTTGATTGAAGTAACCATCTACCTTAACGGCGGATGGTTGCATTATTGTTATCTATGCTTATTTTTTAGCGGCGTTGCTATGGGCATTGTGAGTGAACACAGTACCTTTTACAGCGATATTCTTGTCTTGGGCGATGCGGGTAGGAGTGGGATATTCCAGTTTCTCGAACTCGCAGATGGCATTCTTGATGTCGTTCAACAACATATCCGCCATGTCACGGCTGAATCCCTGACGTACCACAACACGCATAACTACGTAATTCTGGATATTTTCCGGCAAGGTGTAGGCAGGAACCATCCAGCCGCTTTGCTGCAATTTAGCTTGCAAATCGTACAGAGTCCATTTGGCGTTCTTTGCGTATTCGGGTTTCATGTACCAGATGAACAAAGGATTTACTACGTCATCGCTGTAATTTACGAACGGAGCCATCTTGGCTATTTCGCTGTGGATGTACTTGGTGATTTCCATGGAATTGTATTGGATGGCTTTGTATCCTTGGAATCCCAGACGGATAAATTGGTAGTACTGTCCCAGAATCTGTGCGGCGGGACGGCTGAAGTTCAAACCAACCTGTGTGATGTTCGCACCCAGATAATTTACACTGAACGACATGGCATCCGGAAGGTATTTCTTGTCTTTCCATACTACCCATCCCAGTCCCGGATAAACCAGTCCGAACTTGTGGCCGGAAGTGCTGATGGAGAGAACCCATTTCAAGCGGAAGTCCCATTTTGTGTCGGGATTGAGGAACGGCAGGATGAAACCGCCGGTTGCAGCATCTACATGGATAGGAATATCATAGCCGGTTTTGGCGTTGTAGGCATCCAGTGCTTTGTCCAACGCTTCCACGTCATCGTTCAAACCTGTCCATGTCACACCTTGGATGGGGACGATGCAGATGGTGTTCTCGTCACACATCTTCAGTGCTTCTTCGGGGTCCAGAGTGGTTTTGTCCAAGGTGAGAGGTACTTGGCGCATTTCAATTTGCCAAAGTTGGGCGAACTTTTCCCAAACAACCTGAAAACCGCTTGAAATGACAAAGTTAGGCTTGTCAGTCGGTTTCCCCTGAGCTTTACGTCTGTCTTTCCAGCGTAACCAGGCGGCTACTCCTCCCAGCATACAAGCCTCGCTGGAGCCGATAGCCAGTGCTCCGGTTTTCCATTTTGCCTGTTCGGGCGAATTCCACAAATTAGCCATGATATTGATACATTTGGCATTCATCACTGCGATACGGGGATATTCTGTTTCATCAATGTAGTTGATGCTGATGGCTTCGTTCATCAGTTTGGTGGCATAGTCGTCCATGTAGGTGGTAACGAAAGTGGCCAGGTTAAGGCGTGGCTGGGTTTGGGCGAATGTTTCGTCTTTTACCATTTGATAAGCAATCTGTGGGGTGGTAGGTTCCATAGGGATGGTATCTACCGGGGCAGGCTGTAGCATTTCGTTTGAACCAAACACGGCTGTCTTTGCGTCACCGTCTCTCAAATCACAATTACATTCTTTCATTTTACTTAAAGTTTAGATTAGTAATACAATGGAAAACATGGGAGTTTCCCGCGTTTTTCTCCCTCAACAGGAGGTTTGGAGAAAAGTTTCTTGATTTTATGTTTTTTAATTTATGGGGGATAATGTGTCATGCGGAACATAGCGCAGCCAATTGGCATAGTAGCATATGGGCACATGATTGCATTGACCAATTATAAACCGGCTTTGAACCAATTCTTTTACACTTTGTTTCTATCACAATCTAAACCGATTTCATTATGAAAGTACAAACAGGGCAGGGGACCATTCCCCTCATTACGTTAGTAGGTATATTTTCCATCTCGGCACTCAATGCATTGCCGGGACTGGCGGTGTCGCCCATTTTGGGAGATTTGAATAAAATATTTCCCTCTGCTACAGATCTGGAGATCCAGATGTTGTCTTCGTTGCCGTCACTTCTTATCATACCCTTTATCTTGTTATCAGGTAAATTGACAGAGAAAGTGAACAACCTTTTGTTGTTGCAGATAGGGCTGGCTCTTTTCGGGGCGAGTGGTATTCTTTATCTGCTTTCTGATAAAATGTGGCAGTTGATAGCCGTCAGCGCCATGTTGGGGATGGGGTCGGGATTGATTGTTCCGCTTTCTACCGGATTGATATCCCGTTATTTTGTGGGAAGTTACCGTACAAAGCAATTTGGTTACAGTTCTGCCATCACCAATATCACGCTGGTGCTTGCCACTACGCTGACAGGATATCTGGCAGAAGTGAACTGGCATTTGCCGTTTTTGGTCTATCTGTTTCCTTTTGTATCCGTTTTCCTTACTCGTTATCTGAAAAAAGATCTCTCCAATTATCATTCCTCTGATGATATCCCAGCCGATACTGTCAGGGAAATGGGTAAGCGGGGAATTAATGTCAAGGCTTTGGTCAGGCTGATGGCTTTTTACGGATTGGCTACTTATCTGGTGATTATTATTAGTTTCAATCTGCCTTTCCTGATGGAAGAATATGGGCTGTCCAGTGGTAGGGCAGGCATCTTGATATCTTTGTTTTTTCTCGCTATTATGGCACCGGGTTTTGTCCTGAATAAGATAGTGCAGGTCTTGGGCCGCCGTATCTATATGGTTTGTTTGTTGATGATAGCCTGCGGAATGGGGATTATTCTGCTTAGTCGTTCCGAAATACTGATTGCTTTGGGATGTATTCTGAACGGGCTTTCATACGGTATTATCCAACCGTTGATTTATGATAAGACTTCTGATGTGGCGGTTCCTCACAAAGTGACGTTGGCACTTGCTTTTGTCATGGCGATGAATTATGTGGCCATACTGCTTTGTCCGTTTATTGTGGATGCTTTTCAGAATCTGTTCCATTCTCATTCGCAAACCTTTGCCTTCTGGCTTAATCTGATGGTAGCCTTGATGGGGATGTTTATTGTGATGAAGCAGGAAAAACTGAGTTTATAAGAAAAATACCCACGTAATAACATAACAGCATGAAGTATGAATAGACAAGTTGAAGCAAACCTTAGCATGGTTGTCTCCAAAGCGTTGGGAGGCCTTAATATGAACGCACTGAAGTATCTTTTACCTTTGTGGATAGCTCCTGTGACAGGGGTTACTTTCCGATTGGTATTTGGGGCCGCCGCTTTTTGGCTTATTGATATATTTTGCAAGCCCGAAAACTCCACTATCCGTCAGAAATGGCAGCTCTTTATTTTAGGGGCTTTAGGTATTTATGGATATATGTTTTTTTATTTGTTACCCCAATTCGGGATAAAATAGCGATTAGTTGCATGTTAAGACAGATACATG
>OFGE01001122.1_pt1 | contig 25305 bp, 25 predicted proteins | sample 1521681 | NCBI WGS metagenome assembly OFGE01 (sample SAMEA3504093, study PRJEB24116) | mouse gut metagenome | biome: mouse gut; feature: mouse-associated habitat; material: faeces | place: Denmark | collected 2011
GCGCGCTTCGCGCCGCACACCGCTTCCCCCCGCATCCGAGCCGGCTTCCGGCAATTCCAACCTACAAACAGCCACATCTCGATAAATGGAACCTATCTGGATAGTAATCACAGCAATATCGCTCATTCTCTCGGGCTTTTTCTCGGGAGCCGAAATGGCATTCGTCACCGCCGACCGCGTGCGCACGGCCGTCGACGTGAGCCGCGGCGGCTTCGTGTCGGGGCTCATAAAGCGGTTCTACGCCAACAGCGAATTTTTCATCTCCACCATCCTTGTGGGCAACAATGTCGTGCTCGTGATTTACGGCATGGGAGCCGCCAAGATGCTCGAGCCGTGGCTGGAAGGCTACCTGCATTCGGAATTCCTCGTGCTCGTGGCGCAGACGTTCATCTCCACCGCCGTGATTCTCCTCGCCGGCGAGTTCCTGCCCAAGACGGTGTTCGGCATAAACCCCAACAGCACGCTGCGTGTGATCACACTGCCGATGGCGCTGTTCTATGTGGTGCTGTATCCGGTGTCGCTCATTGCCACGTTCCTTTCGCGCATGCTCATGCGCCTCGTGGGCGCGCACACCCATGGCAGCCACGTGAGCCTCATAAGCGTGGGCGACCTCAACGACTATCTTGAAGAAGCCATAGACACAATGGAGGAGACGCAGGCCACCGTGGAAAACGAAGTCAAACTCTTTCAGAACGCCCTCGACTTCAGCACCACACACGTGCGCGACTGCATGATTCCGCGCAACGAGATAGTGGCCGTGCCTTTCGACACCCCGCGCAGCCGCCTGTCGGAGCTGTTCACCTCCACCGGCCGCAGCAAGATAATAGTCTACCGCGACGACATCGACGACATAGCAGGCTATATCCATGTGAGCGAGCTGTTCGTGCCGGGCGAGGACTGGCAGAAGAACATCAAGCCCGTGCTCTACGCTCCCGAGAATCTGCTTGCCAACGTGATGATGCGCCGCCTGTTGCAGCAGAAGCGCTCCATAGCCATCGTAGTCGACGAGTTCGGCGGCACGAGCGGTTTCCTGACGCTTGAGGACCTCGTGGAGGAAATCTTCGGCGACATACAGGACGAACATGACAAAGGCGGCTTCACGGCGCGCACCGTCGAGCCGGGCGTGTATGAAGTGTCGGGGCGTTGCGAGACGGCCTGGCTGAACGAGAACCTGCACCTCGACATACCCGAGGACGACAGCTACCAGACCCTTGCCGGCTATCTGCTGTGCAGCACCGGCACCATCCCGCAGTCCGGCACGCCGATAGTGCTCGGCGGACTTTCGTTCGAGGTGCTGAAAAAGAGCGCCACGCGCCTCGAGCTCATACGCATACGCACCCTGGAGGAGTAATCACCGCAGCAGCGGCCACTGGTAGGCCCGCAATTCGGCGGCAAGAGCGCCCTCTCGGCCTCCGCAATAGGCGTCGCACAAGGCGTGGAAGCGCGGGCTGTGGTTCATTTCCGACAAGTGTGCGAGCTCATGGCACATCACATACTCGCGCAGATGCGGCGGCACGAACATAAGTGCGGCGCTCAGTGTGATTTCGCGGCGGGCGTTGCAGCACCCGAGAGTGCGCGTCCCGCGCCCTATGCGCCATGCGGAAGGCGCGGCGCCTATACGCGCGGCCACGCTTCCCGCCTGCTCCACGAGCACGGCGGCGCGGTTGCGGGCAAGGCGCATGAGCAGCCCCGTGAGGGCGGCCTGCGCCTCGTGCGATTCGAGGCTCATGTCCTGCGGCACAAGCAGGACGGCATCGGCCGCGTTGCCGCGTAAAACGGGCCTGTCAGCATCCCCCGATAAGCATATCCGCACGCGTATGCCAGGCTGTTCGATGAGCATGCCGTCGGCAAAGAGCTTCCGTGGCAGGAAACGTTTCGAGGAAAGACGCGGCGCCAGGCGCCGCAGAGCATCGGCGATGTCGGCGCCGGTGGCCCCTGCCGGCACAGTCAGGCGCACGATGTCGCCCCGGCGCCGCGCTATAAACCGGCGTGCCGCAGCATGGCGCACGATTTCCACCTTCCCGACGGTCGGAAAATCCATTATCTCCATTCCGGAATCAGTCTTCGCCCCAGTGCAGTTTCTCGCGGAGCGTGGCGGCGAAATCGTAGCCGCGGGGCTGCAGCATCTTTACGCCGAACGGAGCCCGGCGCAGGCTCAGCTGCGTGCCTGTGTCGAGTGTGACACCGCGTCCGTCGAGGCTCAGGCGCACGTGCGGCGAACGGCTGGAGGGCGTGAGGGTGAGCACCGACGAGTCGTTGAGCACCACCGGCCGCATCGACAGCGATTGGGCGGCCACGGGCGACAGCACCCACACCGGCGCCGTCGGCTGCACGATGGGGCCGCCCACGCTCAGGTTGTAGGCCGTGGAGCCTGTCGGGGTGGAGACGAGCAAGCCGTCCACGCGGTAGTCGGCCAGCGGCACTCCGTCCACTGCGGCGGCCACGTTTATCATGGCCGCGGTCTCGCTTTTGAGCAGCGCCACCTCGTTGAGCGCGTAAGGCCATATGTCCACATGCGGCGAGCACAGTTCGATGAGGCTGCGGGTGCAGGTGCTCAGCATGCCGTTTTCGAATGCTGCGGTGAGCGACGCGAGGCCGCCGATGCCTGTGGCCGTAAGATAGCCCAGGTGGCCGGTGTTCACGCCGGCTATGGGGGTGCCGGCCGCGCCTATCCACTCGGCCGTGCGCAGAAACGTGCCGTCGCCGCCTATGCTCAGCGCCATGTCGGCGCAGGCCTCGGATGCGTCGGGCAGCACACGCCGCACGCATTTCAGGGCCGCAGGCATGAGCGCCATGAGATAGCGGTAGATTTTCGGGTGCATCACCACTTCGTGCCCTGCCTCGTCGAGCGAGCGCAGAAACGATTCAAGAACAGCCAGATGTGCATCCTGGCGGCGGCTTCCGTAGATGGCTATCTTCATGGGGCGTATAAGGTATTAGGTTTGTTTTATCGGGGAGTGTGGCGGCGCGCTACATCTCGAGGTAGCGCAGCAGGGCGGCGGCGCGCATGCGAGCGGTGTCGTCGTCGGCCGTGTCGGCCGGCCCGTCGAAATCGACAGTCTCGTAGCCATAGCGGGCCAGCGAGCGGGCCACCGCCGCAGCGTCGCGCCGTCCCACGCGCAGCGCCACCAGCACCATGTCCGGCCCGGCACCCTCGGGATGCAGAGCCGTCACGTTGAGGTTCAGCACGTGGGCGTCTGCGTCCTCCACAGCTCGGGCCATGCGCGATGCCGAGTAGTCGTCGCGCCGGCACGCCACAAGCATGTGCGACGCATCCGGGGCGGGGCAGTACAACTCGTCGGCCGACAACTTTTTTATATCTTTTGCCGTCAATTCTTTCGTCATATCGTATATTCTGACTAATTTTGCATGTCAGAGGCATAGTGCCTGAATGCAAATTTAAGCATTTTCCGCGTAAATCATAAAATATTTCGCTTTGAAAACCAACCTTAGCGTAAACATCAACAAAATAGCCACACTGCGCAATGCCCGCGGCGAAGACCGCCCGTCGGTGCTGCGTGCGGCCGAGGACTGTCAGCGCTTCGGCGCCGACGGCATCACGGTGCATCCCAGGCCCGACGAGCGCCACATACGCCGCAGCGACGTGCTCCGGCTGCGCCCCGTCGTGTGCAAGGAGTTCAACATCGAGGGGCATCCCACGCCGGAGTTCATGGAGCTCGTGCTGCGCGTGAAGCCGGAACAGGTCACACTCGTGCCCGATGCGCCTGACGCCCTCACCTCCAACGCCGGATGGGACGTGGACGCACATTTCGACGAACTCTCCGCGATAGCCGAACGCCTCACGGGCGCAGGCATCAGGTGCAGCATTTTCGTAGACCCCGACCCCGCGGCGGTGCGCGCGGCAGCACGCGCCGGAGCCGACCGCGTGGAGCTGTACACCAAGCCGTTCGCCGACCTCTACCCCTCCGATCCGGAAGCCGCCGTGGCTCCCTATGTCGAAGCCGCCCGCGCCGCCCACAGCGCCGGGGTGGGAGTGAACGCCGGCCACGACCTCAACCTCGAAAACCTTGCATTCTTTGCATCCCGCATGCCCTATCTCGACGAAGTGTCCATAGGCCATGCCCTCATCTGCGACGCCCTCTACCTCGGCCTCGAAGAAACCGTGCGCCGCTACAAAGAGTGCCTGAAGCAATAATTCTCAAACACGCTCCGAATATAAACTGCGGCGCAGGCCGCCAAACACAAAACACCACATATGCTTTTCCTGCAACAAATCGCCACTCTTGCCTCCGACACCGCATCGTCGGCGGCTGCAGCCGCTTCGGCCATAGCCCCCGCAGCAGTTCCGGCCGCGCCGGAGCCCTTGTCGCTATGGGAACTATGCGTGGAAGGCGGATGGATAATGATTATCCTCGGCCTGCTGCTCGTAATATCCATCTATGTGCTCGTAGAGCGCTCCATCGTCACCTACAAGGCCTCGCGGTGCGACGAGAGCTTCATGAAGCGCATAAAGGACTACATTCATGACGGCGAGATAGAAAGCGCCCTCAACCTGTGCAAGGCCACAGGCTCGCCCTATTCGCGCCTCATAGCCAAAGGCATCACACGCATAGGCCGCCCCATGAACGACGTGCTCGTGGCCATAGAAAACACCGGCAATCTGGAAGTGGCGGCCATCAGCAAAGGTCTGCCGTGGCTCGCCACCACTGCCGCCGCCGCGCCCATGCTCGGCTTTCTCGGCACAGTCATAGGCATGGTGCAGGCGTTCTACTCCATAGCTTCGGCAGGCACCGCCGCATCCATCGGCGATTTTGCCGGAGGCATATACACGGCTCTTGTCACCACCGTGGCCGGCCTGATAGTGGGCATTGCGGCCATGTTTGCCTACAATTTCCTCGTGGCGCGCATCAACAAGGTGATGAACCTCATGGAGGCGCGCACGATGGAATTCATGGATCTGCTCAACGAACCCGCAAGCGTATAGCGTCATGGCACTCAAACGTCAACAGGACATGCTGGCCACATTCTCCATGGCGTCGATGACCGATGTCATCTTCCTGCTGCTGGTGTTTTTCATGGTCACGTCCACATTCGTCTTTCCCACGGCTCTCGAGATAAAACTGCCGGAAAGCAGCGAGCAGACACCTCTCAAGCCCTCGACACGCGTGTACGTGGACGCCGACGGCTCCTACTATGTCAGCTACGAGGAGGGCGAGCCCGCACCCGTGGAGCCTGAGCAGCTCATCGATTATCTCAGCATCATACACGCCCAGGACAGCACGGCGGCATTCGCGGTCTACGCCGACGAGGCCGTGCCCTACGGCAAAGTGGTGGAAGTGCTCAACGCCGGAGCCGGCGCCTCGCTGAAAATGGTGCTCGCCACCAAACCCATGGCTGCGGCGCCCGCTGCCCGCACAGAGGATACCCCCGTCGAATAAGCCCGAGATGAACCGCATCCGACTATATTCCGCCATCATCACGCTGGCCTTGTACTGTCTCATTGCCCTGTGGCTGGCGTTCGGCCACATCGACCTGCGCCGCACCGACCATGAGTGGCCGCCGAAGCGCGAGAGCGAAATCACGGTCGAGGAATTTGCGGAAATCATAGACCTGCCGCAGTCGGCCGCCCCTGCGGCCGACAACCCTGCGCCCGCGCCACTGCCGGAAGAAATGCACGGCGCGGCCACGCCCACTCCCGAGAGCGGCCACGACCTCGACAACCATGGCGAGCCGGCCGAGGCCCCCGCAACGGTCACCTCGAAGCAGACCTCGCCCGTAAAGGTAAAAGACAAAAAGCCGGAAAAAACCGGCCCTACACCCGAAGAACTTAAAAAACAGCAACAGGAAAAGGAGCGCGAGGAAGCGCGCCGCCGCGCCACGGCCAACACACGGAACGCCTTCCAGAACGCACTCGGCAAAAACAACACCGCTTCGGCCGGCCGCACGCCGGGCAATGCCGGAGCGCCGTCCGACCGCGCCTCGGCCCTCAACGGGCGGGGTACGGGATATGCCGGAGGCGGCTGGATGATACCATCCTATGCCAAGGTGCCCAGCGCTGTCACCGGCAGTGTGAAGATGATGCTGAAAATCGACCGCAACGGACGCGTCACTTCCGTGAGCTTCCAGGGCGGCGACGCGCCGGCCGCCACCGACCCTGCCGTGCGCCGCGCCGTCGAGGCCGAAGTGCGCGCGCGACGTTTCACCCGCGCCGACGACAACGCTCCCGAGGAATCCACGGCATACATAACGTATACATTCAAGTGACATGACAGTCACCACCATACACTTCAACAGTCTTTACGAACACCTTTCGCCGCTCATCGACAGCGTTGTGGCCTCGGGCTTGCCCGTCGACTCCCGGATGGTGTACGACGGCCCGCGCAACACCGTGGTGGCCGTGACAGCCGAAGACGGCACCGATGTCAGCATCAAGGCGTTCAGAGTGCCGATATGGATAAACCGCATCGCCTACGGCATGCTGCGTCCGTCCAAAGCCTCCCGCTCTTTCAACAATGCCATGCGCCTTATTTCGCTCGGTTTCGACACTCCGGAGCCTATAGCCTATGCCGAGCAGCGCACGCTGGGTCTTTTCGGACGCAGCTATTACTTCTGCCGCCACATCCATGGCGTGAGCGAAGTGCGCAACATAGAGCGCCTTCCCGAGTGCGAGGACATCATGGCCGAAATTGCCGTACTGATGGTGAGGCTGCACCGCGCCGGGGTGCTCGTGAAAGATTTTTCGCCGGGCAATGTGCTGTACCGCACCGATGCCGAAGGGCGCCGCAGATACATGCTTGTGGACATCAACCGTATGGCATTCGACGTACACGACCATGAGCGGCTCATGAGCATGTTCACGCGCATGATGAACACCGAAAAACTCACGGCACGCCTTGCCTACCACTACTGCCGCGCGGCCGGCATAGCCCCGGACAGCCCCGACGGGCAGGCTCTTATTGCCGAAGCCATAGCCGTCTACCGCTCGTTCTGGGGCAGGCGTCGCCAATATTAGAGCTTGTTTACTTTCTGCGGTGAAGAAAAACCCCGGGCTGCGACCGCTGATGCGGCCATCGCCCGGGGCTGATGTCTCTAATCCGTGCAGGTCATTTGTTGACGCGGAAGCGCGTGTCGCCGTCGCGGAAGAAGGCCACTATCTGCCGCGCGGCCGCGATGCCGGCGTTGATGTTGGCTTCGGCTGTCTGCGCGCCCATTTTCTTGGGGGTGAAGAACACGCGTCCGGGATACGCTTCGGAGAGAGCTTCGGCGCAGTCGGGCCGCACGTCGGCGAGGTAGCGCAGGTCGGGGCGCGAGGCGAGTGCTTCGGTGAGGCCGTTTTCGTCCATCACTTCCTTGCGTGCGGTGTTGATGAGCACGCCGCCTTTAGGCATGAGGCCGATGAGGCGTGCGCCTATGCTGCCGCGCGTTTCGGCGGTGGCCGGGATGTGGATGCTCAGCACGTCGCTGGCGGAGTAGAGGGCTTCTACGCTGTCGGCGGGTTCCACGCCCGCTTCGCGCATCACTTCCGGCGGACAGAAGGGGTCGAAAGCGCTGACGTGCATGCCGAATCCGGCTGCGATGCGGGCCACGCAGCGTCCCACCTGTCCGAAGGCATGCAGGCCGAGGCGCTTGCCGCGCAGTTCGGTGCCGGAGGTGCCGGCATACATGTTGCGCACGGCCATCACGGCCATGCCGAACACGAGTTCGGCCACGGCGTTGGAGTTCTGGCCGGGTGTGTTTTCCGCCACTATGCCATGTGCGGTGCAGGCGTCGAGGTCGAGGTTGTCATAGCCGGCTCCGGCGCGCACCACGATTCTGAGGCGAGGGGCTGCCTCTATGACTGCGGCGTCCACTTTGTCGCTGCGCACAATCATGGCGTCGGCATCGGCCGCGGCTTCAAGAAGCTGCGCGCGGCCGGTGTATTTTTCAAGCAGCACGGTCTCCATGCCGGCAGCCTGAAGAACCTCACGGATGCCTTCCACGGCCACCGGGGCGAAAGGCTTTTCGGTTGCGACGAGTATTTTCATGGCTTATTTGTGCTTGGATTCGAAATCGTGCATGGCTTCTACGAGGAAGTCCACGCTTTCCATGGGCAGGGCATTGTAGAGCGATGCGCGGAAGCCGCCCACGCTGCGGTGGCCCTTGATGCCCATTATGCCTCGCTGCGAGCAGAAGTCGATGAAGTCTTTCTCGAGTTCTTTGAACGGGGGCGCCATTACGAATGTGACGTTCATGAGCGAGCGGTCTTCCATGCGGGCCGTGCCCTCGAACATCGCGCTGGAGTCGATGGCTTCGTAGAGCCTGGCGGCCTTGAGTTCGGCGCGGCTCTGCAACTGGTGGATGCCGCCGATTTCCTTGTAGTAGCGCAGCGTCTGCAGGGCGGTGAAGATGGGCAGCACGGGCGGAGTGTTGAACATCGAGCCTTTCTTGACATGGGTGCGGTAGTCGAGCATGGTGGGGATGGCGCGGTCGACACGGCCGAGCGCTTCCTCTTTGACGATTACGAGCGTAACACCTGCCGGGGCGAGGTTTTTCTGCGCTCCTGCGTAGATGGCGTCGTAGCGTGCCACGTCGACAGGGCGCGAGAAAATGTCGGAGCTCATGTCGGCGATGAGGGGGCAGGGTGCGTCGGGGTCTTCGCGCAGTTCGGTGCCGTATATGGTGTTGTTGGTGGTGATGTGGAGGTAGTCGAGTCCTTCAGGCACGGCATATCCGTGGGGGTAAAACGTGTAGCCGGCCGATTCGCTGGAGGCGAGCACGTCGACGTCGCCGAACAGGCGTGCTTCCTTTATGGCGTTGTGGGCCCATGTGCCGGTGTCGAGGTAGCCCGCGCGGCTGCGCAGGAAGTTGTACGGTATCATGGCGAACTGCATCGACGCTCCGCCCCCGAGCCATAGCACGCTGTAGCCTTCCGGCACGGACAGCAGTTCTTTCACGAGTGCGCCCGCTTCGTCTATCACAGCCTGGAATTCCTTGCTGCGGTGTGATATTGACAGCAGCGACACGCCTGTGCCGGCGAAGTCGCGTATTGCGTCGATGGTGTTGTTCACGGCAAAGTCGCTGAGTATGGACGGGCCGGCCGAAAAGTTGTGCTTCTTCATAATGATATATGCTTTTGGGAAGTTTCGCTCACGAATGAGTCATGTGGCAAATTTAGCAAAATATCCCGAACAACGATGGCGTAAATGCGTTTTTTTATACCCGGCCGGCGGATGCGGAAAAAAAAGCATCCCCGGCCGTGTGGGTCGGGGATGCCGTGATGCCGTATGGAGTTTTCGTTATTTGCGGCCGGGGTTTACGTCAAGAACCTCGATGTCGAAAATAAGCATGGCGTTGGGGCCGATGCCGGCGCGGGGTGCGCCGTCCACGCCGTAGGCGAGTTTGCCGGGGATGTAAAGGGTGGCTTTGCCGCCTTTTCCGAGCATTTCAAGGCCTTCGCCGAAGCCGGGGACTACGCCGGCGGGCGAGAGGCGCGCGTCCTCGCTGCTGTCGAACACGGTGCCGTCCACGAGGCGGCCGGTGTATTTGATCTGGGCGATGTCGCGGCGGGTTATCTTGGCGGTGTCGCCGGCGTTCTCGATTTTATAGGCGAGGCCGCTTTCGCTCACTTTGATGGAGGGGTCTTTGGCGCGGGCTTCGGCAAGGTATTTCTCGCCGGCTTCGGTGTTGGCCACGGCTTCGGGTGCGTTGGCTTTTTTGGCGTCCTCGAACTCTTTGTTCTCGCGCTGGATGCGTCCCATCATTTCCTGGTAGGCCATCTGTGCGCCGCGTGCGGCGTCCATGTCGGTGCTGTCGGCGAGGAATGCTTTCTTGAAGCTGTTGACGATGGCGTTGCGGTCGGGCTTGATGCCGAGTTCTTCCATGCGCTGCAGGTTGTTGAGCATCTGAAGGCCGATCTGCATGCCCACGGCCACGCCTTCGCTTTCGGGTGCGCCGAGCACGTACTGGATGCCCTTCACGATGTCGGATTTGGGCTGTTTGGCCTGCATGGCGGAGTCGAGACGCGAGTATTCGCCGAGAATCGACGTGCCCACGAAGCTGCCGAAATAGCTGTTCACAGAGTCGGAAGTGGCTTCCGGCACGCTGTATTTGTCGGCGTTTGCGGTGTTCTCCGCAGAACCTTTGTCAGAGCAGGAAACTGCGGTTACGGCAGCCAGTGCGGCCATGCCGAGGATGATTTTTTTCATAATGAAATAGGTGTTATGGTAAATTTATGTGTAATGATTGTCATTTGTCTTGTTTCGGTACTATGCCTATCATCTCCACTCTGAACTGGAGGGCGGCGCGGCCGGGTATGATTCCGGGTATGCCCTGCTCGCCGTAGGCCATGGCGGACGGTATGGTGACGCGGTAGCGTCCGCCCGGACGCATCATGGCGAGGCCTTCCGCGAGTCCGGGAGTGAGTTCGGCGAGGGGGAAGATTACAGGGTCGTCCGTGGCGTCGAATATGCTGCCGTCGGAAAGGAATCCCACGTAGGATATGCGCACGCTGTCGTCTGCGTCAGGCATTGCGCCTTCGCCTTCGGTGAGCACTTCGAGCACGACTCCCGAGGGGGTGCGCACTGCTCCCGGCTTCGCTGCCGCCTCGGCCAGAAAACGCTCCTGCGAGGCTGTGTCGAAGCTGTCGACTACGGCCACGGATTTCTGCATTGTGGCCATGATGTGGTCGACGATGCTTTGGGCGCGGTCGAGGGAGAGTCCGGTGTGGCGTCCGTTTATGGCCTGCATGGCTGCCTGTGCCACGATGTCGCGGTCGAGCGCCACGCCGCCTTGCTCGAATTCGCCGACGATGCGTCCCATGGTGGCGCCCAGCACGGTGCCTATGGCCATGGATGCGCTGTCGGCGGGTGTCGCCTGGGCGGCGGCGCTGACAGCGCTGTTGCCGGCCATGACAAGGATGGCTGCGGCCAGTGCGGCTATGCGCATGGTCAGGCGCTTCATTTTCCTTCCACGCTCAGCAGCGTGACGTCGAAAATCAGTGTCTGGTTGGGGCCGATGGCGCCGCCTGCGCCCTGAGGGCCGTAGGCGAGGGCGGAAGGGATGTAGAGGCGCCATGTGCTGCCGGCTTTCATCATCTGAAGTGCTTCCACCCAGCCGGGAATCACTTGTGTGACGCCGAAGGTGGCGGGCTCGCCGCGTTCCTCGCTGCTGTCGAACACGGTGCCGTCGATGAGGCGTCCGGTGTAGTGCACCACCACGCGGTCGGCTGCGGCGGGCATGGGGCCGTCGCCTTCCTTCACCACTTCATACTGCAGCCCGCTGGCTGTGGTGTTCACTTCCGGGCGCTTGCCGTTTTCGGCGAGGAATGCTTCGCCTGCGGCGGCGTTGACCGCTGCCATTTCTTTGGCGGCCTCCTGCTGCCTGGCCTCGAGGGCGGTGAAGTATTCGCGGATTATGTTTTTGGCTTCGTCGTAGCTGATGCGGGGTTCGGCGCCTTCGTACACGGCGGCCACGCCGGCTGCGAAATCGGCGCTGTCCACTTTTTCGATGCCAGATGATTTGAAGTTATGGCCCATGCTCATGCCGAGGGCATAGCTGAGGCGGTCGAGTTCTTTGTCCATGTTGTTCTTGCTTTGTATATATATTTACTATTGTCTATAACAAATTTCGTGCCAATAAGTCGCAACTCATGCGCTTACCTGCACGGGCACGCCTGTGGCTGCGGTGATGCGCGCCGCCGCGGCTTCGAGTTCGTCTTTCGGAATGCGTTGCAGCGACTGCTCGGGAGTACGGCGGTCGATGGTGTAGAGCATGATTTCGCGCGGGGCTATGCGCCTGTATGCCTCTATGAGGGCGTCGAGTTCGGCGGGAGTGGTGTTGTCGACGGTCTGCGTGCCGTGTGTGCCGCGCGTCAGCAGGGTCTGCACTATGGCGGCGGAGCCGAAACCGGAGAGCTGCTCCACCACGCGGGCCACCGTGAACGACGGCGCTGCGGGGCGGTCGAGCGCGCGCATTGTGGCTTCCACGGCGCTGTCGAGCTTGAGGATGGCGTTGTCTACCTTGCGTAGCGCCTCCGCCACGTCGGGGCGGTGCAGCTGGGTGCTGTTGGCCAGCACGCTCACCTTTGCTCCGGGGCAATAGGCGTCGCGCAGCCGCAGCGTGTCGTCGACGATGCCTGCGAAGTGCGGGTGCAGCGTGGGCTCGCCGTTGCCTGAAAAGGTTATGACGTCGGGGGCGGTGCCGGCGGCACGCATTTCGCCTAATTTTTCCTCGAGCAGCCGTGCCACGTCCTCCCTTGCGGGCAGGCCGGTGGTGCCTGCGCCCTGGGCGTTGTAGCCCGCTTCGCAGTACAGGCAGTCGAACGAGCATATCTTGCCGTCGAGGGGCGACAGGTTTATGCCCAGCGATATGCCGAGGCGGCGTGAGTGTATGGGACCGAATACGGTCTGGTGAAACAATACTGTCTGCATTATTCCAGGTCTTTTGTGAACAGTCGGGTGACGAGGGCGGAGGCTGCGGCGCCACCGCCAGGAGGTCGGCGGCGTGCAGTTCCACGGGGTATACGTCGACGGTGAGTGCCGAAGGGTCGGCGCTCAGGCGCACTATGCCGAAATGTTGCTGGACGAGGCATAGCGCCACGCCGAGGACTATGCCGAGGAGGCCGCCGGCAAGGGCTATCAGCGCGCCTTGCCACATGAACACGGCGCGTGTGGCGGCGCGTGTGGCGCCCATGGCGCGCAGCGTGGCCATGTTGTCGCGTTTTTCGATTACGAGCAGCGACAGCGCGGACACTATGTTGAACGACGCCACTGCCAATATGCACACGAGCAGCAGGAACGTGAGCCATTTCTCCACGGCTATCATGCGGAACGAGTCGGCGTTCTGCCGTGCGCGTGTGAGCACTCGCACGTCGTCGCCGAGCGTTTTCTGTATCTGTGCGGCGGTCTTGTCGGCATCGGCGCCAGCCTTGAGCGAGGCTTCCACGGCCGAGGCCTCTGCTGCGGAGTATTCGAGCAGGCTGCGCGCCACTTCGATGGGCAGCAGCAGCCGGTCGGCATCGTAGTCGGGGCGTTCGGTCTGCCACACCGACATCGCCACAAGCGAATCGCCGCGGAACGCCGTGGCCGCGTTGGCTGGGTTTATGCGCCCGAGGCGTCGCGGCACGTATATGCCCAGCACATTGTCGGGCGACGGGTGCAGGCCGAGGTAGGCCGCCACGCCCACCGAAAGATGCGCCGCCGGCCGGCCGAACACGCTGTCGGTGCCGTATGTGCCGTCTATGGTGATTGAGTCCATGGCCGTGACGCTCCGGAATGTGTCGCCGACGCCTTTTATGCGCACCGGCATCTGCGAGGTGCCGGACACGGCGAGCGCCCGCTCGTCTATCACGGCCGCCGCCCCCGCTACTTCCGGCATGGAGGCTACGAGGGAGCGCAGGCTGTCGGCCGCGGCGAGTGTCTTTCCGGCCGCCGGCTCGATGCGCAGGTCGGCGTCAAAGCGTCCCATCTGCCTTTCCGCAAGGCTTGCAAAGCCGTTGAACACGCTCAGTACCACCACAATGGCCATTACCGCTATGGCCACACCGCCCACAGCCACGCCGCATATGACATTGACGGCGGAATGGCTTTTGCGCGAGTGCAGGTAGCGTCGGGCTATTTCAAAGGTTTGCAGGAGGGCAGGCACTGTGCGGGGTCAGGCTCATTTCTCGAGCAGATGGTCGATGTTCTCTATATAGTCCAGGGAATCGTCGAGCATGAATGTCAGTTCCGGGGTCTTGCGCAGCTGGAAGCGTACCCGCTGGGCGAGCTCGTAGCGCACGGTTCGGGCGCTGGCGTTGATGCTTTCGAGCATGGCCGCGCCTTTGTCGCTGGGGAATACGGATAGGTAGGCGCGAGCCACGGATAGGTCGGGCGACACGCGCACGGCTGTCACCGTCACAAGTGTGCCGTGGGTCTTGGCTGTCTGCTGCCGGAATATCTCGCTGAGTTCCTTTTGCAGCAGGCGTGCTATTTTGGCTTGTCTTGTTGATTCCATAATCGTTGGTTGTTGGGGTTGTGTCTGTAAAACACATGTAAGCATCGCAAAGTTACTTATTATTTTGCAAATATTGCATATCTTTGTACTCTTGATGAAAAAGTACAGCAATATACGGGCGGCACGGCGCTTTGTGGCCGTGCTTCTGGCAGTCGGGCTGACATTGTGTGTCGGCGTCGGCGCCCGCTGCATTTTCACGCGCATGCAGCTTGTGCCCGCCGTGATGTCGTGCAGCGTGTTGTGGCTGGCTCTATGGGCGGCCGCGACTATGGCTTTCGGCCGTGTATATTGTTCCACGGCCTGCCCGATGGGTGCGCTGATGGACGGCGTGGAACGTTTGCGGATGGCCGTGGAACATCTGCGCCGCCGCCGTCGGTCGCGCTATAAGTTCCGCGAGGCGGGCATCCGCGGGCGCTATTCCGTGCTTTTTGTCGTGGTGCTCTGCATGCTGCTCGGGTTCGGCGTCATACCTTCGCTTCTCGACCCCTACAGCGCTTATGCACGCATCGTGTCGGGGCTGCGCGCTTTCGTGGCGCTGCCGGCGGGCCGCGCCGCAGGCATAGGCGTGCTTTCGGCTGCCGTGGCCTTTGCCACGCTGGCAGCGGTGGCGGCCGTGTCGTGGCGCCGCGGCCGCTATCTGTGCAACACATGGTGTCCGGTGGGCTCGGCGCTCAGCATTGTTTCACGGAACTCCATGTTCCACGCAGACGTGAACACGGACCTGTGCGTGCGCTGCCTGCGCTGCGTGGACGTGTGCAAGGCCTCGTGCATCAATCCCTCCGACATGACCATCGACCCGGCTCGCTGTGTGGTGTGCTTCAACTGTATGGACGTGTGTGTCAATGATGCCGTCACCTACCGTCGCGGCCGCCACACCCTGGCTATGCCGCTCATGCAGCGTGCGGGCGCGGCGCCCTCTGCGGCGGCATCGATGGACGGCTGTGCGGGCGCTCCGCAGCGTCTCGACCGCCGCAAGTTTCTGAAACTCGGCGTCGTGGCGGCTGCGGCAGGCGTGGCCGCGGTGGCCTCGTCGGCTTCCGGGCGCCGCTCCGCTGCGTGGGACCCTCAGCCGCTTGTGCCCCTGAACGTTCCCGTGCCTCCGGGAGCTCCTACGCGCCGTGGATTTCTGAGGCGCTGCACGGCATGCGGCGCGTGTGTGTCGGCCTGCCCGACGGGGGTGATACAGTCTTCGGTGCGGGCCTACGGGCTGCAACACGCCATGGTGCCGATGCTGGATTACGGCCGTGTGGCCTGCAGCACCGACTGCAACGCCTGCACGCAGGTGTGTCCGACGGGCGCGCTCGTGCCTCTCACTCTCGAAGAAAAACGCCGCTATGTCATAGGCAAGGCGCGGGTGCGCCTTCAGAACTGCCTCGCTTACGGGCAAGGCCGCTCCTGCGGCCGGTGTGCGCGCCGCTGCCCGTACGGCGCAATAGCCATGACCCGCTTCTCCGACGGACGCAGGGGGCCGGTGGTGGACATGGACAAGTGCGTGGGCTGCGGGCAGTGCGAGGCGGTGTGCCCGTCGTCGCCGTACAAGGCCATAGTCATAGAAGGCGCCGAATAAACAGTTGATATACCTGACCCATGAAACAATATCTTGAACTGCTCGACGACATACTCCGCAACGGCCGCGACCGCTCCGACCGCACCGGCACCGGCACGCGCAGCGTGTTCGGGCGGCAGATGCGATTCGACCTCGCCGACGGCTTCCCGCTGCTTACCACGAAAAAGCTGCACATGAAATCCATAATCTATGAACTGCTGTGGTTTCTGCGCGGCGACACCAATGTGCGCTATCTACAGGAGCACGGGGTGCGGATATGGAACGAATGGGCCGACCCCGATACGGGCGACCTCGGCCACATTTACGGTTACCAGTGGCGCTCGTGGCCGGGACCCGACGGCCGTGCCGTGGACCAGATGGCGCAGGCCGTGGATACCATAATACACAATCCCGACAGTCGCCGCAACATTGTGAGCGCGTGGAACGTGGCAGACTTGCCGAACATGAAGCTGCCGCCGTGCCACATCCTGTTCCAGTTTTATGTGGACGGCGACCGCCTGAGCATGCAGCTTTACCAGCGCAGCGCCGACTGCTTTCTCGGCGTGCCGTTCAACATAGCGTCGTACGCCCTGCTGCTGCACATGACGGCGCAGGCCACGGGGCTTAAGCCGGGAGAGTTCGTGCACACGCTGGGCGACGCGCACATCTACCTCAACCATCTCGACCAGGTGCGTCTGCAGCTTACGCGCGACCCGCGTGCGCTGCCGCAGCTGAGACTCAACCCCGATGTGAAAGATATTTTCGCATTCGACTATTCTGACATATCCATAGAGGGATACGACCCTCATCCCCACATAAAGGGCACAGTAAGCGTATGAACCAGAAAATAACCATCATAGCCGCCTTGGCCTCCGACGGCGCGATAGGCCGCGGGGGCAGGCTTCTGTTCCGCATCTCCGAGGATATGCGCCGCTTCCGGCGTCTCACCATGGGCAAGCCTTTGGTGATGGGGCGCCGCACGTTCGAGTCGCTGCCGGGCGCTCTGCCCGGACGGCGCAATATCGTTGTCACGCGCAACACCGGGTATGCTCCTGCGGGCGCCGAGACGGCGCCGAGCCTCGAGGCTGCCATAGCCATGTGTGCGGGCGCCGGGGAGGTGATGGTGATAGGCGGCGGGCAGATATATGCGGAATGCATGCACATGGCCACCAATCTCGAGCTCACGCTTGTGGACGGGAGCGTGCCCGACGCCGACACTTTCTTTCCTGCCGTAGACCCCGCCCTGTGGCAGACGGAGGCGGAAGACGGCCCGCATGCCGACTCCGACGGCGGCGTGCGGTATACCTACGTGTCGTTGAAGCGCCGCTGAGCTCTAAACTTTCCTGATGCGGATTTTCTGACGGCATCCTGCCGAGTCGGGTTCTCCGGCCGTGCACGAGACCGGGGCGCTGAGACGCAGCATGTCCATGACTTCGCCGAGGCTTCGCCGTGCAGGGTGATGTCGCGTGAACTGCCCCGGGTTTCAAGTGCAGATACAGCGTAAGGGCTATGAGCGGCAACTGGATGGCCGGACAGGAGACGGAACTCCTGACGCATACCGGCAACAACCCCAAGGAGGTGGAGAAAACACTCCTGCATAACAAAAAACACATCGTTTCCACCTGCTATTCCGGCTCCGACGCGTCCACCATATACAAAAACTTCTCCTACGCCTACGGCGGCGGCATGGCGAACAGCAACCAGTACGACAACCGCAATGACGCCATATACATCCGTTTCGCCGACGTGCTGCTGATGCTTGACGAACTCGAGCAGAGTGGATGTTCCAGAACGGCAGTCTGCCGTATCCGGTGAGCTACGATGAATCGCTTAAGGAATAGACTTTAGAGATTGTTTAAAAGGTTGGCGTGCAGTGCCGTCCCAAAGGCATTGTGCAATTCTGGTGAATGATGGGGCTGCGTCGTGATTCAATTACGGCGCAGCCCTGTGCTTCGGCGTGTCTCAGATTTAAAAAAAACTAAATAAAAAGGGGTGTTGTGGCAAGTGTGGCCATAATGTGTTAATTTTGCACTTCATTAGCATAACTATAGCAAACCAATTCCATCCATAAATATGGCAGAGATTAAGTGCATAGGCATTCTCACCTCAGGCGGCGACGCTCCGGGCATGAATGCGGCAATCCGTGCGGTGACCCGCTCGGCCATCTTCAACGGTCTTAAGGTAAAAGGGATTTATCGCGGCTACCGCGGTCTTATTTCAGATGAAATAGTCGATTTCCGTACTCAGAATGTATCGAATATAATACAGCAAGGCGGTACTATACTTAAAACCGCGCGTTGCAAGGAGTTTCAGACTCCGGAGGGGCGCCGTCTGGCCTACGATGTGCTGCGCCGCCACGAGATAGACGCTCTTGTCGTGATAGGCGGCGACGGCTCTCTGACGGGCGCCCGCATTTTCGCCAATGAGTTCAACCTTCCGATTATCGGCCTGCCGGGCACCATTGACAACGACCTGTACGGCACCGACACCACGATAGGCTACGACACGGCGCTCAACACCATCATGGACTGTGTGGACAAAATCCGCGACACTGCCACCAGCCACGAGCGCCTTTTCTTCATAGAGGTGATGGGGCGCGACGCTGGCTTCCTTGCCCTCAACGGAGCCATAGCTTCGGGCGCCGAGGCGGCGATAATCCCTGAGATAAGCACGGAGGTGGACCAGCTTGCCGAACTTATACAGAACGGATTCCGCAAGAGCAAGAACTCGTCGATAGTGCTTGTGGCTGAAAGCCCGGTCACGGGAGGCGCCATGGGCATGGCCGAACGCGTTAAGAACGAATACCCCGGCTACGATGTGCGTGTGTCCATCCTCGGCCACCTGCAGCGCGGCGGCTCGCCTACGGCCCACGACCGCATCCTTGCGTCGCGCATGGGCGCCGCTGCTATCGACGCCCTCATGGAGGACCAGCGCAATGTGATGATAGGCATACGCAACGACGAAATCGTCTATGTGCCTTTCTCCAAAGCCATCAAGAACGACAAGCCTATAAACCGCGAGCTGCTCAACACGCTCCGCAGGCTCTCCATCTAACATCCACTGCCATATGAAAAGATATAAAATAGTCAACAGCGCGCTCGGATGGCTGTGCTTTGTCGTCGCCGCGGTGACGTATCTGCTCACCATCGAGCCGACGGCCAGTTTCTGGGACTGCCCGGAGTTCATCTCCCAGGGCGCCAAACTTGAAGTGGGACACCCGCCGGGCAACCCCATATTCATGCTCACGGCGCGTTTCTTCGTCACGCTTTTCGGCGGCGGCATGGACACGGCTGCGGTTGCGGTCAACTGCATGTCGGCGCTTTTCAGCGCGGCCACCATCCTGCTTCTGTTCTGGACGGTGACGCACCTCGTGCGTCGGCTTATCGTGCGCGACGATGCGACGGACATCTCTCTGCGCAAGCTTGTCATAATCATGGGTTCGGGCCTCTGCGGAGCGCTTGCCTACACATGGAGCGACACGTTCTGGTTCTCGGCCGTGGAAGGCGAGGTGTATGCGTTTTCCTCGCTGTGCACGGCGCTGGTGTTCTGGCTCATCCTCAAGTGGGAGAGCCATGCCGACGAACCGCACAGCGACCGCTACCTCGTGCTTATAGCCTATATAATAGGCGTTTCGATAGCGGTGCATCTGCTCAATCTGCTCTGCATCCCGGCCATCGGCCTTGTGTTCTACTACCGCAAGTGGCGCAATGTGAACGCCAAAGGCTCGCTCGTGGCGCTGGGGCTTTCCTGCGTGCTGGTGGGAGCCATTCTTTACGGACTTGTGCCGGGCTTCATGAAGGTGGCGCAGCAGTTCGAACTTTTCTTCGTCAACGAAGTGGGCCTCGGCTACAATATGGGCGTGCTCATCTATGCCGTGGTGCTCGTGGGCGTGCTGTGCTGGGCGGTGTCGGCGCTATATCATCAGAAAAGTGCCGCATCCATCCGCTGGAGCTGCCTGCTGGGGCTGACTCTCAGCGGTCTGCCTTTCATCGGCCCGTGGTGGCTGGCCGCCGTCATTGTAGTGGCGCTTGCCGGATGGCTGTTCGTGTTCTGCCCGAAACTGCCCGTGCGTGTGCTTAACGTGGTTATGCTCGGTGTGCTCGTGATTTTCGTGGGCTATTCGAGCTATGCCCTGCTGCTGATACGTGCGTCGGCCAATACGCCGATGAACCAGAATGCCCCGGACAATGTGTTTGCCCTCGCGTCCTATATGAACCGCGAGCAGTACGGCGAGCGCCCGCTGTTCTATGGCGTGGCCTTTGCCGAGGAACTTGACGTCGTGGACGACGGAAACGGCAACAGCTTTGTGCGTGTGGATGCCAACGGACGCCCCGTAACCAAGGTGCTCGACGGCTATCTGCGCGACGAGAACGGCGGCGCCTACAACGATCCGGAACCGCTGTGGTCGAAGGTGTCGAAAACGTCGCCCCTGCAGGCCGACGAATATGTGCAGGAAAGCGACAAGCCATCCTACCGTAACGTGCCTGACATGAAGATGCTTTTCACGCGCATCTACAGCACCGACGACAGGGCAGGCCATGTGAGCGGATATAAGGGCTGGGCGGAGTATTCCACCCCTGACCTTGCAGACATCCCCGCGTCTGTGCGCAAGCGCTGGGCCGAAACGGGATATGCGCCGCTTTACGAGGTGGCGCCGTATCTGCACCACCAGAGCACTGTGACTACGGCAGTCGATGCCATGGGCAACCCCGTGCAGCAGACTACCGCGTGGAAGCCGGGCTTTGATGTGAATCTGCGCTATTTCGTCAATTATCAGCTCAACCACATGTACTGGCGCTACTTCATGTGGAACTTCGCGGGACGCCAGAACGACATCCAGGGCAACGGCGAGCCTCATCTCGGCAACTGGATTTCGGGCATACCTTTCATCGACAACATGCGCCTCGGCGACCAAAGCCTGCTGCCTGACGAGTTCGGCAAAGGCAACAAGGGGCACAATGTGTTCTATATGCTGCCTCTGCTGCTGGGTCTCATCGGTCTGCTGTGGCAGGCGCTGCGCAATTTCGGCCCCGACGGCAAGCGCGGCATTGAGCAGTTCTGGGTGATATTCTTCCTGTTCTTCATGACGGGCATAGCCATAGTGCTCTACCTTAACCAGACTCCCGGACAGCCGCGCGAACGCGACTATGCTTTTGCCGGTTCGTTCTACGCATTCGCGATATGGATAGGCATGGGCGTGGCCGCGATAGCCTATCTGCTGCGCGACCTTCTGGAAAGCCTATCCAAAGGCCGCGAGCCCGGCGAAGGCCAGAAATGGGCTGCGGCCGGTGTGGCTGTGGCAATAGGCATCGCGGTGCCTTTGCAGATGGTGTCGCAGACATGGGACGACCATGACCGCAGCGGGCGCTATGCCGCGCGCGATTTCGGCATGAACTACCTTGAATCCCTCGACCCGAATGCCGTCATATTCACGAATGGCGACAACGACACGTTCCCTCTGTGGTACGCGCAGGAGGTGGAAGGCGTGCGCCGCGATGTGCGCGTGGTGAACCTCAGCTATCTTACTACCGACTGGTATGCCAACCAGTTGCGCCACCCCTCGTATGAGTCCGAAGCCATTGGCATGTTCGCCAAGCCTTCGGACTACGCTTACGACCGCCTTGCCTACAGTTTCGTGATTCCGCGCACAGACAGCCTTGTGTCGGCTTCCGACGCGCTTGCCGAGCTGTACGGTTCGGACGACAAGATGTTCGGCGCGCATTTCCTGACGCGCCCCAACGTGCGCATAGACGTGGACACGTTGGCCGCTCTCGAACGCTACGGTGTCAGCCCCGACGATTCGGCCTCTGTGCTTATGCGCCATTTCGACGCTCCGCGCACCAACCTGCGCAACCTCGGCTCGGGCATGACCCTCAGCCGCACGCTGTCGCTCGACATGATTGCCCGCTCGCTGTCCGACGGATGGAAGCGTCCGTTCTATTTCGCATGCACTGTGCCGAGTTCGTATTACCTGGGTCTCAGTCCCTACCTGAGCGCCACCGGCATGGCGTATGAGGTGACGCCTTTCCGCGACGCGCCTGTGAACGTGAATGCGCTCAAGTCTTACGAAAACGCCTTTACGAAGTTCCGCTGGGGCGGTCTGGACGCTCCCGATGCGGCAGGTCTGTATCTGGACGAGACGGTGCGCCGCATGGTGGCGTCGACACGCTCGGCGCTGTTCACCACGGCCGAAGACCTGCTTCTGCAGCCGGATGCCCCGGCAAGCTATTTTGCCAAGACGTATGCTTCCGACCACGGGCTTGAGGTGCCGGCCACGCAACGCGACATGGCACGCAACCTGCTCGAGCTCATTCTGGAGAAACTTCCGGCTGCGGCCTCGCCGTGGGACGGCATGATGGATGTGTATATCGCCTGCAAATACTATGACATGTGGCTCGACACCGGCCGCGCTTCCGACCTTGAACGTGCGCGCGGGCTGCTCGATGCCGCAGAGGAGCGCTATGCCCAGCTTGTGCGCTATGCGTCGTCGCTGACGCCCTCGCGCCGCGCATCTCTTGGACGCAACGAAGATGCCGCCTTGCAGTATCTCGGCATGGTTGTGGGCATGCAAAACCAGATGGATGTGGTGGAAAAGCTCCGCAATATGCCTGAGCGCACTCCCGAACAGCAGCAACTGCTCGACGCTGTGGGCGAACGCCTGCCGATGGAGTATGCGCTGCGTGTGTTCCCGCTTCTGTATGTCGACGGGTACAGCGTGGACGACCTCCGCAAGGCCGCCGGCGCTCATGCCGATGCCGAAATAGGCTCTCTGCCGCCAGTGGCTCTCGAAGGCGCCATGATGCTCGAAGCGCATAAGACTGCCGGAGTGGATCCGCTTGCACGCACGAAGGATATTGAGGACAAGTACGGTGTGGACCGCGCCGACTGGAGTAGGATAATCTGACGCGCAGCCGATGTTTATCGAACAGCCGCCTTTGATCTACCGCCTCCTGTTTCCGGAGGCGGTGTGGCGCCTTAAAAAGCGGCGCAAGCGGACTGTGTACCTCACTTTCGACGACGGACCCGTGCCGGAAGTGACTCCGTGGGTGCTTGATACGCTCGACCGATATGGCGTGCGTGCCACGTTCTTCATGGTGGGCGACAATGTGCGCCGCCATCCCGGACTGCTCGAGGAGGTGCGCCGCCGCGGCCATAGCTACGGCAACCATACAATGCACCACCTGCAGGGCATGAAGGTGACTGCGCGCACCTATTGGCGCGACATATGCGAGGCCGACGCTCTGCTCGACAGTCCGCTGTTCAGGCCTCCGCACGGAATCATGCGCTGGAAGCAGGCCGCAGCCATAAAGCATCATTATAATATAATAATGTATGACCTTGTGACGCGCGACTATTCCCGCCGCCTGACCCCTGCGCGTGTGGTGGACAATGTGCGGCGCTATGCCCGCAACGGCAGCATAATAGTGTTCCACGACTCTCTCAAGGCCGAGCGGAATCTGCGCGATGCTCTGCCGGCGGCTATAGAATGGCTGCAGGCGGAGGGGTATTCTTTTGAAGTGCTGCCGATGCAATGAACGGTTCCGCTTCCATACCGGAGATGCTTGATGCCCTGTGCTGCGGTGCGGGAGCATGTGCCTGGGGTGTGGCGGCGGCGGCTCCGGTGGCGGAGGCCGACCGGAAAATATTTGACTCATGGATAGCACGCGGCGCCCATGGGCCGATGGACTACATGGAGCGTTATGCCGATGTGCGTGCGGATGTGGAGCTTCTGCTGGCGGGCGCGCGCAGCATTGTCGTGTGTGCGTTCTCCTACAGGCAGGCGAGCCATAGCGCGCATATATCCGACTATGCGCTCGGGCGCGACTATCATATAGTGCTGCGCGAGCGCCTTGAACAGGTGGCGGCCGCTGTGCGGGAGAGTTTCGGCGGCGAGACACGCGTGTGTGTGGATTCCGCGCCGCTGCGCGAACGCTATTGGGCGAAGATTGCCGGGGTGGGCACGTTTGGCCTCAACGGAAAGCTGATTGTGCCGGGCGCGGGAGCAGATGTGGTGCTGGGCGAAATAGTCTGCACGGCAGTGCTGCCTGCTACGGAGCCGTTGCAGGAGGAGTTGTGCGACGGCTGCGGACGGTGCGTAATGGCTTGTCCGGCGTCGGCGCTCGACGGCTGCGGCGGAGTCGATGCCCGGAAATGCCTTTCGTGTATCACCATAGAGCACCGCGGACCGCTGCCCGAAGGCGTGCGGCTGCACGGCCGGCTTGCGGGTTGCGATGTGTGCAGCCGCGTATGTCCTGCCGATGCGCGTGAGGCTTCGGCGGGATGTGCGGCCACGCTGCCCGACTTGCAGGCGCGTGCCGAAGTGCTTGCCCTGACTCCTGCGGAAGCGGCGGGGCTTACGCGTGGACGCTTTGCGTCGCTGTTCAGGCAAAGCGCGCTCATGCGCCTGCGTCTTGCAGGCCTGCGGCGGAATGCCACATATATAATAATGACTGAAAATCAAAACGAAATAACACAGACTCTATGACATTCGACGAGTTAGACCTCAGTGACGATATTCTTGACGCTCTTGACGCCATGCACTTCAGCGAATGCACTCCGATTCAGGAACAGGCCATTCCGGCTGTGCTCGAAGGGCGCGACCTCATAGCAGTAGCGCAGACCGGTACCGGCAAGACTGCAGCCTATCTGCTGCCCGTCATCGACCGTCTCGCCTCCCAGCCCGAGCCTGATGCCATCAATTGTATAATAATGTCGCCCACCCGCGAGCTCGCGCAGCAGATAGACCGCCAGATGGAGGGTTTCTCCTATTTCCTGCCGGTAAACTCGGTGGCCATCTACGGAGGCACGGACGGAGCCACGTTCGCGCAGCAGCAGCGGGGGCTGAAAATGGGTGCAGATGTGGTGATAGCCACCCCGGGGCGTCTGCTTGCGCACATGAGCATGGGGTATGTGGATTTGAGCAAGGTGCAGGTGCTTATCCTCGACGAAGCCGACCGCATGCTCGACATGGGGTTCTACGACGACATAATGCAGATAGTGGCCCAGACGCCCGACACGCGCCAGACGCTTATGTTCTCTGCCACGATGCCTCCTAAAATAAAGCAGATGGCGCAGAAAATACTCAACCATCCGGCAGAGGTGAAGATTGCAGTGAGCCGTCCGGCCGACAGCATCGACCAGTCGGCGGTGGTGTGTCACGAGCGTCAGAAGACTCCTATCCTGCGCCATCTTTTCGAAGTTAAGGCGTCGAAGCGGGTGATAGTGTTTGCGGCGTCGAAGCTTAAGGTGAAGGAACTGAACCGTGAGTTGCGCCGTGCCGGATGTAAGAGTGCCGAGATGCATTCCGACCTTGAGCAGGCGCGTCGCGACGAAGTGATGCATGATTTCCGCGGCGGCCGCGTGGATGTGCTTGTCGCTACCGACATACTGGCGCGTGGCATAGATATTGACGACATAGCTCTTGTCGTGAACTACGATGTGCCCCGTGAGGCGGAGGATTACGTGCACAGAATCGGCCGCACGGCGCGTGCCGGTGCCGGAGGCTCGGCTGTCACGCTTGTGGGTGAGCGCGACCAGGAGCGTTTTGCCGGCATAGAGGATTTTCTCGGAAAACCTGTGCGCCGCGAAGAAATACCCTCGGAATTCGGTTCGTTGCCCGAGTTTGAGCCGTCGGGCAGGGGGCGTGGCCAGAAAAGCCGCGGAAACAAACCATCGGGCAACCGCGGGCGAGGGCGCCGCGACAAAAGGCGGAGCGATAAACCGCATGCTGTAAAGGGCGAGAATAATACGGCTCAGACACAGACTCTGCCTGTGACTGAGCAGACGCCGGCAGAAAAAACAAAGCGGCGGCGCCACCGCGGCGGCCG
>OFGE01001125.1_pt1 | contig 25232 bp, 20 predicted proteins | sample 1521681 | NCBI WGS metagenome assembly OFGE01 (sample SAMEA3504093, study PRJEB24116) | mouse gut metagenome | biome: mouse gut; feature: mouse-associated habitat; material: faeces | place: Denmark | collected 2011
AACAATGGGCTCAACTCCTCTTTACACACACGGGTGCATTTTGACAGGCAACAGTGCCATCTTCGAATACATCAATGGCCAACTAATCATCCATGAAGGCCGGGAATGCCAGATTATGACCAATTCTCCTACATACGAAAAACAAATTACCCTCAACAATTATTGGCAACAAATCGGAGGACTAACCATGCTTCCGGGCACCAACCGGGCCGCCGACCGTTTTGTCAGAGCCTCTTTCTATATCAATACCATCCCACAAACTTCCGACCAAAGAGAAGCCGTCGCAGGCGTATTCAGCGTCATGCGCAACGTATCCGTCCCCTTAGGAATCTCCACCCCGGATCAGCCCAATATAGCCTCCACACGATGGCGTACTGTTGCCGACCAGAAAAATAAAGTATATTTTTTTGAATCCACCATGAATCCCAATATCTTTTGGATTACTCTTGCGGATTTGGATTTTTCCTCCGACGCCCCGGTAAAAAAACTGAACCTGGCAAACGGAGAAACATACGCAGGCAATGCAGCATCCGAATTTAGGGAAAGCCAACCATTCAAATTTCTGTTTGAATAAACTTTGGTCACAAAGAAGAGTGTCAAAATTACCTGCAAAATTCCGACACTCTTTTTCTAATTTATTACTGCAACATATTTTAACTGACTTTTTATAAAAATACTAATGAATTCTTACTACAATACTTTCGTAATCTAAACGAGTTTCTTATTTTTACCGTTGCAAAACAGTTGAAATTTTAAAATCTCTAAAATGGATTATGACATCTTTGAGCTTCTGAAGCTCATTGGCTCGTTGGGAGTTTTCCTGTATGGAATGAAACTCATGAGTGAATCCCTCCAAAAACTTGCCGGCAATAAAATGCGTCAGATTCTGACTGCAATGACCTCCAACCGCATAACAGGCGTCCTCACCGGTATCTTCATCACAGCACTTATCCAAAGCTCATCAGCCACAACTGTCATGGTAGTCAGTTTTGTAAATGCCGGTTTACTGGATCTTGTAGGCTCCATTGGCGTCATCCTCGGAGCAAATGTCGGTACAACTGTTACCAGCTGGCTGGTTGCCGGACTAGGACTCGGGGAATTTAGTATGAGTGATCTGGCACTGCCTATCATCGGATGTACCTTACCCCTGTTATTTTCAAAAAAACGTTCCCGCAAAAACTGGGGAGAAATGTTCATCGGTTTTGGTCTTCTGTTTCTGGCCTTACGTTTTCTGCAAGAATCCATGCCAACCAATCTGCATGATTATCCGGGCGTCGGAGATTTTATACAAAAAATTAGCAACCTTGGTTTCCGCTCATGGATGATTTTCTTATTAATCGGTGCCGTATTAACCACTCTTTTCCAATCCTCCTCTGCCACTGTTGCATTAACCCTGGTTATCTGCTCCAAAGGATGGATAGGTTATGAAGATGCTGCTGCCATGATTATGGGAGAAAATATCGGTACCACTATCACCGCCAATCTGGCTGCTGCTGTTGCCAATGTCCAGGCGAAACGCGCAGCTCTGGCCCATTTCATCATCAATGTATTCGGCGTCATATGGCTTTTTGTTATTTTTACTCCTTTCCTGCATTTTATCGGTGACCTCAGTGTTGCTCTCCATCTTTCCCGGTACAACCCCATTTATTCCAATCCTCATTTATTGAACGAAGCCTTCTCTCCGGAAGCACGGGCAGGCGTATTAGCTTCTATAAATGCAGCAATGCCTCTTGTGTTATCGCTATTTAATACGTTGGCAAAAGGTATCAATGTCACCATATTAATTTGGTTCACTAAACTGCTGGCAAAAATCGTAAGCCGGTTAATTCCTCCGAAAGCCGGAGAAGATTCTTTCAAGCTGAAACATATCAAAATCGGAATGCTTTCAACTCCTGATGCATCTTTATTCCAGGCAAAGCAGGAAATATCCCTCTATGGTCAGAATACCCTTGAAATGTATCATAAAATGGTACAGGCATTCCATCTGCCAGCCGGCGAATACGAAAAAGAATTTGAAAAATTACAGCAACTGGAAGACGAAAGCGACCGTGTTGAAGTAGAAATTGCAGATTATCTCACCAAGGTATCTGAATCCAAACTATCCACGGAAAACTCCCAACGTGTCCGTGCCATGTTTAAAATCGTGTCGGAAATTGAAAGTGTTGCAGACTCTGTTCTAAACGTAGCCAAAGCCATTTACCGCCGAAACGAACAAAATATCAGCTTCCCCGAAGAACTTTCCAATAAGTTGCAACATATGTTCTCACTGGTAGACGAATCCATTGTTATCATGTGTTCCAACCTGAATATGGAATACACTCAGGTCAATGCTAAAAAAGCTTACGAAATTGAACAAGCCATAAATGATTACCGTACAATTCTGAAACAAGAACATTTACTGGCTGTGGAAGAAAAACGATACGATTATTCATTGGGTATTATCTATTCCGATATGTTCTCTGAATGCGAAAAAATCGGGGATTATACCATCAATGTTACCCAAGCCATCAAAGAAATCGGACACGAGGAATAAATTAATTTACAACAACACACCAAATACCTATGGACTATAGCCTTTTTGATTTTCTACAGCTCATCGGCTCTTTAGGAGTTTTTCTGTATGGTATGAAGCTCATGAGCGAAGCTCTGCAAAAAGTAGCAGGTACACGTATGCGCCACATTCTTTCTGCAATGACTTCAAACCGGATCAAAGGCGTGATGACCGGAATACTAATCACAGCCATCATACAAAGTAGTTCTGCCACCACAGTAATGGTGGTCAGCTTCGTCAATGCCGGCCTGTTAAACCTGACCGAATCCATCGGAATCATTATGGGAGCAAATGTCGGTACCACAATCACGGCATGGCTGATTTCTATCCTGGGTTTCAAAATAAGCATGGCCGATATATCACTTCCTTTAATTGGGCTCAGTCTGCCGCTTCTATTTTCTAAAAAACGCTCCAGAAAAAGCTGGGGAGAACTTATCATCGGATTCGGGCTCCTGTTTATAGGTCTGGATTTTCTGAAAAGCTCCATGCCAAACCTGCAAGACAATCCGGAAATATTCACTTTCCTGCAAAAGTACACAGACATGGGATATATTTCTTATTTACTCTTCATGTTGATTGGTACGGCACTCACAATATTAATCCAATCCTCTTCCGCAACAATGGCCCTAACTTTGGTCATGTGTGCGAATGGCTGGATTAGTTTTGAAATAGCAGCCTCCATGGTGCTCGGAGAAAATATAGGAACAACAGTCACAGCCAACATTGCTGCAACAGTAGCAAATACAACGGCCAAACGGGCTGCACTTGCTCACTTTGTATTCAATGTATTCGGAGTAATCTGGGTAATGGCTATATTCCCCTTCTTTATAAGATGGGTTGAACAATTAAGCATCCTTTTAGGCATTGGCAATCCCTCTACAAACATCGAAGCCGTTCCGGTGGCACTCTCTTTGTTTCACACAATATTCAATATTACCAATTTGTTGATTTTAATCTGGTTTATCCAATTAATAGCCAAACTGGTAAGTAAATTGATTCCGATGAAAGAAGCCTGCGAAGATGCTTTTACTTTAAAACACATCAAAATCGGACTACTTTCTACTCCCGATGCGTCTTTGTTTCAGGCAAAAGAAGAAATTACCTTATATGGCAAAAATACCCGTGACATGTTCCGTAAAATGACCGAATGCCTGGAATTATCCTCAAAAGACTTTGAAAAACCTTTCGGACAGCTGGTAAAAATGGAAGACGAAAGTGACAACATAGAAGTAGAAATTGCGAATTATCTGACTAAAGTCTCTGAATCTAAACTTTCTACCGAAAACTCACAACGCATACGTGCTATGTTTAAAATTGTCACAGATATCGAAAGCATTGCAGACTCTTCCTTAAACGTAGCCAAAGCCATCAACCGCCGCAACGACCAGAATGTTGTTTTCCCGGAAGAACTGACCAATAAAATCAAACATATGTTTGCATTGATTGAAGAGGCCCTGAATGTCATGTGCAACAATTTAGCAACAGAATATAAAACCGTAAATGCAAAAAAAGCCTACGAACTGGAAAAAGCAATCAATGACTACCGCACTTTATTAAAACAAGAACACTTATTAGCCATAGAAGCCAAAAAATACGATTACCCCACCGGTATTCTGTACAATGACATGTTCTCCGAATGTGAAAAAATCGGAGATTATGCCATCAATATAACACAAGCCATCAAGGAAATCGGACATGTGGAATAGAAATCATATGCAAATGAGATAATAAATATATCCGGATATCTGTTTATTATATACCCGGAAAAACAGCAAGTATTTTTCATTTGCATACCGACACATTAATAACATTGACAAATTTATTCTACTTTTGCAGCAATAAATTACACATGTACTATAAAATAAATCTGCATGCCGGTCAGACATCGGCCATTAGTACATTCAAATGACAAATATATGGCACAAGAAGATGTATTTAAAAAATTAGTGGCCCATTGCAAAGAATATGGGTTTGTGTTTCCGTCCTCGGATATATATGACGGTCTGGGCGCAGTGTATGACTACGGCCAGTATGGTGTGGAATTGAAAAATAATATCAAGCGATATTGGTGGGAATCCATGGTCCGGTTGCACGAAAACATCGTAGGGATTGATTCTGCCATTTTCATGCATCCTACTATATGGAAAGCTTCCGGTCACGTGGATGCTTTCAATGACCCGCTGATTGACAATAAAGATTCAAAAAAACGGTACCGGGCAGATGTGCTTATCGAAGACCAGATTGCCAAATACGAAGAGAAAATCGAGAAAGATGTAGAAAAAGCCCGGAAACGTTTTGGTGAAAAATTCGATGAAGCATTGTTTCGTCAGACCAATCCCCAGATTCTGGAACATGTACGCAAACGCGACGCACTCCACGAGAGAATGTCCGACGCTTTGAACAATAACGACTTGAACGAGGTGCGCCAGATTATCTTGGATGAAAAAATCGTGTGCCCGATTTCAGGGACCTGCAACTGGACAGAAGTACGCCAGTTCAACCTGATGTTTGCCACTGAAATGGGTTCGACTGCCGAAGGTGCCAGCAAAATCTACCTGCGTCCGGAAACGGCACAAGGTATTTTTGTGAATTTTCTGAACGTCCAGAAAACCGGCCGCATGAAAATTCCTTTCGGAATAGCACAAATTGGTAAAGCATTCCGGAACGAAATCGTAGCCCGGCAGTTTATTTTCCGCATGCGCGAGTTCGAGCAAATGGAAATGCAATTCTTTGTACGTCCCGGATCTGAATTGGAATGGTTTAAAAAATGGAAAACCACCCGGATGCGCTGGCATCAACTGCTTGGATTCGGCGAAGAGAATTACCGTTTCCACGACCACGAAAAACTGGCCCACTATGCGAATGCCGCTACTGATATTGAATATAAATTCCCCTTCGGCTTCAAGGAAGTGGAAGGTATTCATTCCCGTACCGATTTCGACTTGTCACAACATCAGCAATTCTCGGGCAAAAAAATCCAGTATTTTGATACCGAACTGAACGAATCATATGTTCCTTATGTTATTGAAACGTCTATTGGTGTGGACCGGATGTTTTTACAAATTATGTCGGCTGCATACTGCGAAGAGGATTTAAGTAAGGATGGGAAACAGGATTCGCGCGTCGTCCTCCGCCTCCCGGCAGCTCTCGCCCCAGTGAAAATGGCTGTGATGCCTTTGATAAAAAAAGACGGTCTTCCGGAAAAAGCCCAGGAAATCATGAATCTGCTGAAATACGATTTCAACTGCCAGTATGACGAGAAAGACTCCATCGGCAAACGCTACCGCCGGCAGGATGCCATTGGTACTCCGTTCTGCATCACCATTGACCATCAAACCTTAGAAGACAATGCCGTCACCATCCGCGACCGCGATACCATGCAACAGGAACGTGTGGCCATTGAGCAGATTTTCGGCATCTTGAAAGAAAAATGCGATATGCAGACTTTACTCAGAAAAATAACTGGGTAATCCCGAAATAAAGTGCTCTCTAAAAGTTTTCTATTTAGCTTTTAAAGGGCACTTTAATCACGCATGATACAAAAAACTGCCCCTTTGTATCATTAAAACACTTTTATATTATGTCCGAATCAGTCGCCCCCAAAAAATCTTCTGCAACATTTATCGACAGCAAACCCCATTACGAACTTTTAGATGGTTTGAGAGGGGTTGCGGCTTTATTGGTGTTGTGGTATCATGTGCACGAAGGCTTCGCGTTTGCCGAAGGTTCTCCGGTAATAAAAGGTATCAATCACGGCTATCTGGCAGTGGATTTCTTTTTCATGCTATCCGGTTTTGTTATCGGATATGCTTATGACGACCGCTGGAAGACCAACCTGACCTTAGGTAACTTTTTCAAACGCCGGCTGATAAGACTCCATCCTATGGTAGTGCTGGGAGCTTTGCTGGGGGCTGTCTGTTTTTTCCTGCAAGGCAGTGTGCAATGGAATGGTACACATATACCTATACCAACAGTGATAGTTGCATTATTATGTGCTTTGTTTTTCATTCCGGTAGTGCCGGGAGCAAACTGGGATATACGCGGCAACGCCGAAGCCTTTCCCCTGAACGGTCCTGCGTGGTCGCTTTTTTTTGAGTATTCCGCAATGCCATTCTTCTGGCCTTGTTTCTTGTACCGTAAATCTGTCTCAACGGCGTCTATGAGTCTTTTTGCATCATCGTCGCATTCCCCGTATTGGTATGGACAGGTGCTTCAGGCAACACCACAGACCCGCTATCTTCGCGTATCTGCAAATTTCTCGGGGATATTTCCTTTCCGCTCTATATTATCCATTATCCGGCCATGTACCTTTTTTATGCCTGGCTCATCAAGCATCGGTTTTTCACATTGGCAGATACCTGGCCCGTAGCTATCGGCGTATGCCTCTGGAATATACTGTTCGCTTACATATGCCTCAAGGTATATGATGAACCAATACGGAAATGGTTAGCAAAAAAGTTCCTGTAGACACAAAGGAACAGGGTTTCTGTATCATTAAAGGAATATAACCCCGTGGATGGCATAATAAGCCTGAATAGTCGTGTATTAGTCTATTCGGAAATTTTATTTTTTACTTTTTTCATTTTCATACGTATACCTGAACATCGAAAGAGGTTTCACATCAATTACTATGAAGATGAAGAAAAGAGCAGTGAGCATATTATTCGCAATATTGACAAGTAGTATTTATGTACAGACACAAGCGCAAAAAGTAAATGTGGTTTCTGTGTCGCAGGAGCGGGATACCCATAATTTTTACACCATGATGAAAGAGGCTTTTCCATTGGCTTTCAAAGACCCGGCAGCTCCTCGCTTTATCTTCTTCGACGACAATAAAAACTTCCTTTTCGGAATCGGCGGTTATGTTCAGATGAATGCAGCTTATGATTTCAACGGTTTACCGGACTATAATTCATTCATCACGTCACAGATTACCCCCAACGGAGAACAATCCGGCACAAGCTACGGCATGACATTGGAGCAATCGACACTATTTTTTAAACTGCTCGGAAATACAAAGGCCGGAAAACTGGTTTCATATATAGAAATGCAATTCGAAGGACCTGACAACACCCCGAAGTTGCAACAAGCTTTCGTGCAATTCAAAGGTCTCAGCATAGGAAAAGCATGGAGTACATTCGGAGATATGACATCGGTTCCCGCTACCATCGACCAGGAGGGACCGGGCAGTGCCATTGAAATACGTCAACCAATGATTCGCTATACATACCTGTTTACCAAACGGTTTCAAGCCTCACTGGCCTTAGAGTATGCAACTCCCTCCTACACCACAGGCAACCACACCAAAAGTATCCGCCAAAAAGTCCCGGATATTCCCTTCAACATCCGGTATACCCTGAAAAACAACGGACATCTGCAAGCCGGAGCTATCCTGAGAAACATCAGTTACAAAAATACGGCAACGGACAAGGACAAGATATGTACAGGCTGGGGGATAACAGGCAGTGGAACCATTCCCCTGAATAAAAACAACAGCTTGATGTTCCAGGGAGTATACGGACAAGGGATTGCCCGCTATATTCAGGATATCAGTGCACTGGGCTATGACCTGATTCCCGAAAACAATACAGAAGGAAAACTCATCGCTCCCACAATGTGGGGTGCTTTCGGGGCAATACAACACAATTGGAACCCTCGTCTTTCTTCTTCATTAATTTATAGTCACACCCGGATGCAAACCCGCAAAACACTGGCAGCAACCGATTACAAATATGCACAATATGCCGCAGCCAATCTTTTATGGAAATTCACGGAATATGGTACAACAGGCATTGAATACGAATACGGACGCAGAAATAATTTTAACAAACACTACGGAAATGCAAACCGCATCAATATCATGATACAATATCGGTTCTGAAAAAACAAACCAGAAAACAATTTCTATTTTGCCAGATATTCCTCTGCTTTTTTCTGATCCCGGCCCAGTTGTTGTTTCAATTCATTGGTATCCTCAAATTTTTGTTCGCCCCGAATACGGGCTAACAAAGCCAACCGGATTTTCTTTCCGTAAATATCCTCTGAAAAATCAAAAATATTCACCTCAATCCGGAGAATTCCAAAACAACTCACTGTAGGTCGGACACCAATATTCAACATTCCGCCGTATACATCATCCCCTATATAAACTTTCACTGCATATACACCTGAAGCAGGCAATAACTTCCGTTCATCCTCCAATTGTATATTAGCAGTCGGAAAACCCATAGAACGCCCGATTTTATCTCCGGACACCACCACCCCGGCCAGAAAATAGATATAGCCCAAAAATTCATTTACCCGGTTGATATCTCCGATTTGCAAAGCATTCCTGATTTTGGTGGAACTGATGTTAATCTGATTTTCTTCATATGCCTCTTCCTGCTCCAGATAGAAATGATACTTTCCGGCCAGTTCCTTTAACTTTTCAAAAGAACCCTCCCGGTTTTTTCCGAAACGATGATCATATCCAACCACAAGTCCCTTTATGCCTATCCGGTCCACCAAAACATCGCACACAAACTCCTTAAAATCCAATTCAGCCAAAGAACGGGTAAAAGGAAGTATTATCAGATGTTCTACTCCCTGGGCATCCAATATTTTCACTTTTTCATCCAATGTAGTCAGAATTCCCGGACGTTTTTCCATAGGATACAACACTTCGCGCGGATGAGGCTCAAAACTGATAATAACAGTTTCCCCCTGTAAATCGCGGGCAACTCTTTTCAAACATTCTATCACCTGCACGTGTCCTTTATGTACACCGTCAAAACTACCGATAGTGACAACCGGATTTACAATCCGTAAATCTTCTGTTCCGTAATGAATCTGCATTCCAACTTTCATTCTTCTGTTCCGCGTACAAAAATAAAAAATTGTAAAACAGGAACAGCGGTTATAGCTTTTTATTTGAAACCCTGTTCCAAATCGCTACAACCGCTGTTCTTTCTAACCCGCAAATACTCCCTTTATCCGCACTTGGAATAACCGCACGTTTTACAGGTCAGACAACCTTCCTGATATACCAAAGATGCACCGCAATGCTCACACTTTTCGCCATTGGCTTCCGTTCCGTTCGGAATGTATTTCTTCAAAGCCCTTTCAACACCGTTTTTCCAGGTATTAATGTTTTCATTATCAAATTCCATAGAAGCCACCAATTCCACTGCCTGATGAACGGGCATACCGTGGCGCAATACTCCGGAAATGAGCTTGGCATAATTCCAATATTCCTTGTCAAACTTATAAGACAATCCTTCCACTGTAGTTTTGAATCCGCGTTTATTCTGGAACTGAAAGTCATAACGGGAGTTTCTTTCCTCATCGTAATGTTTTACAATCTTACCGGAAACCACCGCTTTCGGAAGCATAATTCCTTCTTCATCATCGGCAATACCAGTAAAGATTTCGTAGGGACGGCCATTATATAAACCGATAAAAGCAATCCACTTTTCCTTATTATTCTGGAAACGAACGACATCCGCATCCAGTTCCATCGGCCGTTTGGCCGGCATTCCCGCCTCCGGAGAGGTTGCTTGTTTCTTATCTTTATTAGACACCAGCACTCCGGCACGCGAACCGTCGCGGTAGACCGTACATCCTTTGCAACCGCTTTTCCATGCTTCAACGTAAAGCTGTCCTACCAACTCCTCGGTTACATCCGAAGGAAGGTTAACAGTGACGCTGATAGAGTGGTCCACCCATTTCTGCACTTGTCCTTGCATCCTTACTTTAGCCACCCAGTCAATATCATTGGAAGTTGCTTTGTAATAAGGAGATTCGGCCACCAACTGGTCAATTTCTTCATCGGAATAGTGTTTTGTCGTATCGTATCCGTTAATTTTCATCCATTCGGAAAATTTATGATGGAATACTATAAATTCTTCATAGCTATCTCCTGATTCGTCAACAAAATCAATCCGCACATTCTGGTCATTCGGATTCACTTTCCTTCTCCGTTTGTATACCGGCAGGAAAACAGGTTCGATTCCGGAAGTCGTCTGAGTCATCAAACTGGTGGTTCCGGTAGGAGCAATAGTAAGACAGGCGATATTACGACGTCCGTACTTCACCATATCCGTATACAAATCGGCATCCGCCTCCTTTAAACGTTTGATAAAAGGATTATTTTCCTCTCTGCGGGTTTCATAAATTTTAAAACTGCCACGGTCTTTAGCCAGGAATACAGATGCACGATAAGCTTCGACAGCCAATGTTTTTTGTATATCCACTGCAAAATCAATGGCATCATCACTACCATAACGCAAACCGAGAGCAGCCAGCATATCACCTTCCGCAGTAATACCTACCCCGGTACGGCGTCCTTCTTTAGCTTTCTGTTTGATTTTTTCCCACAAACGAATTTCCACCCCCTTAACCTCGTCGGTTTCCGGGTCTGCATGCACTTTATCGAGAATGGCATCGATCTTCTCCAATTCCAAATCAATAATATCATCCATAATCCGCTGCGCAATAGCGACATGCTTTTTGAACAAAGGAAAATCAAAAAAAGCCCCTTTGGTAAAAGGATTCTGCACATAAGAATAAAGATTTATGGCCAGCAAGCGGCAAGAATCATACGGACACAAAGGAATCTCTCCGCAAGGGTTAGTGGAAACTGTGCGATACCCCTTATCTGCATAGCAATCGGGTACACTCTCCCGGATAATAGTATCCCAGAACAAAATCCCCGGTTCTGCCGATTTCCAGGCATTATGCACTATCTTATTCCATAATTGTTTTGCATTAATTGTCTTCTTATATTTGGGCTCTTCTGAATAAACCGGATATTTTTGAATATATTCCTGTTCATTAATCACAGCCCGCATAAACTCATCATCAATTTTTACAGACACATTGGCACCCGTCACTTTTCCTTCAGTCATTTTCGCATCAATGAAACTTTCGGAATCGGGGTGATTGATGGAGACACTCAGCATTAAGGCTCCGCGCCGCCCATCCTGAGCAACCTCCCTTGTCGAGTTGGAATAACGCTCCATAAAAGGAACAATCCCGGTTGAAGTCAAAGCGGAATTCTTCACCGGCGACCCCTTTGGACGAATATGCGACAAATCATGCCCCACTCCTCCCCGGCGTTTCATCAACTGCACCTGTTCCTGATCTATTTTCATCACTCCGCCATAAGAATCCGAAGGACCTTCATTCCCTATTACAAAACAATTGGAAAGAGAAGCTATCTGAAATTCATTACCAATACCGGTCATCGGTCCTCCCTGCGGTACGATAAACTTAAAATCCCTCAAAACTTCAAAAATATCATCCTCACTCAACGGATTCGGATAACGATTTTCAATCCGGGCAATCTCGCCAGCCAAACGACGGTGCATATCATCCGGATTCTTTTCGAAGATATTTCCATAAGAATCTTTCAAAGCATACTTGTTTACCCAAACACGTGCCGCCAACTCATCCCCGTTGAAATAAGTCAGTGAACTCTGAAAAGCTTCTTCCTGCGTATAAATTTCCCTCTCTTTCGTTACATGTTCATTCATAGCTCGTTATTTTTATTCGATTATTCTGCAATAGGATACTGCAAAGATATAGAAAAAGAAATCAAAGTTGGTAATTTTTTAACTTCAATTTTTTTGCAAGTTTTCTATTTATAGAACATAACATATTGATTATTAGATAAATAAAAATTACAGGTACATCAAAAGTTATCCAAAACAATATTTCATAAAACAAGAAGAATGAAACAAACAAATATTTTAACAAAATAATTTTCTGACACAAACACAAAAAAAGAGAAGTCACAAATCCGATAGAAAAGAAAAAATCAGTTCAATTCCGCAAGCTCTGCGGGAATATTCACCTGAAGCCGGCGAAGTTCAAAATCGACATCAGCAATATAAGTTTCAGAAAGAGGCAAAAGAATCTCCTTGCCTAAAATAGAAAGAGCCAAAACAACATTCCCGGAATAATCAGCAACATCCGACACTTCACCAACAGCCCCCGATACGAGGTCTTCCACCTCAAAACCCGCCAATTCAAAAACATCAGGTTCTGCTTCTTCCTCCAACATATCTTTTTCAAGCAACACCTCAGCACCCACCAAACGTTCAGCCTCTTCCAAAGAATCTACATAATCAAATTTAACAATATAAGAAGTATGATTCCGGCAAATTATACCGTCCTGAGCAATAAAAAAAGGAACCGGTGCTCCTTCCAACAGAAGGAACACCGGTTTATCCGCATATCGTTCGGGCAGGTCGCTGTCGGTGGTAATAATCACGGCACCCTGCAGGTTGTGAGTTTTACTAACTTCACCGATTTGAATACAATCTTCCCGTGTAATCATTGCCAAAGCTTTATTCAGCAACCGGAGCTTCCGTTTCTGCAACAGGTGCAGCAACTTCTTCTGCCGGAGCAGCAGCAGCTTCCTCTTCTGCTTTTTTAGCAGCCTCGGCAGCAGCCAATTCAGCTTTTTTCTTTGCAATTACTTCTTCCTTAGCAGCACGTACTTTAGCTTCAGCTTCCAGACGAGCTTTAGCAGCAGTATTGCCATCCTGAGCCAATTTTTGAATTTTTGCCTGAATTTTTGCATTCTTTTCTTTCATCCAGGCTTCAAATTTAGCTTCGGCAGCAGCTTCGTCAAAAGCACCTTTTTTCACACCTTCCAGCAAGTGTTTCTTCAGCAACACTCCTCTGTATGACAAAATTCTGGTAGCTGTTTCAGTCGGCTGTGCACCAACCTGTAACCAATACAATGCTCTGTCAAACTTAAGCTCAATAGTAGCTGGATTGGTATTCGGATCATAAGTCCCGATTTTTTCAATGTAACGACCATCACGTGGTGCTCTGCTATCTGCTACCACTACATGGTAGAATGGACGTCGTTTACGTCCGTGTCTTGCTAATCTGATTTTTGTAGCCATTTTTTTAATTTAAAAAATTAATACTCTCCCATACTCGATAGGAGCCGCAAAGATAAAGTAAAAAGGAGAAAGTAAAAAATAAAAGCTACATTTTTATGCCGGCTGAATAACTAAAACGGAAAAATAAGTGAAAACACGGCTCAATATTGCTTCAGAAGAAACAGTATAATACTCGTGCGGTGTTCCCACCTGTTCAAAATAATGATATTGCAACTCCGGATGCCGGGCAATAAAAGGCCGCAAAACAGCCTCACCCAAGGGCACTTTCATAATCACCAATGTACGTTTTGCAACTACGGCTTCCAACAACTCTTCCACCAAAACATCACCAGGTACCACCACCAGCCGTTCCCGCTGTTTCACCACATGCAGACCGACAGAAGCCCCGGCTGCAATAAAGGCCGGCACTCCGGCAATCATTTCTACCGGAAATCCATTCTGCTCCAGTTTTTCATACATATAATTGGCAGAGGAATAAAAACAAGCATCTCCTTCGGCCGTAACAGCCACCGTTTTTCCCGATTCTGCCTGTCGTAGTATTTCGGCACACACTCCCTCATAAGCATTCAGTGCTTCCTCCCGGTTACGCGACATCGGCACATGAAAAGAACGGACTTTTTCCACATCTACAGGCAACTGACTGAGAATATCCAGTGCACGGGACTTGACAGTTCCGTCGCCACTTCGGGTAGCAGGACAATAAACAATATCGGCAGCATTCAATGCTTTTAACGCCTTCAGCGTTATCAACTCCGGTTCACCCGGTCCCAAAGATACACCTATAATCTTACCTTTCATAATAAAAACACTCAGGTCCCGGACACAAAAGTCATAAAAAAATCCAAGCCGTCAAAATAAATATTATCTTTGCAACGTGTTGGTCCTACAGATATGAATTTTCAAATATCGGAAAGGGAATCCGGTGAGAATCCGGAGCTGTCCCCGCAGCTGTAAAGTCTATCCTGTCCCTGACAGATCTTTTCATAAAAGCCCACTGAAACCATAATGTTTCGGGAAGGGGAAAAGATGACAAGCCAGAAAACCTGCCAACTCAATACAATTACAGATTAATCTTATCTTTCGGAGGAAAAGAACATGAAAAATTATTGCCGTCTATTACTGATTATTTTTTGTTGCTGTCAAATACTGCTTTACGCCTGCCAGTACAAAAATTCAAAAAAAACAAGCGGGCCAACTGCGAATGGAAATCTTTCTGCAGATGTAAATTCCGGCATTCGCTACGCCAGAGGTTTTTGGTTTGAACAAAAACAAGGATACCAACTCTTACACATAAAAGACCCTCAAACTCCCAACAGCACTGAATATCTTTTTGCCCTGCGGCAAAGAGGCACACAACCCGATATTCCGGCAAATACGGAAATCATCGACCTGCCTGTAACAAGTTTGATATGCATGACTTCCTTACAATTATCTAATTTCATTCGTTTGGAAGCCACCGACAAAGTGACAGGCATCAGCAGTACCCGTTTTCTGTCCAATCCGGTTATGAAACAGCAATTGGCAGACGGAAAAACCCAAAAAATCGGAATTGAAGGCAACTTTGACCTCGAAATCATCATGAATCTGGCTCCCGGACTTATTCTTATTTCCCCGTTTAAACAGGGAGGATATGATGCCATGAAAGAAGCGGACATTCCACTTGTCCCCCACCTCGGTTATAAAGAAATGACTCCGCTGGGACAAGCCGAATGGATTAAATTTGCAGGACTTTTACTCGGACTGGAAGAAAAAGCCAACAGAATATTTGCAGACATCGAAAACAAATACAATGCCCTGAAAACATTGACCGATACAGTAAAACACCGCCCCGTCGTCCTGAGTGGCGAAATACACGGCGGCAATTGGTATGCCGTGGGAGGACAAAGTTTTCTGGCACAAATATTCAAAGATGCCGGTGCGGACTACTTTTTGAAAGACGACCCCCATTCGGGAGGGGTAAATCTCGATTTCGAAACGGTTTACAACCTTTCTGAAAACGCCGACTATTGGCGTATCCTGAACAGTTTCCCCGGCAATTATTCTTACGAATTTCTGAAAAAACAGGACGAACGATATGCAGATTTTAAGGCATTCCGGCAAAAAGGTGTAATCTACTGCAATATGCGCGAAAAAGCTTACTATGAAAATATGCCCATGGAACCAGACTTATTACTATCAGATTTTATAAAGGTTTTCCATCCCGATTTATTGCCGGAATACCAACCTGTATTTTATAACCTGCTAAAAGAGTAATGAATATGGCACATTCCGGCAAAAATATGACTCTCATTCTTTTGCTAATCCTGCTCATTTCCATACTGTTATTCTTAAATATGGTACTTGGTTCAGTAAATATTCCCCTGAAATCGGTCTGGAATATTTTCACCGGCCAGGGAAATGAAGCCGTCACTTGGCAAAATATCATTTGGAAATCGCGTTTCCCCCAGGCATTGACCGCCTTGGTTGCCGGTGCGGGACTCGCCGTAAGCGGATTACAAATGCAGACCGTATTCCGGAATCCGTTGGCAGGTCCCTCCGTTTTGGGTATCAGTTCCGGAGCCAGCTTAGGTGTTGCTTTTGTAGTTCTTTTCTCCGGCAGCATAGGCGGAGTCGCATTAAGCCATTTGGGGTTCATGGGAGAAATAGCTTTATCCGTCGCTGCAATAGCCGGAGCTTTATCGGTCATGGCACTCATTGTCTTTGTCTCACACCAGGTAAAAGGAAATGTAACCCTCCTCATTATAGGCGTAATGATTGGTTACCTGGCCAATGCCATCATCGGAATCCTGAAATTCTTCAGTGTCGAAGAAGATATTAAAGCATACGTTATCTGGGGATTGGGAAGTTTTTCACGAGTTTCCGGCAACCAGATGATGTTGTTTGTCACCATTATGGCCATTTTGCTCCCCCTTTCATTTCTACTGGTGAAAACATTAAACCTGCTCATGCTGGGAGACGGATATGCCCGGAATTTGGGTCTGAACATAAAACGGGCAAGAATACTAGTCATCAGTTGTTCGGGAGTACTGACAGCCATTGTCACTGCTTACTGCGGACCGGTTATCTTTCTGGGTTTAGCCGTACCTCACCTCTGCCGGGCATTATTCCAGACTTCTGACCACCGGATTCTGATGCCAGCCTGTCTGGTAATGGGTGCAGCCTTAGCTTTGGCTTGCAATATCATTGCCCGGATGCCGGGGTTTGAAGGGGCACTTCCTGTCAACTCAGTAACAGCCCTCATCGGAGCTCCTGTCGTAGCCTCCGTATTATTCCGCAAACGTAAAAACGAACTGAATGAATAGGCCTGCAACCATACAACTCCATCAGCTCAGCATAGGTTATAAAGACAAATCCCACCACAAAATTGTCGCCGAAAATATTTGCTGCAACCTGTTTGCCGGCGAACTCACTTGTCTGCTGGGCACCAATGGTGTCGGGAAATCCACCCTCCTCCGGACCCTTTCAGGGTTTCAACCCAAACTCAACGGCAAAATTCTCCTGGAAGGCAAAGAATTGGAAAAATACACCACACGCGAACTGTCCGCAGTCATCAGTGTTGTCCTGACAGAGAAATGCGACATCCGTAACATGACCGTCCGCGAACTGGTAGGTATGGGACGCAGCCCCTATACCGGTTTCTGGGGAAAGTTGAGCACACAGGACAAAACAATCATAGACAATGCCATCCGCTCGGTTAACATCTGCGATTTAGCATCCCGCATGCTCCACACCCTAAGCGACGGAGAACGCCAGAAAGCCATGATTGCCAAAGCATTGGCACAGGAAACTCCGGTCATTTATCTGGATGAACCCACTGCTTTCCTGGATTTTCCCAGCAAGGTCGAAATGATGCAATTATTACATCATCTGACCCGGGAAACCCGAAAAACCATTTTTCTGTCTACCCACGACCTGGAGCTGGCCCTACAGATTGCCGATAAAATCTGGTTAATGGATAAGGCTAACGGTATTTCAACCGGAACACCGGAGGACCTGGCATTAAAAGGCAACCTTAGTCATTTTTTTGCCCGGAAAGGTATCACCTTTGATATGGAAACGGGCCTTTTCCGTATCACCAACAACTATCGGTATACAATCCGCCTCACCGGACATGGCTACCGGTATTCCCTGCTCCGCAAAGCACTCCAACGCCACGAAATCATGGCCAACCGTAACATCGAATCGGACATCCGCATTGACACCAACACACTGCCGGACCAATTTGTCCTTCACCTGCCGGATCAGGAAAGTATCACCACCGACAGCATCGAAGTATTACTGGACAAAATAGAAAAATGGTTCAATCCCTGAAAATAAAGTAAATTTTATTTCTATATTTGTACAATGCAAAAAAATAACGAATAACTCATCAGATAAAATGATTTTATGGGGTTGGAATACTAATATATTAAAACAGGTGGAGCACAAAGAAATAAAATGTCCGATCTGTTTACACAAAGGCAGCATCACAATTTTTCTCATGTGCCGGGTTTACCATTTTTTCTTCATTCCTTTCTTCCCGGACAGCAAATACATCTATGCAATCTGTAAACATTGCAAAGAAGAAATCAACGAAGTGGACGTTGAAAAAGAAGACAGAAAATTATTCAACACCAAATCATATCCAGAACATATCTCCATCCAAAGCTGGACAGGAACCTTTCTTCTTCTAGTGATAATTATTTATTTCTCTCTGCGATGAGCAATATCGTTTTATTACATCAAACGGAAAATTCCATCAGGGTGCAAATTCAAAATCAACGTGCCGCCACAACGAAATTTATTTTGTCGTTTGCTTTGATTGTCAGTTTTTCAATACCCGTAACCGTCGTAATCGCAGCAGCCATTAACGGCATATTAAACTTCGCTTTAATCATCGGAATCTCTGTTTTCAGTTTTTTAGTAATCTATCCTTTACTTAAAACCACTATATGGGAATGCTCCGGTCAGGAAATATTCACCATTTACAAAGACAGGGTCACTTATGAAGCATGTTTTAAATTATTGAAAAACCAGTTCGACAAAATACAAACAAATCAATTGGAAATCTTATTCTCAGAAAGAGAATTGGAAAAAGATGAAAGAATCGGAACACTTGTTTTTCTTTCAGAAGAGAATAAATTAAAAAGTGCCCTAAAAATCAAAGAGACAGATTATCTGCGACTTCTTGAATACTACAAACTTTTGTGATTCTCAAACCACTGGTTATTTTATATCTTCCGGCAAATTTTCCGGAATCAACAACAGACAGATAACAGAGGAATCATGGAGAAATCCGCGGCAAACCTTCTCACATTTTTGCAAAAGCAAAGCAAAAAACGGATGACCGGAAGGCAATAACGTCCACAATTCGCGGGCCAGTTTAATTTGCCGGATCCTGTCGCACAACTCCGGCAAGCAACCGCTTTCCACTGCCAGTTTACTGATAAAACCAACATTCATCACCCTATTCCGGCTATGGGTATCTCCATGCCCTTCTGCCAACTTCACGGCCTTACCTATCATAATGCCCATAGTTACTTTCTCCATTCCTTCCTCCGCCGCAATTTTCAGCGTATCTTCAATATAATTTCCATAGTGTATAAAAGCCTGCGGCAAAAAATCAGGAAAAAGTTCTTTCAGCACCTTTTCGCTTTTGGCCCCGGAATTAATCACGATATGCCGGCATCCCAAGGCTTTGGCCACCTGTATCTCTTTGCGGATAGCAGCAACAAAAGCTTCGGAAGAAAAAGGACGCACCACCCCGGAAGTACCGATAATAGAAATCCCACCTGTAATACCCAATTTAGGATTAAACGTCCGGCGGGCAAGCTCTTTCCCGCCGGGAACGGATATCTCAATAACAATCCCCCGTTGTATCTGATATTTTGTCAGCAATTTCTCCGTTTCAGCCACCATCATTTTCCGGGGCACCGGATTGATGGCAGGTTCTCCGATTTCCAGCCCCAAACCGGGCAAGGTGACTGTCCCTACTCCCTCACCCGCACAAAACCGGACACCCGGCTCAGCGGTCAAAGTCACCTTAGCACAAATTTCCCGTTTATTGGTCACATCCGGGTCATCACCGGCATCTTTCACAACCGTCGAAACCACACCCGAGCCGGATTTCTCAATCCGGCAAACAGGCAACTCCACCTCCTCACCGCCAGGCAATGTGATCGACACCCGGTCCGGCATTTCACCCGTTAACAATGTCAACAAAGCAGCTTTCGCCGCCGCACAGGCACAACTTCCCGTGGTATAACCGCTATGCAAGGGAAAAAAAGCAGGCAACAACCGTTCCACCCGGTGACGCAACCCATGCGGACCGGTAACCTGATAAAATCCGTCAGGCAACACAGGACGCTTAACAACAAAAACCGGAATATTAAATCTTTGCGCCGCACACACTTTTTCCAGGAAATAACCTGAAACCCCGCTCTCTTTCGTCAATATGGCATCCGGTTGCAACTGCTGCAACAATTCTTCTTCGCTTTTTTCCCCATCAAAAAATACCAAACGCTCCGGCGGAAATCCGTATTTTACAGCCAATGCCCCCGACTCCGGACGCTTTAATACCCGGAACCAGCAGTCATTATTGGACCAATATTCTTTCAATTTTGGAATAGTCTGAACCCCGGACAAAGCCAATAATCTTCTTATCCCCTGTTTTTCCATCCGGACACAGGCATCCGCATAGGAATCACACCACACCAAACCGGGGTCACGGGGCGGAAATATTCTTTCGTACCGGACAACCGGAATATCCAATACTTCAGCAGCAATAGCAATATTCCGGTGTAACTGCTCTGCAAACGGATGGGCAGCATCAACAAAAAGACGGATATCGTGTTCCCGGCCGAAAACAATCATCTGTTCCGCCGGCATATCCCCGGAAATCCGGACGCCATACACACTCTTCACTTGCTGCATATCCCCCCGGGTAGAGTAATAATAAACCTGTCCGGCAGCATCCAATGTTTCCACCACAACCCTGCCTTCCGTTGTTCCCCCAAACACCAATATCATATTGCTATTTCATTTTAAACCGATAATAAATTATTTGTATAAAATTGTCCGTTCTCTTTTTTTACTATCAGAATACTTTCTTTAAATAAACCATATCCACCAACTGTACTCCGTTTTCCCATATCGGGTGGTCATAATAATCTGTAAAAAAATGGGGCACACGATGTGAAAACACAAAGCCGCAACTCTGATAAAAAGCAAGCGTCGCAGGAACATCTCCCGTTCCGGCCAACATGAACCTGCCTCCGGGCCGGTAATATTCCAAAAGATATTCTATCAATCTTTTACCGTATCCTTTCCGTTGATATACCGGATATACCGCTATATTTTTAAGTTCCAATACACCATCTCCTTCATCCGTTACTACCCCAACGGCCTTTAAATCACCCTCATACAAAGCAAACAATTCTCCCCGCTCCAAATAACGGTCCAGCATAGTTTCCTGTTCATCTCCCAGCAACAACAAATCCAGAAAACGCTTTTTACCGGAAACAATCTGTTTTATCTGTATTAAACCAGGCTTTATTTCCATTTATCATTTTTTACACCCGGAAAATTCATCGGCACCTTTTTAATCCCCACTGCCTTCCCGGAACAAATGGGTAAAATGTCCCGAATAGAGTCTGGACAATCCTTCGCGGTTGCCGATTGCCTCTCCGACCACAATCATAGTAGTTAAAGTCAGTTTATTTTCTTTCATCATAGCTGCCAGATTACGCAATTCACCCCGGAAAATCTTCTCATCTTTCCAGGTGAGATGATAACAGGCTGCAACCGGGGTTTCCGGCGGATAACATTCCAGCAGTTCCCTCTGCACCTCATCTGCAATGGACGCACTTAAAAAAATACACATTGTACTCTGAGAACGTGCCAGCAAATGTAATTTCTCTTTTTCGGGCATCGGAGTACGCCCTTCTCCCCGGGTCAGAATAATACTTTGCACTTTTTCCGGTATGGTAAATTGTGAACGCAATGCTGCTGCTGCTGCAAGAAAAGAAGAAATCCCCGGCGTTATCCGGTAACGCATGCCATAACGGTCAAAAAAAGCCATTTGTTCCTGAATTGCACCATAAATACAAGGGTCCCCGGTATGCAAACGGACAATAAACAATCCCCGGTCATAAAACTCTTTCATTAATGCAAATTGTTCTTCCAATGTCATAGAAGCAGAACTGCGCACTGTGGCACCAGCCTTTGCATAATAAGTCAACTCTATAGGTACCAGACTACCGGCATACAGAATCAAATCAGCCTTTTCAAGCAAACGCTTTCCCCGGACAGACACCAATTCCGGGTCACCAGGGCCGGCCCCGACAATTTCAATAAAACCATTCCGTTCAGCGTCTCTGTCCAAAGCTACGGCAAACGTAAAATCATGGCCCGTAATAACCGCTCCTTTTTGCTTTTCTATAAGCAACACCTCCTGGTCCGCACTCTTTAAAGCTGCCGCTTCCGCCACTCCGGCAACCCCAGTCACTTCACACACTTTTTCCGAAGGATTGGGCACCTTGATTTCTTTCAAAGCTTCCGCCGGATAAATCCTCACTTCCGCCTGCAATCGCTCCGCCAACTCTGCCACCAACGGTTCGTCCTTCTTCAGCTCTATAGTATCCACCGTCGCCACCGACAAAGGAGACAACCCGAACATCTCTAACCGATGACAAATATCGTTCACTATTCCGTCAGGATGACATAGCTTCCGGCACCCTACCCCCAAATGAAGAACACCGGGACGATAATACAACACCGGAATCTCACATTCCACCATCCGCGGCGTTACGGCAATAACCAAATCATATTTCTTCGTTTCAATCTCTTCAAAACGATAATAAACGTCCACGTGTCCGGGACGGCCTCCCTCCAGCGCATCGGTACCCTTATCGCGAATATCAAGCCACAAAGCAACAGGCCGGCAATTAACAAAAACAGCAATCAGCTCATTCATCGGTTGGCTGTGCTCTGCTTTCCAACCATATTGCTCCGCCAGTAAATCCAATGCCCACAAACCGGTAGTATCACTTTGTGTAGTAATCACCGCTTCCCCCCCCAATACCCGCGCTAACCGGCGGGGAAGCTCGTTTGCCCCACCGATATGTCCCGATAATACCGACACGGCAAAACGCCCGGTAACATCCACATTCACTACGGCAGGATCAGTATATTTCGATGCAATACAAGGAGCTATCGCCCGCACACAAATACCCATAGCCCCAACAAAAACAAAAGCATCATATTCATTAAAACATTCCCGGACAAACTCCCCGATCGAGGCAACCGCCACACATCCCTCCCTCTCTATCGCAGAGAATACAGTAATTTCTTCCTTTAATTCCTGCCGGATTATTCCGGCCGTCTCCGCCCCGGCATCCGAAGCAATCAGGACCGCTATTTTCATACCTTTATTATTTTCCGAAAGTCATGCAAAGATAAAACATATCAGCACACCTTTTCCTACCGATAAGAAATAAATCAACTCTTTGGCCAAAACCAAAATTGGATTAGGAAAGTAATTTTTCAGTCCCCACTATCATATAATTAAAACATACTGACAAACAACAACACATTCAGCAACGTTACAATTCCCCCTAAAATATAAAGAATCCATTTGGTAGAAGCGCAATTTTTATATTGCCCCATCACCCGCTCGGACGAAGTAAGATAAACCTGCAAAAAAATCGTAACCGGCAACTGGATACTGAGAATCATTTGCGAATAAATCAAACCCATAAAGGGATTGGAAATAATCATGATGATAAGCAAAGCCAATAAGAGCGAAATCAACACCCCCCAACGGGAATGGTTGTCTTTAATATCATAAGGTTCATGATAAATACCGGCAAAAATTGAACCGGCTGCCATACCGGAAGTGATAGTCGAAGCGATACCGGCAAAAAGCAGAGCCACGGCAAATATAACCGCGGCGTTACCTCCCAAAAGCGGTTGCAACAGAGTACTGGCATCCTGCAATTCTTTCACAGATGTTCCGTCTCTGAAGAAAGTAACCGCAGCCAGCAAAATCATCGCACTATTGATTGCCCAACCGACCATCATAGACAAGAAAGTATCCCAAAATTCGTAACGCAATTGTTTTTTGATTACTTTCTCATCTTTCAGATTCCACTGCCGGCTCTGAATAACCTCAGAATGCAGGAATAAATTATGAGGCATCACAACTGCCCCCAATACACTCATAATAACTACTATAGAACCCTGAGGAAAAGAAGGAGTCACCCAGGCTGCAACTGCCTCTCCCCAATCGATATGTACCAAAGAAAGTTCATATATGAAAGATAAACCGATAATAGATACAAAAGCAATAATCCACCGTTCCATTACCCGGTAAGAATTGGTAAACAACATAATAATTACAAATACCGTCACCAGAATCGCTCCAATCCGGATCGGCACACGGAATAACATTTCAAGTGCAATAGCCCCGCCCAGAATTTCAGCCAGCGAAGTAGAAACCGAAGCTCCCATAGCCGTCAACAACATCAACCGGGCATACCGCGGCTTTACATATTTCACAGCCGCTTCCGACAGACATAAACCAGTAGCAATACCCAAGTGAGCCACATTATGCTGCAAAATAATCAGCATGACGGTAGATAAAGATACCATCCACAAAAGTGAATACCCGTAATCTGCCCCGGCCGCCAGATTCGACGCCCAATTGCCGGGATCAATAAAACCAACGGTCACCAACAAACCGGGCCCGATATATTTTAATATTTCCAGCCCTCCCGTTTTTGATGGTTTATACACAAAAGCAAACATAGATTATCTTTTGTTTGAATATATTCTCTTTCAAAAACAATCATTACGGAAAAACAGGGATTTTGTTATAAACAATTAGTATTTAATATAAACCGTTGTTTAACCCGGTAACGTTTATCACTCAATACAAGACATTTATTCACTTAAAATGAAAAAGTTATGTTTTACCATGTAAAAGATTTACAATTTAACGCCCGGGTTTCCCAACCCGACCCGCGTTTTGCCCGTGTATTGCTTGAAGCATTCGGCGGAGCCAACGGAGAACTAAAATCAGCTCTGCAATATTTTCATCGTCGTCTACTATTAAAATTTTCTGTTTTGCTGCCATAATATCCCCTCCTATTTTAATTCCACGATCGTCACCCCTGCGTCCCCTTCGCCGTACTCCGCCAGATGGTAGGATTTGACATGTTTCTGGCGGCGCAGAAATTCGTGGATTCCTTTTCGCAGCGCGCCGGTTCCCTTGCCGTGGACTACCCGGACGGAATTGAGATGGGACAGGATGGCGTCGTCCAGATATTTGTCCAGCTCCGAGACGGCTTCGTCCACCGTGCGTCCCAGCAGGTTGATCTCCGGGCTGACGGAGAGGGATTTGCCCATCTTGATCTTTCCGCCGCCGGTATGTTTTTTCCGGGATGTGGAAAATGGGTTCTGCTCCTCCATGATCTCCAGGTCGGAGATATGCACCTGGGAACTCAAAATCCCCATCTGCACGGTGACATTTCCACGGGCATCGGGCAGGGAACGGATGGTTCCGGTCAGGTTCATGCTGAGCACCCGCACGGATTCGCCCAGCTTGAAGTCGGATGCCTTGTGCTCCTTCTTCGGCTTCTGTGTTTTCAGGGAAGGCGACGAGGACGTATCCTTGATCTTTTTGCGCAGCCGTTCCCGCTCCCGTTCCATATCGGCGGCAGAGATATTTTCCTTGCCGAAACGGTGGAAATTTTTGATCGTTTCGTCGGCAACCTCTTTGGCCTCCCGCAGGATGGCATTGGCCTTGT
>OFGE01001127.1_pt1 | contig 25229 bp, 22 predicted proteins | sample 1521681 | NCBI WGS metagenome assembly OFGE01 (sample SAMEA3504093, study PRJEB24116) | mouse gut metagenome | biome: mouse gut; feature: mouse-associated habitat; material: faeces | place: Denmark | collected 2011
TCCTGCTGCTGACCATCGCACCAGTTATCTTAAGCGCTACGGTCTATAATATCAGCGATTTTCTGGATACGGCGATCTTTAATAACGTCATGGCGGCGCAGGGTTACCAGAAAACAGAATATGCAAGTTTCATGGGGATATTCAACAGTCAGTACAATACACTGGTGAACGTTCCGCTGTCTGTGTCAAGCGCCCTGGCAGCTTCGCTGATCCCAAGCCTGGTCACAACTGTGCAGACGGGAAGCAGGAAACAAGTACATAATAAGATCACGATGGTGACCCGGTTCAACATGATGATCGCCATTCCCTGTGCCGTTGGTTTCCTGATCCTTGCGAAACCTATTATGGATCTTTTATTTTATGCGGAAGATAACAAGATGGCGGCGCTGATGCTGCAGTTAGGGGCGATATCCGTTATCTTTTTCTGCCTGTCTACCGTGACGAATTCGGTTCTTCAGGGATTGGATGATATGATGACGCCGGTCAGGAATGCAGCGATCTCGCTCTTGATCCATACATTGTCACTGCTCCTGATGTTGGTAGTCTTCAAATGGAATATCTATGCGGTCGTGATCAGTAAGATCGTCTTTTCCGGTGCGATCTGCATCCTGAACGCGCATGCGTTAAGGGAGCGGATCGGCTATGTGCAGGAGCGGAAGCGGACGTTCATTATACCGACAGTGGCATCGGGGATCATGGGAGCAGTGGCAGTGATTGTACATTTGCTTTTCGAGCTGTTTGCGGGGACAAGGATTGCGACAATATTTGCATTGCTGGCGGCGGTTCCTGCCTATGGCATTGCGTTGGTGCTGCTTGGCGGCGTGACGGAAGAAGAGATTGAAGGGATGCCAAAGGGAGCGGCGCTTCTTACTCTTTGCCGGAAAATGCATTTATTTAGGGATGTTTATCATTAAATTGAAGTTTTGGTATAAAAAATGAAAAAATGACCGATACTGTACTTAAAAAGGAGTTGTCCTTATGAGAAATAAGTTAGGTATCGGTTTTTTTGCGGTTATGATTGTGGCGTTGATGTTGGTCACAGGAGCTTACCAGTTAAGCTACCAGAGGGCGAAGGAGCAGATGGAGGTCAAGATGCAGGCAGCACAAGAGACTCGGGCAGAGGGGAGCCAGAAGGAAGACGCTTCTTCCGTAAACCCGGACCCTGCTTCTGTCGCGGCAGACGGACAGGCGTTGAAAGAAGATTGCTATTACCTGATGGAGGTAAACGGATATGTTGTGGTCTATCTAAGCGACAAAAAGACGCCTTATGAGTATACGGATATCAAGTATGACGACCTTCCGGCGGAACTTAGGGATGAGATCCGGAATGGGAAATATGTGGAGGATGCCAAGTCTCTCTATGGGTTCCTGGAGAATTATTCCAGCTAAGGTGCAAATCATTTGTAGACTTTCGGGGGAAGATAGTGTAAGATAGGATGAAGGCAAAGACAGTTTCAAAAAAGATACGGGCAGGCGTTATCAGATGATTTCATGGATTGGGAAGCTTGTAGGATAACGCCCTATGGAGGAAGCGGCTATGGATGAACAGAAAATTGCGAGGATCAACGAATTGTACCATAAGTCGAAGTCGGAAGGGCTGACAGACGAGGAGCGCAAAGAGCAGCAGGTCTTACGGAGGGAGTATGTGGATTCGTTTAAGCGAAATCTGCGCGGTCAGTTAGACCAGATTTCGATTCAGGAAGTGGATGGTTCGATTACGAACCTGGGTGAGAAGTTTGGAATCAAAGAAGGAAATTAGGCAGAGAATCCGGCGGGAACGGGCGAGGATGGACAAAGAACGCTGGATTCAGGATACGGACAGGATTGCCGCCGCCGTAATCAGCCATCCGTGGTTTTTAAGGGAGAGGGATCTCTATATTTTTATAGATTGTAAAGGGGAGGTCGGGACAGGCAGGATCATAGCGGCGGCATTTGAAAGAGGGAAGAATGTGTGGGTTCCCCGCGTAGAGGGGGATGCCATGCTTTTTTGCCGTATACGGGGGATGGATGAGTTAAAACCCGGTACATATGGGATTTTAGAGCCCACAGGGATGGAAAGCCCCAAGGGGGAAGAGGGGCTGATGGTCATGCCGGGGGTGGCGTTTGATGAAGCCTGCCACCGTGTGGGATATGGCGGCGGCTTTTATGACAGGTATCTTGCGAAACATCGGAAGCTGCGCAGGATGGCGGTTGGTTTTGAGTTTCAGGTGTTGGATGAGGTGCCCTGTGAGGAACATGACGTATGCCCGGAGATTCTGGTTACGGAGCGAAGGGTGATTGGAGCAGCGAGTGATTGGAGTGGAGAGTATATGCAGAATGGATTACCGAAAGATCCTGTGATGATGTTAAGCGTTGTGAATACGAAGCTGAGGGATGTGTATCATACGTTGGATGATTTGTGCCTGGATATGGGCGTGGAGAAAGAGGAGATTGTAAGGAAGTTAAAAGGGATTGGTTACGAATATGACGGGGAGAGGCGGCAGTTCGTATAATGGTATCAGGTGTTTGTGCCTGATGTAATCCCTGAACCGGAGGAATTAGAAGCCATAACGTGTGAGTAAACCAGATTCTGAAAAGATATGAGAGGAGTGAGGATAGAGAGAGGTTATGGAAAGAAACATAAGTGTTATAAAAGATGTGAATGGAAATCAGATTGTAGTAATAAATGACATACGTTTTAAAGGCAGACAGAATATTGACTGGGATGAGGTTGAGCAGTATTTAAAGCTATATGTTGGAGAATTTGTAGAAATTGCTGAAAGTAAAGAAATCATATATATAGGCAATGATCTTCCAGATGAATACACAGGATCCAATTATACGGCAAAGTTGAAAGGTACTCTTGCAAAGGCGAAAGCTAATGCTGCACAAGGAATTCCTGAGATGGTTGAGATTGCCGAAAATAAGAGATTCCGGGAAAATTTGGCGAAAAAGCATGATAAAAATGCCAGATTTGGCTGGTACCGATATGATTCTCGATTTGCCCTTCCGATTTTTGATGACGATGGAGAAGTTTTGCGTTATAATGTGTTTCATGTGGAACTTGTTATAAGACATGCAATGGATGGGAAATTGTATCTATATGACATCATAAATATAAAAAAAGAAACGAGTACCCCGCTTGAACCATAGGCTGTACGGTTAAAAACTCATTTCTTATTTTTATTATATGATAGAAAGGGAAAAAAGTCAAGAGAAATGTATAACGAAATTCATTTAGATAAAATAGATATAGCTGAAGAGCCGCCGATAGAGGAACCGGCCAGACAATACTATTTCATGGCAAAATGCCGGGAGTGGGTAAAAGGCTTTGAGCAAAAAAACGGCCGTTTGCCCAGTGCATGTGTAACGACCTTCGGGTGCCAGATGAATGCCCGTGATTCCGAGAAGTTAAGGGGAATCTTAAAAGAGATCGGTTATGCGGAAAGCCCGGAAGAGCAGGCGGACTTTGTCATCTATAACACCTGTACGGTCCGTGAGAATGCCAACACCCGCGTATACGGAAGGCTTGGGCAGATGAAGCCGCAAAAGAAGAAGAATCCCCATATGATGATTGGGCTTTGCGGCTGTATGATGCAGGAGCCGGAAGTGATAGAAAAGTTAAAGAAGAGCTACGGGTTTGTGGATATTATTTTCGGAACCCACAATATCTATAAGTTTGCGGAATTGGTGGCAACCCGCCTTGAGTCGGGACGGATGGTAATTGATATCTGGAAAGATACGGACAAGATTGTGGAGAATCTTCCGAACCAACGGAAATACGGGTTTAAGTCAGGGATCAATATTATGTTTGGCTGCAATAATTTTTGCAGCTATTGTATCGTCCCCTATGTGCGGGGACGAGAGCGGAGCCGGGACCCTCAGGCGATTATCCGGGAAATCAGGCGGCTTGTGGCGGACGGCGTAAGCGAAGTGATGCTCCTTGGACAGAATGTGAACTCCTATGGAAAGACGTTGGATACGCCTATGACATTTGCCGGGCTTTTGCAGGAGATTGAGAAGATTGACGGGCTTAGGAGGATAAGGTTCATGACGTCCCACCCTAAGGATCTGTCCGACGAGTTAATCGAGGTGATGGGACGTTCTAAGAAAATCTGCAGGCATCTGCATCTTCCCGTCCAGTCGGGGAGCACGGATATCCTGACGAAGATGAACCGGCGCTATACGAAGGAACAGTATCTTGAGCTGGTTAGAAAGATTCGTAAGGCTGTGCCGGACATTTCCCTGACTACGGATATTATCGTGGGATTTCCGGGAGAGACGGAAGCGGACTTTGAAGAAACCCTCGACGTGGTCAGGAAAGTGAGGTATGACAGCGCTTTTACATTTATCTACTCGAAACGGACGGGGACGCCTGCCGCCGTGATGGAGGAGCAGGTGCCAAAGGATGTGATTAAGGAGCGGTTCGATCGGCTGCTTGGCGAGGTGCAGGCGATTGCGGCAGAGACTTGTGCAGTCCATGAAGGGACGGTGCAGGAGGCGCTGGTAGAGGATATATGCAGCCACGACCCAGAGATGGTGACAGGAAGGCTTGGCAATAACCTGTTAGTGCATTTCCATGGGGGGAAGGAATTAATCGGGCAGTATGTGGATGTGGCTCTTACGGAGTGCAGAGGGTTTTATTATATTGGAGAGATGGATGCGATACGGAAAAATCCATAGATAGAATGGGGTTGTCAAGATTTCCCGACAACCCCTTAATTGTGATTTATTGTGTAACAAATGCTTTCAGTAAATGATAAGTATTCATCATGCCATCCGTATGGGAACGCTCATAATTGTGGGAGGCATATACGCCGGGACCAATCAGTCCATGGCGGATGTCATATCCGCTTTTCAGCGATGCATCCGCGTCGGAGGTATAATGTGGGTAGACGTCAACTGCATAATCAAGCTCGTACTCCCTGGCAAGTTCGACCAGTTTTGTAGTTAGCTCATAGTCATAAGGTCCCACAGAATCCTTCGCACAGATGGAAACCATATGCTCCGTACAATCCAGGCCGTCTCCCACGCATCCCATGTCTACGGAAAGCACTTCCTCTGTGTCAGAGGGAAGGCAGGAAGCGCCGTGCCCCACTTCTTCATAGACTGTGAACAGAAGCGTGACCTTGCGGCCCAGGGGAATCTCACCTGCCTGTACTGCCTTGGCAAGCCCAAGGAGAATGGCGGCGGAAAGCTTGTCATCCAAAAAACGGCTTTTGATATAGCCGCTGTCAGTTATGACCGTGCGTGGCTCCATTGCAATAAAGTCTCCGTTGTGGATTCCCAGCTTCTTCACTCCCTTTTTGGAATGGACGTTCTCATCCAGCAGAATCTCCATATGGTGTTCCGTCTTTTCCTTCTTCTTGTCAGCCACATGCGCCGAAGGATCCGTATTTAGGACTACGCCTGTATAGGTCTGTCCGTCGCGGGTATGTACGGTACAATTCTCGCCGTCGCAGGTGTCCCATTGATGCCCGCCGATGGTGGTCGGGCGAAGATGCCCGTTATCCTTGATTTTCCGTACCATTGCCCCAAGCGTATCCAGATGCGCAGAGAGGACGAGAGGATTTCCGGAGCCGCCGAGAGTTACTGTCACGTTTCCTTTGTTTGAACGCTCCGGCTGGTATCCAAGGTCACGTAGTTTCCCCATTACGTGGTCTGTAATCCTTTGGGTATATCCGGAGGGACTTGGAATCGATGTAAGTGTTGATAATTGTTCTAAAATATAGTCTTTCATATAAAATCCCCCTTTTAGATTGGAAATAAAATATAGTATTTACTATAATAATCTATTTTCTGGAAAGATGCAAGACCTGTTGCGAAAAAATTCAAAAAATAGTATAATTTTCTTATCATAAGAAAGAGCAGGATACAGGACAAATGGAAACGGATATCATCACGCAGATTGACAAGCATTATCTGTCTATGACGAAGAAACAGAGGCAGGTTGCAGACTATATCAAAGAAAATATTGATACCATGTCGTTCATTACTTTGAAGGAGATGAGCAAAGAGCTGGGTATCACGGAGATTACGATTCTGAATGCATGCAAGGTTCTGGGGTATAATAGTTTTAATGAGGTAAAGTATGAGGTGCGTAAGTATATCAACGTCAATCGGAGGATGGTTTTGTACAGCCAGAATGATTATTTTAACATTACACTGCCGGAGTATGAGCTGAGCGATAAGGAACGGCTGCTGACGGAAATCTGTCTGGAAGAGAGGGGATTAATGGACGAATATGTCAGGAATTTTGACAGCCGGCAGATTATGGAGGCTGCAAGGCTTTTCCTTGAAGGTTCTAAGATTATATTATGTGGGAGGGGAATGTCATATATCCTCTGTCAGTGGCTTGCTTCAGACCTTGGGGGCGTACAGATCCCGACCATGATCACAAACCCGGAACTGAATGAAAGTGTTTTTGCAACGCTGCCTGCGATTGGCGCGGATACGCTGCTTGTGGCGATTTCCTTTCCGGATTATTATTTTATGACGGAACAGATCGCCAGATATGCGAAAAAGAAGAGGGCAAAGGTACTTAGCATCACAGACAGCCCGGAAGCGGGAGTGGTGAAGTATGCAGATATGTTCCTGACGGTCCGCAGTACGACGCGGATGTTCTTGAATACGGCATCTGCGCCCATGGCGCTGATCAATCTGCTTGTATCGGCGATAAAGATTGAAAGCGGTATTGAGGCAGGGAGCATCGGGCAGGAATTCGGGAAGCTTTTTGTCTGACCGTATAATTTGGGTAAGGAATATCATGTCTGCTATAGTAAGATAATATATGGCAAGATGTTTTTCGTAAAAATTGACAAATATTGTATTGTAAAAATATGCAACTTGTACAAAGTTGCATATTTTTTTGAATATCTATATTCAAAAACTGTAGCATTTGCTATAATAGAAAAAAGATATATGAAGTATAGACATTATTTATACTTCATCAAACCAAAAGCATAAAGGAGGCTAATTTATGAAAAAGAAATTAGTGGCAGCGCTGCTTGCGGCGACAATGGTTTTATCACTTGCGGCATGCGGCGGCAAGGATGGCGGAGGTTCCGGCGGGTCAGGAGGTTCCGGCGGCGGAGAAGAGATGTATTATAATAACTATCTCATGACAGAACCGTCCACGCTGGATTCCATCAAGGGGAATGACAATTACAGCCGTGGAATCCTGATCAATACCATGGAGCCGCTCACACGTCTTGTGGAGAAGGACGGAGAGCAGGTGAGGGAGGCCGCAGGTGCAGAGAGCTGGGAATCCAATGAGGACGGTACAGTATGGACGTTCAAGATCCGCGACAACAAGTGGTCTGACGGTCAGGAAGTAACGGCTGCAGATTACGCTTATGGTATTACACAGACCTTGAACCCGGATGCAGGTTCCCCAAACTCATTCTTTACCGCAAGCTTTATCAAGAATGGATCCAAAGTGGTGAACGGAGAGGCTTCTGTGGAAGAGTTAGGAGTGAAGGTTGTGGATGATAAGACGTTGGAGATTACGCTGGAAGCTCCGACACCTTATTTCATGTCACTGACCGATACAAGGGCATGTTATCCGGTGCGTCAGGATTTTGCGGAGAAATACGGAGAGACTTATGGGTCAGAGGCAGAGAATTTTATTGGGAACGGACCTTTCAAGATTGACTCATGGGTACATAACTCTGAGATTACGCTGGTGAAGAACGAGAATTACTGGGATGCGGAGAATGTGAAGCTTGATAAGATTCATTATGCCATCATCAATGACGAGACGGCGGTATTTAATTCTTTTGACAGCGGACAGTTAGATACTTGTTCCACAGGTTCAGAGGAATGGGTGGGACGTTTTGAGAAAAAGGAAGGCGTAGAGAGAATCGATGCGGTTATTCCTTCTATGCGTTTTGATTTCTTTAATGTGAAGGATGAATTGTTCAGTAACCTGAATATCCGTAAGGCATTCGTGCTGGCAGTAGACAGGGAAGACATGGCGAAGACCATTTACCAGGATATGCATATCCCGGCATACTGGTGGGTGCCGCAGGCAGTTTCTACCGGCGAGCTTGGGGATTACCGCGACCAGGTAGAGGGACCGCTTGAGAAGATGGCGAAAGAAGAGGATGCAAAGGAGCTGCTCCTGAAAGGAATGGACGAGCTTGGGCTGGGGAGCGACCCGTCTAAGATTACGGTAAAATATTCTCTGAGCGCTACGACACAGTGGGCGCGTAATTATGGCGAGTATGTACAGCAGAAATATAAAGACGTCCTTGGCGTCAACATCGAACTGGATTTCAATGAATGGTCCACGTTCCAGCAGAAGACCAACAGCGGAGAATATCAGATGGGCAATATGACATGGAGTACGGACTATGACGACCCAATGTCCATGATTTCACTGTTCACCACAGAGAATTCCAGCAATATTCCTACTAACTGGTCTAACGAGGAATTCGACTCTTTGATTGCACAGGCAGGAAAAGAGATGGATGAGGCGAAGAGAGTGGAGCTTTATGCACAGGCAGAGCAGATCCTTTTCAATGAAGGATGCAATATCTGTCCGCTTGTCAATGAAATGCAGCACATATTCCGTTACAGCTATGTGAAGAATGTAGATAAGAAGTTTACGTCAACTTCCGGAGCAAAGTACATATATATTGAAGGAAGATAGGTAGCTTTAAGAAGAGGTTGTTGGAAAATGTTGGATGTCATTTCCCGACGGCCTCTTTTTCATATCTGCCGCAGGATATCAAGAGGCAGATAGTGAGGACGTATCCTTGATCGGCCGATTTGGGGATACGGATTGAAATTTAAGAACGGAAAGGAAGAGATTATATGGCAAAATTTATCGCAAAACGTGTCGGATATATGCTGCTTACGCTGTTCATCGTTATCACGGCAACCTTCTTTCTGATGCACAGCATCCCCGGAGACCCCCTTGCGCACATGGCAAGGAACCTTCCGGAGCAGACCAGGGCGAACTATTATGAGAAATACGGGCTGGACAAGTCCACACCGGAACAGTATGTGATCTTCATGAAGAACCTGCTTACCAAGGGGGAGATGGGGGAATCCCTCCGGTATCCCGGGCGTGAGGTCACGGACACCCTGATGACCAATTCCTCCGTGTCGGCGAAGCCAGGCGGGCTGGCCCTCCTTGCGGGGCTTATCATCGGTATCCTCCTTGGGATTGTCGCCGCCCTCAATAAGAACAAATGGCCGGACTATATCGTGATGTTCATCGCGATTTTGGGTATCACGGTGCCCGTCTTCGTCCTGGCGTCGGTGCTCCAGTACATTTTCAGCGTCAAGCTGATGGTACTGCCCACCACCGGATGGGGGAGCTGGAAGAACATTGTCCTTCCGGTTGTCGTATTGAGTTTTGGCACCATTGCCACCTATGCCCGTTATGTGAAGTCTAACATGCTGGACGTGATGGGGCAGGACTACATCCTGACGGCGGAGGCCAAGGGCGTCAGCCGGTTCAACGTGGTGAAGCGGCATGTCTTAAAGAATGCGTTCCTTCCCTGTATGACCCTCCTGGTAGGGCAGGTGTCCGGGATCTTCACAGGCTCCTTCGTGGTGGAGAAGATCTTCGGCATCCCGGGTCTTGGTTTTTACTATATCAACTCAATCAATGACAGAGATTATACGATGATCATCGGGACAACAATCTTTGCGGCAGCGCTGTTCGTGTTCGTGCAGTTGGTGGTGGATATCGCCTACAGCCTGATGGACCCGAGAATCCGTGTGAAGTAGGAGGGAGAGCATATGACGGCAAATCATGTATCTGCAGGAAATGTGCCTGCGGAAAATATACCTGTGGAAAATATACCGGACGAGAAATTTAAAATCATCGGGATTGACAAGGATGCGGAAGCCCCGTCCAGGCCCCGGATCGGCTACTGGCGGGACGCATGGAGGAGGCTTAGGGAGAACAAGGTCGCGTTTGTTGCGCTGATTATCCTCCTGGTACTCATCTTCTTTATTATCTTTGGGCCTGCAATCAGCGGCTATGAATTTGAACAGATTGACTCGGACGCCATTAACAAGGGACCAAGCGCGGAGCATTGGTTCGGCACGGATGACCTGGGGAGGGACTTGTTTGCCCGTGTATGGCAGGCAGGGCGCGTGTCCATTATCATCGGTATCCTGGGCGCTGTGATTGCCAGCGTTGTGGGAAGTATTTACGGAGGAATCGCGGCATACTTTGGCGGAGCCGTGGATGATATCATGATGCGTATCGTGGAGGTGCTGTTAAGTATCCCGTACCTGATTATCGTCATCCTCATCTCCGTCATCACGGACAGCAAGAGCCTTGGGACCATGCTGGTAGCCCTGACGCTGACCGGCTGGTGCGGGATTGCAAGGCTGGTGCGGGGGCAGATGTTACAGCTCAAGTCCCAGGAGTATGTGCTTGCGGCAAATGCATTGGGGGTTGCGCCAATCAAGATTATTTTGAAGCATATGATACCGAACACCATCGGCATGATTATCGTAGCCATTACCTTTGACATCCCGGGATATATCTTTTCGGAGGCGTTTTTGAGCTATGTAGGGCTTGGAATCCAGCCGCCGTCCACCAGCTGGGGGGCGCTTGCGTCGGCGGCGCAGCAGAATTTCATGTTCTACCCGTACCAGCTTTTGTTCCCGGCGCTGATGATCGCCCTGACCATGTTGTCGTTCACCCTGCTTGGGGACGGGCTTAGGGATGCGCTGGACCCGAAATTACGTAAATAGGAGAGACGGATATGGAAAAAGAAAAAATATTAGAAGTTGACAACCTGAATGTTTCCTTCAATACATATGCCGGGGAGGTAAAGGCGGTAAGGGGCGTCAGTTTTGAGTTGAGCAAGGGGGAGACCCTTGCGTTCGTAGGGGAGTCGGGCTGCGGGAAGACGGTGACGGCGAAGTCCATCCTGCGCCTGTTAAAGCCTCCGTTTGCGGTGATTAAGCCGGAGTCCAGGATTGTCTGTAACGGGAAGGACGTATTGAAGATGGGGGAGAAGGAGCTGTGCGAGTTCCGGGGGGATGAAGTGGGCATGATCTTCCAGGACCCTATGACCTCCTTAAACCCGACCATGACCGTTGGGAAACAGATCATGGAGAGCCTGATGATCCATAAGAAGCTCAACAAGAATGCGGCGAGGGAGGAAGCCATTAACATGCTGAAGATGGTAAATATCCCAAGTCCGGAGAAGCGGATTGACAACTATCCCCATGAGATGTCCGGGGGGATGCGCCAGAGGGTGATGATTGCCATTGCGCTGGCATGTAATCCCAACGTACTGATTGCGGACGAGCCGACTACGGCGCTGGATGTGACCATCCAGGCGCAGATCATGGACTTGATGATGGAGCTGAAGACGAAGATGAACACGGCGATCATCCTTGTGACCCATGACTTGGGGGTAGTGGCGAATTTTGCGGACCGCATCCAGGTGATGTACGCAGGCGAGGTGGTAGAGAGAGGGACGACGAAGGAGATCTTCAATGAAAGCAGGCATCCCTATACCTGGGCGCTGCTTCGTTCTGTGCCAAGGCTTGGGAGTGAGTCGAAGAAGGAACTGTATGCATTGGGCGGAACGCCGCCGGATCTTTTGCTGCCCCTGAACCATTGTCCGTTTGCAGACCGGTGTGAGTACTGTATGCCTATCTGTAAAGAGTGTAAGCCTAAGGAGACGGTGCTAAGCGACACCCATAAGGTGTCCTGCTGGCTGATGCATGAGAAGGCTCCTAAGGTAGAGTCGTTTTATGACAGGAGGGAGAAGTAATGGGCGAGTATATCGTAGAGGCGAAGAATCTGTGCAAATATTTTAAGGCAGGGAAGAACCAGACCCTAAAGGCAGTGGACGGAGTGAACATCCGGCTTGAGAAGGGGGAGACATTGGGGCTTGTAGGGGAGTCAGGCTGCGGGAAGACGACCTGCGGGCGTACGCTTGTGAAGCTCTATGACGCCACCAGCGGGACGGTATTGTTCGAGGGGAAGGACGTGTCGAAGCTCAAGGGGAAGGAGCTTTTGGGCTTCCGCAAAGACGCGCAGATTATCTTCCAGGACCCGTATGCATCCTTAGACCCGCGTATGACCATCGGTGAGATTATCACGGAGGGGATGAACGTGCATTTCCACCTGTCGGAGAAGGAGAAAGAGGAGAGGGTGAATGACCTGCTGCACAAGGTGGGGCTGAATGCGGAGTACGCGAACCGGTTTGCCCACGAGCTGTCCGGCGGGCAGAGGCAGCGAGTGGGGATTGCCCGTGCGCTTGCGGTGGAGCCTAAGTTCATCGTGTGCGACGAGCCGATTTCGGCGCTGGACGTGTCGATCCAGGCGCAGATTGTGAACCTGTTGATTCAGCTGCAGAGGGAGATGGGGCTGACGTACCTGTTCATCTCCCATGACCTGTCGATGGTGAAGCATATCTCGGACCGGGTGGGAGTGATGTACTTAGGCTCCATGGTGGAGCTGGCCAGCAACCATGTGCTGTATGACAAGCCCATTCATCCGTATACCCAGGCGCTGATTTCAGCGATTCCGGAGGCAGACCCGGATGAGGAGGAAGGGAAGGCAAGGGTCCACCTGGAAGGGGAGGTGCCAAGCCCCATCAATCCGCCGCCGGGATGCCGGTTCAAGGGGAGGTGCAAGTATGCGAGGGACATCTGCGACAAGGAGATGCCAGAGCTAAAGGAGGTAGAGCCGGGGCATTTCGTGGCCTGCCATATGTGCGGGAAGGAAGAGTGGTAGAATGCTGGCAAAATCATACATAGAGAAGATACTGGATTATGCGGTTTCCTGTGGGGTTGATTATGCAGAGGTATTCTTTGAGGATGTGGAACGTACCCGGTTTAATCTCGTGGACATGCAGGTCGTCAAGTGTGCCTGCGGACATGAGAGCGGCATCGGTATCCGCATGTTCCGGGGAGTGGAATGTGAATACCTGCACAGTGCAGATGTGAGAGAAGAGAAGGTGTTCGGACTTTTGAAAGAACACCTGGGTTTAGGAGGCGTTTTCGGTAAGAGAATGCCTCTTTCCACAATCGTGCCTCATGGAATCGTTTTGAAGGGGATACTTCCCCGCGGCATGGAGTTGAAAAAGAAGGTTTATTCATTGCAGGAAGCAATCAAGGCGGGTAAGAGTGAGGCGGACTGCGTGGTGCAGGGACGAGCCTGTTATGTGGATGCGGACCAGAGAGTGCAGATTGCTAATACGGAAGGGGTGTATGCAGAGGACCGCCGTGTGTACACCCGCGTCCGGTTTACCATGGTCGCGGCAGATGAGAAATCGGAGAGCAGACAGACTGGCTTTATCGGGCCGGGGGCAATGCAAGGACCGGAATTTCTTCACACGGAGACGTTTGTGGATCAAGCAAGGAAGGCGGCAAGAAGCGCAAAGAGGATGCTTGGGGCGCGCCCCTGTCCCGTGGGCCGTATGCCAATCATTATCGCAAATGGGTTCGGAGGCTTATTCTTTCATGAAGCGTGCGGGCATTCGCTGGAGGGAACTTCCGTGGCGAATGGATGCTCGGAATTTGCCGGGAAATTGGGAAAGAAGGTTGCGTCGGATAAGGTGACGCTGATTGACGATGGTTCCATTGTCGGGGAGTGGGGGTCTCTTGGGATTGATGATGAAGGGATTCTGACCAGGAAAAACGTGCTGATTGAGGGTGGTATTTTAAAGAACTACCTTTTAGACCGGATGGATGCGAAACGGATGGGGCTTGCGCCCACCGGCTCCTGCCGGAGAGAAAATTATCGGTTCGCACCGGTGTCACGTATGACGAATACCTATATTGCACCGGGAACGGACAAGTTCGGGGATATGGTGGAATCCATTGACAGGGGATTGTTCGTGAAGGATATTAACGCCGGCTCCGTTGATCCCGTGACGGGGGAATTCAATTTTAACACAGGAGAGACTTACTTGATTGAGAAGGGAGAGATTACCGTGCCACTCATGAGCGCAACGTTGATTGGGACAGGCGGGGAGATTCTGCCTAAGGTAGACATGGTGTCGGATGATTTCGCCCTGGCGCAAGGGTATTGTTACGCCGGAAGCGGGCAGCTTCCCATCGGGGCTGGGCAGCCTGCGGTCCGGATTACGGAAATGACAGTAGGAGGGAAGGAACTATGACGGGCGCTTTGCAAAATATAACGGAATGTCCGGATGGCTGTGGATTGCAGGAAGCCAAAAAGACGGCGGATCTTCTTTGCAGGCTAGGGAAAGCCGGGTTTTCGCATGTGAGGCTTTGCGTGAATTCCCGCAGATCAGAACGCCTTGGGGTAGAGGGCCAGAAGCTTAAATATTGCGAGTATGGAGAAAGTACGATGTATATGGCGGAGGCGTCTTGGGACGGAGAATACTGCTGCGCATACGCAAGTTCCCTTGAAGATGTGGAGGAAATCATCCGGCGGCTCAGGGAATCAGCAGGGACTTTGGGGAATCGGGAATTGCCTGAGGATATTAAGGAGAGTAAAGATTTCCGAGGAAAGCGTTGGCGCCAGATTGACCGTGAGGCAGTCGCAGAGAGCCTAAAGTGTGCGGAGCGGGAAGCCCTTGCCTGTGAGAAGGCGCATTTTGTGGAAATGTGCGAATATCGGCAGTATGAGGAGACGATGGTGCTGGTAGACGAACATTTGCATTGTCTTGCGGATGACGACGGGAATTGTACCTTTACGGTCCGGGTGGTGGCAAAGGACGGGGATTCGGTGGCCGCAGCCACGAAGTGTACCTTATTGGACGAAGCCCATCTGCCCTGCAATAAACGGTTGGCCGCACAAGGGGAGCGTGGGGAGGAGATAGAAATGGCGGGATTTCGGGAGCCTGTCTGTGAAGTGGCGAGACAGGCGGCAAAGCAGGCCAGATTCGGGCTTCATGGGGAAAAGATTTCCTCTGGCAGTTATCCCATCGTGCTGGAAAACAGTGTGATGGCGGAGCTTACAGGGCATTATCTTTCGATGTTCTACGGGGAGAATATCCGCCGCCATGCCAGCCCTCTGGCAGGAAAGGTTGGAAAGCGGGTGGGATGCGCCGCCCTTCACATGGAGGAGGACCCGTTCAGCAGCCAGGGAACCCGTAGGCGCAGGATTGATGACGAGGGAACACCTGTGGCGCGGACAGTCCTTATGAACCGCGGTGTGTTTGAAAATGTGCTGTATAACCGCAAGAGCGCTGCCGAAGGGGGAACGGAGACTACTGGGAACGGGTTTAGGCCGGATGTGACGGCAGACATTGGGACGGGAGCTACGAATGTGATCCTGTCTTCAGAGGAAGGGACATTTCCCCGAAAAGAGATGCTGAAGGCTTCGGAAGGCGGAATCTATATCAGGAAGATTGAAGGGATGTTCGCCGGGGCGGACACAGAGAGCGGGAATTTTTCCCTGCTGGCTTCCGGAAACCGAATCGTGGACGGGCAAGTGGAGAGTGCGGTGAACCAGTTTACCATTTCCGGGAATATCTGTGAGCTATGGGAAGGGATTGAGATGATTGGAGACGACCCGGCGTACCGTCTGGTGGACGGGGCGTGCGCAGTAAGCCCTTCCGTAAAAGTGGGGAGGATGATGGTGTCAGGGATGTGAGAAATGTCTTGATAGACCTTGGAACCCATGATATTATAAATGCATGTGAAATGTCATTGCAGGAAATGTATGCGGAATAATGCAGTATGAAAGGGAGTGATATGTGCAATGGGAACATACTTAAATCCCGGGAACAGCGGATTTACCGGGATTAGGAATGATACGTATGTGGATAAAAGCGGCCTGATTGGGTTGATTAATGATACGATAGAAACCCCGAGGCGGCTTACCTGTATCAGCAGGCCCCGTCGCTTTGGAAAGTCATTTGCGGCGAAAATGTTGTGTGCGTATTACGATAAGACTTGTGATTCTTCTGCATTGTTTGATGACTTGAAGATTGCGGCGGATGAGGAGACGAGGGAATCTTACCGGAAGCATTTGAATCAGTACAATGTGATTTATCTTGATATGACGAATGTGATGGGAAAATCAGGCGGACAGAATATTATTTCGTTTATACAGTCTAAAGTCACAGAAGAATTGGCAAGCATGTATACTGAGATGAAGATAGAAAATGTTTTTGATGAAACACTGATTCATGTTGTGGAACTGACGGGGACGAAGTTCGTTATGATTATCGATGAGTGGGATGCGCCGATTCGGGAAACGCCGGAAATTGAGAAAGATTATCTTGAGTTCCTGCGAATGTTGTTCAAGAGCAGCGGTACGACGGATAAGATTTTTGCAGCAGTGTATATGACGGGGATTCTTCCGATTAAAAAGGATGGTTCCCAGTCGGCGATTTCGGATTTTAAAGAATTTACGGCGGTCAAGCCCCGGAAATTCGGCGGTTATGCAGGGTTTACCGAGGATGAGGTACAGAAACTCTGCCAGGAATACGACTGTGATTTTGCGATGATGAAACAGTGGTATGACGGTTATTATTTCCGGGGAGTGGGTTCCTTATATAACCCGAATTCTGTGATGGAGGCTATCCGCAATGATGATTTCGATTCCTACTGGACGCAGACGTCGGCCGCGGAAAGCCTGATGGGGTATATCAGCCTTAATTTTGACGGTCTGTCTAAGACGGTAGCTGAGTTAATCGGCGGCGGGGAAGTGAAGGTAGATACGAAAAGATTTGCCAATGACCTTGTAACCTTCCGGAATCGGGATGATGTGCTGACGCTGTTGATTCATCTGGGGTATCTGGCTTATGATGAGACGACGGAGCGGGTGCGTATCCCGAATGAGGAGATACGGATGGAATTCAACCGGATTGTCCGGGATGTAAAGCGGGACGATACCATCAGAAGGGTCAGAGAGAGCGAACAGCTTATCTTGGATACGGTACATGGAAATGCGGAGGCTGTGGCAAGGCAGATTGAGAAGATTCATGGCGAGGAAGCGCCTCTGCATTATAACAGTGAACAGTCGCTCCGAAGTGTGATTAAGCGGGCTTATTTTAGCTACGGGGATGAGTTCCTGCTGTTTGAAGAATTGCCGGCCGGGGATGGGTACGCGGATATGATCTACTTTCCTAAGAAAGATTCGATGATGCCGGCGCTGGCCGTCGAGCTGAAATGGAACCAGACCGCCCAGGGGGCAATCCGTCAGATGAAGGAGCGCAGGTATCCGGACGCCATCCGGGAATACGGCGGTGAGATTTTACTGGTCGGAATTAGTTATAATAAAGAAGCTCCTGTGGGAAAAAGGAAGCATAGCTGTGTGATCGAGAAGTTTGATTGCAAAGACTGTCGGTAGACAGCCTTTTTATGCAGTTTTGATACGAAGGAGGCTACTTTTTGGACAAGTTACATAAAAATGGGAAAAGCACTTGAATTTTTGTATCAGATTTAGTACAATTATTACCAGTTGAGGATTATTTAACAATCTATATGTTAAAGGCTTCACGAGCAATAGGACTGCGTAAACAGTTAATAAAACTTTAGGAGGAATTAATCATGGCAGTAAAAGTAGCGATCAATGGATTCGGACGTATCGGACGTCTTGCATTCAGACAGATGTTTGGGGCAGAGGGATATGAGGTTGTAGCGATCAACGACCTGACATCTCCTAAGATGCTTGCACACCTGTTAAAGTATGACTCTTCACAGGGCAGATACGCTTTATGTGACAAGGTAGAGGCAACAGAGGACTCTATCATTGTTGACGGCAAAGAGATTAAGATTTATGCAAAGGCTAACGCTGAAGAACTTCCATGGGGAGATCTGAACGTTGATGTTGTTCTGGAGTGTACAGGTTTCTACACATCTAAAGAGAAAGCTTCCGCACATGTTAAGGCAGGTGCAAGAAAAGTCGTTATCTCCGCACCGGCAGGAAATGACCTTCCTACTATCGTTTACAATGTAAATCATGACAAGCTGACAGCAGAGGATACCGTTATTTCCGCTGCTTCCTGTACAACGAACTGTCTGGCTCCGATGGCTAAGGCTCTGAATGACCTTGCAGCTATCAAGTCAGGTATTATGTGTACGATCCACGCTTACACAGGCGATCAGATGACTCTTGACGGACCGCAGAGAAAGGGTGATTTAAGAAGATCCCGTGCAGCGGCAGTGAATATCGTACCGAACAGCACAGGCGCAGCTAAGGCTATCGGCCTGGTTATCCCAGAGCTTAACGGTAAGCTGATCGGAGCTGCTCAGAGAATTCCTACACCTACCGGATCAACCACAATCCTGACAGCAGTTGTTGAGGGTGAAGTAACGGTAGATCAGATCAATGAGGCTATGAAGGCTGCATCTAACGAGTCCTTCGGATACAATACAGACGAGATCGTATCCAGTGATATCGTTGGTATGAGATATGGTTCATTGTTCGATGCTACACAGACAATGGCTCTGCCGGTTGGAGACGGAACAACAGAGGTTCAGGTCGTATCATGGTATGACAATGAGAATTCTTACACAAGCCAGATGGTAAGGACAATCAAATACTTCTCTGAATTAGCATAATTCTGGAATACCCAAAGGGTCCGGTCTGATTAAGGACCGGATTCTTTTTCGATATGCTGGGTATATTTGGAATATAGGAAAATATGCGGCATATTTTAGACGGATGACCGCAGCGTATTTTAGAAAAGAAAGGGGAAAGCTGCCCTGCAAAATATCTCACCGATATTCTGCGGCATATGGGTAGCGGACATTTTTACATGCTCAATAAAAAATCAGTAGATGATATCAATGTAAAAGGAAAAAAAGTGTTGGTAAGATGCGACTTCAACGTACCGTTGATTGACGGGAAGATTACGGACGAGAACCGTCTGGTAGCTGCGCTTCCGACGATTAAGAAGCTGATAGCAGACGGCGGGAAGATTATTCTCTGCTCACATCTTGGAAAGCCCAAGGGAGAGCCGAAACCGGAGTTATCTCTTGCACCAGTGGCAAAGCGTCTGTCTGAACTCCTTTCCCAGGAGGTAAAATTTGCGGCGGATGCAGAGGTTGTAGGTGAGAATGCAAAGGCTGCTGTGGAGGCGATGCAGGACGGAGAAGTGGTACTTCTTGAGAATACTCGTTACAGAATTGAAGAGACAAAGAACGGCGAAGCGTTCAGCAAGGATTTGGCGTCCCTTTGCGACGTATTTGTAAATGATGCGTTTGGGACCGCGCACCGTGCGCACTGCTCTAACGTGGGCGTGACACAGTTCGTTGATACTGCAGCGGTAGGTTACTTAATGCAGAAAGAGATTGATTTCCTTGGAAATGCGGTGAACAATCCAGAGAGACCGTTCGTTGCGATTCTTGGAGGAGCGAAGGTATCCAGTAAGATTTCCGTAATCGAGAACCTTCTTGACAAAGTAGATACGCTGATTATCGGCGGAGGAATGTCTTATACGTTCTCAAAGGCACAGGGCGGAAGCGTAGGCAACTCTCTTCTTGAGGCTGACTACTGTGAGTATGCGCTGAATATGCTGAAAAAGGCCGAGGAGAAGGGCGTGAAGTTATTGCTTCCGGTGGATACGGTCATCGCAGATGATTTCTCCAATGACGCCAATAGCAAGATTGTAAAGGCCGGCGAGATTCCGGACGGATGGCAGGGACTTGACATCGGACCTGACACAGAGAAGATTTTCTGTGACGCGGTACAAGATGCGAAGACGGTAGTGTGGAACGGACCAATGGGATGTTTTGAGATGCCGAAATTTGCCCATGGCACGGAGGCTGTGGCAAAGGCTCTGGCAGACACGCAGGCTACGACGATCATCGGCGGCGGCGACTCTGCGGCGGCAGTGAACCAGTTAGGCTACGGCGACAAGATGACCCACATCTCAACAGGCGGCGGCGCGTCCCTCGAGTTCCTGGAAGGCAAAGAGTTACCAGGCGTAGCGGCTGCAAACGATAGGTAAAAAGCTTGGCGATACCCGTAAAAAGCTTGAAAAATATTATATAAGGAGATTTTATATCATGGCAAGAAGAAAAATTATTGCAGGCAACTGGAAGATGAACAAGACTCCCAGCGAGGCGGTCGCACTGGTGGAAGAGTTAAAACCTTTAGTAGCAAACGACGAGGTTGACGTAGTTTTCTGCGTACCTGCAATCGACATTGTCCCGGTGGTTGAGGCGGCTAAGGGGACTAATATTCAGGTTGGTGCAGAGAACATGTATTTCGAGGAGAGCGGCGCTTATACAGGTGAGATTTCCCCGAACATGCTGGTAGATGCAGGCGTGAAATACGTGGTTCTCGGACATTCTGAGAGAAGAGAGTACTTTGGCGAGACCAATGAGGATGTGAATAAGAAGGTCTTGAAGGCGTTCGAGCATGGCATTACCCCAATCATGTGCTGCGGCGAGAGCTTAGAGCAGAGGGAGCAGGGCGTAACTATGGATTTCATCCGCCAGCAGGTGAAGGTTGGTTTCCAGAATGTAACGGCAGATCAGGCGAAGACGGCAGTTATCGCTTATGAGCCAATCTGGGCAATCGGAACAGGAAAGACCGCTACAACTGAGCAGGCACAGGAAGTCTGCGCAGGAATCCGCGCATGTATCGCAGAAGTATATGATGATGCGACGGCTGCAGAAATCCGTATCCAGTACGGCGGGTCTGTCAATGCGGCGACGGCTGCGGATCTGTTTGCACAGGCTGACATTGACGGAGGCCTTGTAGGCGGAGCTTCTTTGAAGGCTGACTTTGGCAAGATTGTGAACTATAAGTAGGAATGAAAGTAAGATTATAGAAAGGCTGTCTGATCAGATGTGTATCCGGTCGGACAGTCTTTTGACCGAAAGGGGGATCTTATGATTTATACAGAGATATCCGTACAGGTAGAGGGGTCTGCGAATGATGCGAGGCTTCAGGCATATATCCTGGACACTCCTCATGACGGGAGAAGCCTGAAAATTGAGAAGCGGCCGCTGATCCTGATCTGTCCGGGCGGCGGTTATGAGCGGACCAGTTACAGGGAAGGAGAGCCGACGGCGATGCATTTCCTGAACCAGGGCTACCATGCATGTGTGCTGCGTTATTCTACGGCTCCGGTTCATTTCCCGACGCCGTTATTAGAGGTAGGGCAGGCATTTAAGGTAATCCGGGAGCATCAGGATGAATGGAATGTGGATATGGAAAAGCTTGTCGTACAGGGATCTTCGGCCGGCGGCCATCTTGCCGCTTCCTACGGCGCATTCTGGAATCAGGATTTTGTGCTTGCGCCCCTTGGAGCAAAGGCAGAGGAGATGAAACCGAAAGGAATCATGCTGAGCTATCCGGTAATCACTTCCGACCCGGCGTACGCCCATATGGGAAGTTTTGAGAATCTTTTAGGGGAAGACTATGAGATGCAGGCAGAGAAGGTCTCTATTGAGAAGCAGGTGACGGAGACGATGCCGCCTTGTTTCATCTGGCACACGATGGAAGATGCCACTGTTCCTGTAGAAAATTCACTGATGCTGACGGCGGCGCTTAGGAAGGCGGGGATTCCGGCTGAGCTTCATATTTTCCCGAATGGGGAACATGGGTTAAGCCTTGCAAGTCCGGCCGTGGAGCGGGCAGACGGCTCAGGTGTCCAGATGGAGTGCGCCCAGTGGGCGGGCCTTGCGGATGCGTGGCTTGAAAGGTTATTTGCGTAGGTTTTCCGCCTGATAAATGAATGAAAAAGATGAGCAAAGGAGTATTGAGGCATGATGAACAAGAAACCAACAGTGCTGATGATTTTGGATGGTTATGGGTTGAATGAGAAGACAGAAGGAAATGCCGTTTTGGAGGGCAAGACTCCGGTCATGGACGAGCTGATGGCCAAGTGCCCGTTCGTAAAAGGAAATGCCAGCGGCCTTGCAGTCGGGCTTCCGGACGGGCAGATGGGAAATTCCGAGGTGGGACATCTGAACATGGGCGCAGGTCGTATCGTATATCAGGATCTTACCAAGATTACAAAGGCAATCCAGGATGGGGATTTCTTTGAGAACCCTGCGCTTCTTGCGGCATGTGAAAATGTAAAGAAGCATGGCAGCGCCCTCCATATGTACGGGCTTGTGTCCGACGGTGGCGTACACAGCCATAATACGCATATCTATGGGCTTCTGGAGCTGGCAAAACGTCAGGGAATTGAGAAGGTGTATGTACACTGTTTCTTAGATGGACGTGATACGCCTCCGGCATCCGGAAAAGAATATGTGGAGCAGCTTGTGGCTAAGATGGACGAGATTGGCGTGGGCGAAGTTGCGACCGTCATGGGACGTTACTATGCCATGGACCGTGATAACCGTTGGGACCGTGTGGAAAAGGCATACCGGGCTATGGTATTCGGGGAAGGCGAGACGGCGGTAAGCGGACCAGAGGGAATTCAGGCTTCCTACGACAAGGATACCACGGATGAGTTCGTACTCCCTACGGTCGTTGTGAAGGACGGCGCGCCGGTGGCCACAATTCAGGACAATGATTCCATTATCTTCTTTAATTTCCGTCCAGACCGTGCAAGGGAGATTACAAGGACGTTCTGTGACGATGGGTTTACCGGATTTGACCGGGGGAAGAGAGTCAAGACTTGTTATGTATGCTTTACAGAGTATGACGTGACCATTGAGAACAAACAGGTGGCGTTCGTCAAGGAAGAGATTACCAATACATTTGGAGCCTTTCTTGCATCCAATGGAAAGAAACAGGCGCGTATCGCCGAGACAGAGAAATATGCCCATGTGACCTTCTTCTTTAACGGCGGCGTAGAAGAGCCCAACGAGGGGGAAGACCGGATTCTCGTCAATTCTCCGAAGGTGGCGACCTATGACCTGAAACCGGAGATGAGTGCATATGAAGTATGCGATAAGCTGACAGGCGCCATCCGTTCCGGCAACTATGATGTAATCATCATTAATTTTGCAAATCCGGATATGGTAGGGCATACCGGCGTGGAGGCTGCTGCGATTAAAGCCATCGAAGCCGTGGATGAATGTGTTGGTAAGGCTGTCGAGGCAGTGAAGGAAGTGGGCGGCCAGATGTTCATCTGTGCGGACCACGGCAATGCAGAGCAGTTAATTGACGATGAGACAGGCGAGCCGTTTACGGCGCATACGACCAATCCGGTGCCGTTCATCCTGGTGAACGCAGATCCGGCTTATCGGTTGCGGGAGGGCGGATGCCTGGCAGATATTGCGCCTACGCTCATTGAGATTATGGGAATGGAACAGCCGGAAGAAATGACAGGCAAATCACTGCTGGTAAAACGATAATATATGGAGGAATCAATGAGCATTCAGGAATTTAAACCGATAAAAGAAGGAAAAGTACGCGAGGTCTATGACAACGGGGATAACCTGATTATCGTGGCCACAGACAGAATTTCCGCCTTTGATGTGATTTTAAAAAACAAGATTACACAAAAAGGCGCGATTTTAACGAAAATGTCAGGATTCTGGTTTGATTTTACCAGGGATATTGTACCGAACCATATGATTTCCACCGAAGTGGCAGATATGCCTGAATTTTTCCGCAATGAGAATTTTGACGGAAACAGCATGAAATGCAAAAAACTGGATATGCTGCCGGTAGAGTGTATTGTACGGGGCTACATTACAGGAAGCGGCTGGGAGAGCTATCAGAAGGACGGCACAGTCTGCGGAATCAGGCTTCCCGAAGGACTGAAGGAGTCCGACAGGCTGCCGGAGCCTATTTATACCCCTACTACCAAGGCGGATCTGGGACTTCATGATGAACATATTACCTTTGAAGAAAGTGTGGAGATTCTGGAAAAACTCCATCCGGGAAAAGGTGCGGAATATGCAGAGCAGATTCAGAAATGTACCATTCAGTTATATGAGAAGTGTGCAGAATATGCACGGAGTAAAGGAATCATCATTGCCGATACCAAATTTGAATTCGGACTGGATGAAAATGGACGTGTGGTTCTGGGGGATGAAATGCTGACGCCGGACAGCTCCAGATTCTGGCCGCTGGAAGGATATGAGCCTGGCAAATCCCAGCCATCCTTTGACAAACAGTTTGTCAGGGACTGGTTAAAACAGAATCCGGACAGCGATTATCTGCTGCCGGAGGAAGTTGTGACAAAGACAGTTGACAAATATAAAGAAGCGTATGAACTTTTGACCGGGGAGAAATTTGTATAAAACTGGCTGAAGAATATATCAGAGGAGACTGCGGCAGATAGCAGTGCATCGGACAAAGGAAGGAGAACATACCATGTCGACAGACAGATATAACAGTCCCTTATCAGAGCGTTATGCCAGTAAGGAAATGCAGTACATTTTTTCACCGGATATGAAATTCCGTACCTGGAGGAAACTCTGGATTGCCCTTGCGGAGACAGAGATGGAACTGGGATTAAGTGAAAACGGAAAGCCTGTCATTACGCAGGAACAGATAGAGGAACTGAAAAGCCATGCAGACGATATCAACTATGAGGTGGCAAAGGAACGGGAGAAACTGGTAAGGCATGATGTAATGAGCCATGTCTATGCCTATGGACAGCAGTGTCCCAAAGCCGCCGCCATTATTCATCTGGGAGCCACCTCCTGCTATGTGGGAGACAATACCGATATCATCGTTATGACCGAGGCTTTGCGCCTGGTGAAAAAAAAGCTGGTCAACGTGATTGACGGGCTGGCGGATTTTATCCGGGAGATTGGGCTGCCCGCAGACTTGAGGGAATTGGGAGTTGATGAGAATACGGACTTAAGAGCCATTGCCGATTCCAGTGCCATGGTTTCCGGAAGCTGCGCAAGATTGACACAAGGGGAAATCCTTAGAATATTCCAGGAGTGTTATGGGGAGGACTGCTGAAAAACGGCTGTTTTCGCATGATTGCCCCAATAGGAGTCCCGTGGTTTATACCGCAAGGTATATACTGGATAACGAATGGTGACTTCTGCGGATCATAAGTATCCTTTATAATAAAGACAGATGAAAAAGAGGAGGAATTTAATTATGAAAGCATTACTTGTAAACGGAAGCCCAAGGAGAAACGGATGTACTTACACGGCGCTGACGGAGCTGGCGAAGACCTTGGAGGCAGAGGGGATTGAGGCGGAGATCGTCCATGTGGGAAATAAAGACATCCGGGGCTGTATTGCCTGCCGGAAATGCCACAGTGAGGGGGAGCAGGGAGGCAGGTGCGTATTTAACGATATCGTCAACGAGATTGCCCCCAAGCTGGCGGAAGCGGACGCCTTTGTCATCGGCTCCCCAGTTTATTTCGCTTCTCCGGCAGGCGGGGCCGTATCTTTTATGGACCGTCTGTTCTTCAGCACCCTGAATATTGACAAGACCATGAAAGTAGGCGCGGCGG
>OFGE01001129.1_pt1 | contig 25182 bp, 23 predicted proteins | sample 1521681 | NCBI WGS metagenome assembly OFGE01 (sample SAMEA3504093, study PRJEB24116) | mouse gut metagenome | biome: mouse gut; feature: mouse-associated habitat; material: faeces | place: Denmark | collected 2011
GAGAATTAGCTTGAACTAGGAACTGAATATGAATAATATAATTTTGTTAATAATTCTGATATAGAATAAGAAAAATATTATAGTAAAATTTTTATATACATGCCAATAATTTTGAAAATAAATCTAATCTACAAATTACAATTTGTATTTCAGATATGAATACTAAAAAACTATAATGCTGGTAAATACTTGATATTGTACCAATTTCATGATAAAATACGCAAGGTACTTATTAATACCCTTTGAGGTGATTTAAAAATCTCGGAGGGAACTCCGAGATAAATATTAAGGAGGGAAAAATATGCTAATGCCAGAACTTGTACAGGGCAATTTTGAAGACAGAGAATCTGTAAAAGATTATTTTGGGCAATGGATTTGTGAAGGAATGTATGTAAATGAAATTACTTTTATTACTAATTCACAATGTCGTCAAGGATATATTACAGAAGTAATTGATGAAAATGACGGTTTAGGAAAAATTAAAGTTAAAATTGTACGGAAGGCAGGAAAGTTCTTAGATGAACAAAATTTTTATGTAACAGAGTTTGAACCAAGTGATAATTGGTGTAAAGCTTTAGTAGATGGCTAATAATAAAAAAGTATATTAAAAAAATAAAAAACTCTTTAAAATTAGATATTATACAGATAAAATCTGTAAATATTTATTTTAAAGAGTTTTTTTGCAGGTTATTTATGAACGTTAAAGAACAGCACAAATTTGACTTATATAAAAAAAGTAATATTTTATCAAAAAAAACTATCTTTTATATGACTTTTGTTATATAATATTGTGGAAAATTTGTATTTTAGGAGGAAAGGATGAACAAAAAATGGGAATTTTATAATCAAGATCAAGATAAAATTAACGAACTTATCGAAAAATTTCAAATTTCAGAATTACTTGCAACAGTCTTGGTTAACAGAAATATTATAAATGAAAAAGAAGTAGAATTATTTTTAAACCCTACAAGAAATGATTTTCATGATCCGTATTTAATGCCAGACATGAAAATAGCAGTAAAAAGAATTATAAAAGCAATTGAAAATAATGAAAAAGCAATAATATATGGTGATTATGACGTAGATGGTATTACAAGTATAACTGTTTTATCAAAATTCTTAAAAGAAAGAGGATTAAATGTTGGTGCATATATACCAAATCGTTTAAATGAAGGATATGGATTAAATAAAGAAGCAATAAAGAAAATTGCAGATAGCGGTTATAAATTAATAATAACTGTAGATTGTGGAATTTCTGGAATTGAAGAAATTAAATATGCGTATAGTCTAGGAATGGAAGTTATAGTTACAGATCATCATGAGCCATTAGATGAGCTTCCAAAAGCTTTAGCTATTATAGATTGTAAAAGAAAAGATAATAAATACCCATTTAATAGTTTAGCAGGTGTAGGAGTTGCTTTTAAATTGATACAAGCAATAGGAATAGAATTAAAACTTGATGAAAGGGAATATCTAAAATATTTAGACATTGTTGCTATAGGAACAATATCAGATATAGTACCATTAGTAGATGAAAATAGAGTTATTGCAAAATTAGGATTAAAACTAGTAGAAGTTACGAAATCTCCAGGCGTTAGAGCATTATTAAATGCAGCTGCTTACAAAGAAGTAAATTCAAATACAGTTTCTTTTGGAATTGCTCCTAGAATAAATGCTTGTGGAAGAATGGGACATGAAAGAGAAGCTCTAGATTTATTTCTTACAGAAAATATTGTAGAAGCTAATAAAATCACTAATACTTTAAATGAATATAATAAGCAGAGACAAAATATTGAAAAAAGAATTTTTGAAGAAGCTATTTTAAAAATAGAAAAAGAACATTTAGATAAAAATAATGCAATAGTATTAGGGGATGAAAGTTGGCATCATGGAGTTATAGGTATTGTAGCTTCAAAAATAACAGAATTATATTTTAAACCTAGTATATTGATATGTTTTGAAGGAGAAAATGGAAAAGGGTCAGGAAGAAGTATACCAGGATTTGATTTGCATGGGGCTTTATGTGCTACAAGTGATTACTTAGAAAAATATGGCGGACATGAAATGGCAGTTGGTCTAAGTTTAAAGAAAGATAAATTTGATGATTTTAGAAAAGCATTTGAAGAAAAATCAAAAGAAGCTAATACAGAAGAAATTGTTCCAGTTATAAAAATAGATAAAGAAATAAATTTGAAAGATATATATATAGAAAATGTTAAAGAATTAAATCTTTTAGAACCATTTGGAGAAGCTAATAAAACACCAATTTTTATATATAAAAATTTAAGAATTGATTCTATTAGAGCATTATCAGAAGGTAAACATTTAAAATTAACTTTAAAAGAAGGAAATACAATAATAAATGCTATAGGATTTAATATGGGGCAATATGCTGAAGAATATCAATTAGGAGATAAAATTGATGTTATAGGGGTACTAGAAATTAATACATTTAATGGAATTGAAAGTGTACAAATTAATATGAAAGATTTAAGAAAATCATATTAAAAGTTAGGGGGATTAAATATGGCAGATAGTAAAGTAGAAAGAGAAATAACCATTAATGATATTATTAATAAACAAGTAAGTAATTATCCAAATTCTGATATAGAACTTATAAAAAGAGCTTATTATTATGCAAGTGAAAATCATGGTAACCAATGTAGAAAATCTGGTGAACCATATATGATACATCCCATTAATGTTGCTTATATTTTAGCTGAACTTGGAATGGATGATGAAACATTATGTGCCGCTTTACTTCATGATGTTGTTGAAGATACACCTAAAACACATGAGGATTTAGTTAAAGATTTTGGTCTAGCAATCGCAGAAATGGTAGCTGGTGTTACTAAACTTGGAACTTTAAGATATACATCAAAAGAAGAAGAACAAGTAGAAAATTATAGAAAAATGTTTTTAGCAATGGGAAAAGATATTAGAGTAATTCTTATAAAACTTGCAGATAGACTTCATAATATGAGAACATTAAAATATCTTACTCGTGATAGACAAATAGCAAATGCAAAAGAAACTCAAGACTTATATGCACCACTTGCTAATAGATTAGGTATTTATTCTTTAAAATGGGAACTAGAAGACTTAAGCTTTAAATACTTACATCCAGAAGAATATCATGAAATTGTTATAGGTTTAGATCGAAAAAGAGAAGAAAGACTTAAATTTATAGAGAAAATTCAAGAAGACTTAAATAATGAAATAAAATCTCAAGGAATAAAAGCTGAGATTACAGGTAGAGCAAAACATTTATATAGTATCTATAGAAAAATGCAAAGAGATAATAAAACATTAGATCAAATATATGATTTATTTGCATTAAGGATTCTTGTTGACAATGTTAAAGATTGTTATTCTGTATTAGGAATTGTCCATGAAATGTATACACCTATGCCAGGTAGATTTAAAGACTATATCGCAGTTCCCAAAAAGAATATGTATCAATCTATACATACAACATTATTAGGTCAAAAAGGAATACCATTTGAAGTTCAAATTCGTACTTGGGAAATGCATAGAATTGCAGAATTTGGTATTGCTGCTCACTGGGCATATAAAGAAGCTAGTAATCAAGGAACAAAAAAATCTGTTGTAGTTACTTCAGATAAACTTTCATGGCTTCGTGAAACTTTGGAATGGCAAAAAAATACAGAAAATCCAAATGAGTTTTTAAATACTTTAAAACAAGAACTATTTGAAGATGAAGTTTATATTTTTACACCAAAAGGAATGATAAAAGTTTTACCTAAAGGAGCGACTTCAATAGATTTTGCATATAGTGTTCATGAACAAATTGGTCATAAAATGATTGGATGTAAAATAAATAGTAAAATGATGCCTATTATTACTCCATTAAAAAATGGTGATATTGTTGAAATTGTAACTTCAGAACATTCAAAAGGTCCAAGCAGAGATTGGCTAAAATTTATAAAAAGTTCATCTGCAAAATCTAAAATTAATCAATGGTTTAAAAAAGCTCAGAGGTCTGAAAATATAGAAAAAGGAAAAGACTTAATAGAAAAAGAAGTAAAAAAATTAGGTATAAAATATTCTGATTTAGTAAGACTAGAATGGCTACAATTAGCTTTAGATAGATATAAATTTGCAACTGTTGATGATTTATATGCAAGTATTGGTTTTGGCGGAATATCAGTAAATAAACTAATAGCAAGACTTTTAGATGAATATAGAAAAGAGCATGAAGAGGAAGATTTTGAACAAAAAATAGAGGAATTAGCTAAAGCAAAACCTGCAAGACCTAAAAATTCTAAAACAGGTATTGTTGTTAAAGGAATAGATAATTGTTTAGTCAAACTTTCTAAATGTTGTAATCCACTACCAGGAGATGAAATTATTGGATATATTACTAAAGGAAGAGGAGTTTCAGTTCATCGTACAGATTGTGCAAATGTTAAAGATTTATTAAATGAAGAAAATAGAATGATAGATGTTTATTGGTTTGACGATGTAAATGGTTCTTATAAAGTTGAAATTGAAATTTTGGCAAATGATAGAAGTGGATTATTGAAAGATATAATTAAACAAATTGAAAATAATAAAGTAAAATTAACTGGTGTAAATACAAAAACAACAAAAGAGAATATTGCAGTAATAGATGTTCTACTTGAAGTTGAAAATAAAGAAAAATTAAATAAATTAATAGTTTCTTTTAGAAGTGTTGAAAGTGTATATGAGGTTAATCGTAAACGTGGCTAGAGTTTGTTGAATTTCAATTGATAGATCAGGTTTATACTTTATCAAATATGTTTGCAAATAATACAATATAAAATGAAAAAATGTAAGCGAATTGAATTTTAGGTTGAACGAGAACATTTTTATAAAAAAGGAGATACAAATGATATTAAAAAGATTACAAGTAATAACTCCACAAGTTGGACTAAAAACAAATACATATGTTATTTGTGATGAAGAAACAAAAGAAGCAATGGTTATAGATCCAGGAGGAGAAGCTGAAAAAATTATAGAAACTTTAAATATACTAGAAGCTAATTTAAAATATATTTTTTTAACACACTGTCATGCTGATCATATTGGAGCTATTGCTGAGCTGAAAAAAAATAAAGGTGGCAAAATATTAGTGAGTAGACCAGATAGTGAAGGATTATATAATAAAGAAATCAATTTGGCTGAATATATTAATATGGAAATTCCCGAATTAGAAGCTGATTCTAGAGTTGATGATGAAGATTTAATACATGTTGGAAATATTGAATTTAGAGTTATTGCAACTCCAGGACACACAAAAGGAGGTCTATGTTTATATTCTGAAAAGGAAGGATTGATTTTTACAGGAGATACAATGTTTTCTGGAACTTGGGGAAGAACTGATCTTCCAACAGGAAATTTTGTAGAGTTGATTACTTCAATTACAGATAAATTAATGCCACTTCCAGACGATACAATAGTTTATCCAGGGCATGGAAAAATTACTATGATACAAGATGAAAGAAATATTTATATTGAATTAAGAGAAAAGGATTTTTAAAAAATCAGTTGCAGATGAGAGCGAAAATAGAATAGCAAAGAAAAGGGGAAAAATAAAATGATACAAAAACCAAAAGGAACAAAAGACTTATTGCCATCTGAAAGCTATAAATGGCAAAAAGTTGAAAGCAAAGTAAAAAAAGTATTAGAAAGTTATAATTTTAAAGAAATAAGAGTTCCAGTTTTTGAACATACAGAGTTATTCCAAAGAGGTGTAGGAGAAACAACAGATGTTGTTCAAAAAGAAATGTATACATTTAATGATAAAGGTGGAAGATCTATTACATTAAGGCCAGAAGGAACAGCGGGTGTAGTTAGGGCATTTTTAGAAAATGGTATTGGAAGTTTGCCAAGCCCAGTTAAACTTTGGTACAATATGGGAATGTATAGATATGAAAATGTGCAAAAAGGTAGACTTAGAGAATTTCACCAAATAGGAGCAGAACTAATTGGTTCGAAAAGTTATTTAGCAGATGTTGATACTATATTAATGGCAAATAATATATTTGAAGAATTAAATATTCCAAATATAAAATTAACAATAAATAGTATAGGATGTCCAAAATGTCGAAGTGAATATCAAAAGATTTTAAGAGAATTTATTGGGAAAAACTTGGATAAGTATTGCGATACTTGCAAAACAAGATTTGAAAAAAATCCTATGAGAATATTAGATTGTAAAGAAAAAAGATGTAAAGAATTAAACATTGGTGCTCCAATGATGATTGATTATTTATGCGATGAATGTAAAGAACATTTTGAAAATGTAAAATCAATGCTTAATGTTGCAGGGTTAAAATTTGAAATTGATCCAGGTATTGTAAGAGGTTTAGACTATTATACGAAAACAGTATTTGAGTTTATAGATGAAAAATCAGGTCTAACTGTTTTAGGTGGTGGGAGATATGATGGTTTAGTTGAAGAATTTGGTGGACAATCAACTCCAGCTGTTGGATTTGCTACAGGTGTTGAAAGACTTATGGAAATCTATAATGAATATAATAAAGATGTTGAAGATAAAAAACCAGATTTGTATATTCTTTCGTTAGGAGAATTAGAAAATAAAAAAGCATTAGAATTATCATTAAATTTAAGAAAAGCTGGATATATAGTAGAAAAAGATATTTTTGAAAGAAGTTTTAAATCTCAGATGAAATATGCAGATAAAATAGGAGCTAAAAATTTACTAGTTATTGGTGAAAATGAATTAAATTCTAATATTGCAAAAATTAAGAATATGAAGTCTGGTGAAGAAAAAGAAGTCAAATTATTAGTTGAAGATATTAAAAATAATATATAACTATTCTAAATAAAAAGCTTTTGAGCGGAGAAGATTTTTCTCCGCTTTTTTTGTAAGAACAAATATTAAAGTATTTGAAAAATTTAAAATTTATTCTTTGTGTTCTTTTTTTTATTCTTACTAATATAATTAAATTATTGGAGAGAATAATATGATTAATTTAGCGGTTATAAATATAAAAGATATTTTAAAAATAATAAAAAAAATATTCTTAATTGCATTAATTAGTGTTATTTTAATAACTATTTTTAAAAAGTTTAAATTTAATAGCGAAATTTTAAAAGAGAAAAATCGTTTTAATAGTAAAATAATAGATAATAATATTTTACTTTCTAATTATTACAATACTAATATAATAAAAAGTGAAAGTGGTTTGAAAAAGATTTTAGTTTCTGAGTTAGCACTTTTTTCTTCAGAAGAAGAATTAATGGAAAAAGAGAATCAAGAAGAAGTGCTAGAATTTGAAAATAATTCTAATAATGAGAATGTAGAGAAAAATTCAAGTAGTAATGAAAGTAGGGGAAAAGAAAATACTGAAATTGATAATGCTAGTGAGGATATGACTCAAGTACAACCAATAGCAAAAACGAAACTTATTAAAGAAAATAATAAAACAGATACATATACAAATACATATAAAAATGTAAAAATAAAAAATGAATCATCATATAATTTGACAGAAGAAATGCTTTTACCCAATGTTGATCTTCAAAATAAAAGAGATATTGTAATTTATCATACACATACTTGTGAAAGTTATACTCCAACAGAATCCAATAATTATGTTGCAAGTGGTAATTTTAGAACAATAGATTTAAATTACAGTGTTGCTAGAGTAGGAACTGAGCTTACTAATAATTTATCAAGTTTAGGTTTTAATGTTATACATAATACATCTTATCATGATTATCCTGCGTATACAGGTTCTTATACTAGATCTTTAGAAACTATAAATGGAATTTTATCACAAAATCCAAATTCAGAATTTGTTATAGATTTGCATAGAGATGCAATTGGAAGTATGAGTAATTATGCACCATGTGTGCAGATTGGCGATGAGGTAGGCGCACAAATAATGTTTGTTATAGGGACAAATGGAGGTGGTTTAGAGCATAGTAATTGGATTCAAAATTTCAAATTGGCTGTTAAAATTCAAGAAAAAGCAAATGAGATGTACCCAGACTTATTTAAACCTATAATATTAAGAAATTCACGTTATAATCAGCATGTAACAAAAGGAGCATGTATTATAGAAGTTGGAGCAACAGGAAATACACTTGAACAATGTAATGTGAGTATGAAATATTTAGCAAAAGTAATTGAGGAAGTAATGAAGTAAATACATTGACAAACTTAACATAATGTAGTAAAATATTAACGTAGCGTTTTAATAAAACATTTTATGAAAGGATGGTATTAACCATGGCAAAAGGAAACGTAAAGAAAATGTATGAAGAACTTTTAGCAGTTACAAAAGAATTGCGGGATGCTAATGACGCAGGAGATGTGAAAGGAATCGACCGTGCTAAACATAAGATGCTGGATATTGTGCCTATTCTGCATAATGAGCCGGAATATGAAAATTGGTCGGCGGATTTATTGGAGGCAATTAAAGGCAATATGTTGGGGAAATGCGATTTGGATTATGTAATCCGGTATGCTTTTATGCTGTGTAAGTTGCTTGAAATTCATTTGCAGAATGATAAAGAGTATAAGATTAATGAGATCAAAGAGAATGCCAAAGAGGCGTGCACAAATATTGTTCACAATGTGCAGGAAAGATTAAAAACAGCTCAGAAAGCGGTCAAAGAGGAAGGTCCCAAATATGCCACAATGGCAAAACATGTGATGGATACAGTAAAGAAAAAGGGGCCTGAGTATGTTACGGAGGCGACCAAAGCTTTCAAAAACGTATCTCAGAAGTTTGAAAATACGATTAATGACTTGATGAGAGAAGACGACGGCGACGATAATTAATCAAAAGTAGCCCAAAGTTATGATTTTCAGAAGTTTCTTATAAGTGGAATACCAAAAAGACGAGGAATATAATTTTCCTCGTCTTTGTTGTATTATAGAAAATTTGTCCCAATTTCCATAATATAAAGTCTTAGGTCAATATTTTGCATATTTCTTAAATCTTTGAACAAAGCAAAACTAGATATAAGTTATATAGAAAAAAGACGAGCGACTTAAAATACGTTAGAGAATGTTAAATATGAATATTTTGGTATTATATTATTATATAGAGAAAATTATGGTTAATTAAGAGGAAAGTTTTTATAAAAAACAAATATTATTTAAATATGATTTTGACAAAATTGACATAACATGATAGAATACGCAATAACCCAATGTGTAAGTCTTATGAAAGGTAGGTTATAATTATGAACAAACAAAACTTTGAATTTGAACTTAAAGAATTTAATCGGATCAAAAAAGGCTTAGAAGAAGGAGAAGAGTGGGAATTTGTAAAGATGTTAGAGAACAATATTTATGAATTGCTATATTATGATCCTGAATTTAAAAAATATGAAGAAATGTTTAAAGAAGTATTATTTGCTATTGATAAGTATTTTGAAGATGAAGTAAAAGATAATACAAATACGAGAGCTGCAAAGGAAAATATAATTGCCACTTTATTACCAATAATAGAAGCGATTAAAGCAGATATTAATGCTGAAGAAATGGAACAGGAAAAAAAGGATGATGATAAAGTAACTTCTTCTGAAATTAAAGTTTTATTAAGCAATATTATTAATAAAATAAAAGAAGAGGCAAAATCCAGTTGGGAAAATGCTGGGAAATATATTAAGACTCAGGAACTGCCAGAATGTTCTAAAATGATATCAGAGTTTAAAAAAACTTCGAAAGAAACAGAAAAAAAGATAAAAGCTCAAATCCAGAATTGGTTAAAAGATGATCATAAATAAAAGTTAAGTTTGTTTGTATATTGATATGTTTTAATTAAATCAAACCTTAAAAGTATTTAGAACTGATAAGTTATACAGAGTAAAGATGAGCTACTTATAAAATATTTTTGTATTTTATAGGTAGCTCGTTTTTCTATCTAATAAAAAATAATATTTACTATTAGAGAATGTGATTATAAAGTCATGTTAGATACAATTTTGACAAAGTCAACATAAGGTGATATAATAAACATGTTACTAAGAGTTATAGCATAGAAAGGTTGGTACATTATGAACAAAAATCAACAGAAAGCTTTAATTAAGAAACTCGTTAACATTAAAAATTCAATTCAGAAAAGATGCACTTATAAAGCTCTTGAAGAATATTTAGAAGCTTTAGAAGAATGCATGAAAGAAATGAAAGAAGCTAAATTTCATGAAGATTTGGCTGAGGTATTTTTAACTGCTATTAATAATTTTAAAGAAGGTAAGATTACGCAGAGTCAGATTGCTGAAAAATTAACAATATTTATTAAGCTGTTAAAACTTGAAGCTAATCCAGTAAAGGCTGAAATATGTGAAGAAGTCTATAATGAATTTAAGTCTGCATATCATACAGCAGTAGCTGTAGCCCAAAAAAATTATAAGAAAGTTCAGGATTCTTTTGAAGCCAATAAGCCTAAATATGTTGAAAAGGTGAATGAGGCCAAGGTAATAGCCAAAAATATGGAAAGAAAATTAAAAAGAGGAATTCGTAATTGGCTTAACGAAGATGACGAGGAGTAAAGAAAATGTTTAGTTGATAATGTAACAATAATTTTAATCCGAGGGAATACTTTCCCTCGGATTTGTTATATTTCAATAACTTTATGTGTATAATCTAAATTTGCAATTGGCTCAGATTTGTAACCCAAAGTATATACATTAGAAGCAAAAATATCTTTTGAAATCATATTTCTTAAAGTATTATCATTAGAATTTTCCATAAATTTTTTTACCGAAACTATTATTTTTAATTTAGGATTAGCTGCTGCAATAGCGGAAATAATCCTTTTTCCGTGTTTATTAAAACCAAGCACTCTTATATAAGGATTTACTCTTTTTGATGCATTTATATCTTTTTGTGATATGTTTAAAAGTGCATATAATAAAATTCTTTGAATTCTACTTTGAGTATATCTTTTTGTTTTTATACTAGAAATTAAATCTTGTAATGTATTAAAAGTATTAGCAGCAAGTTTTATTCTATTTTCTAATCCTTCAGAAACATCGGGTAAAGCACCTATTTCAGATAGAGTCATTCTTCTAAGAGTATAAATTATCTCTTTTTCGAAAATTGATAAATCAGGTACGATTTTTCCTGTTTCTATACAGTTTTCAAGTAATTCATATGTTTCAAAAGGAACTACATAATGGACATTTTTCTTATTTTGAATCATAGTTCTTATTGCAGTGGCACTAGCAATTCCATTCTTTATTGTTTTACTATTGTAATCACTGTAATCTCTTTTTATAGTTAAAGGCTTTATGTGACTTCTATGTTTTTTAATAGATTTTAAATATTCAACTCCTAAAATATTATTTGGATTATTTAGAATATCTGTATATTTTTGAGATGTACCAAAAAATTGAGATAATGCAATTTCTCTAGCTTTAGGATATGATAACCCAGATTTCAATTGTGCTGTAATTAAAGAAGAAAACTCTTTTGGCTCTTTATATAAAATTGATGCAACATCATTTAATGGTGAGATTTCACCAATTTCACTTCCAAAAGAAAGATAATCAACAACACCTAAACTATTTAAAATTTTTACAGCACCATCAGCAAAATTTTCTGCGCTAGAAATTGCGTAAACAGTTGGAAGTTCTAAAACTAAATCAATTCCAGCTTTTAAAGCCATTTCAGTTCTAGTCCATTTATCCACTAAAGCCGTATCGCCTCTTTGTACAAAATTTCCGCTCATTACAGCAACTGTAAAATCTGTTTTTGTTAATTGCTTAGATAATTCTAAATGATGAATATGACCATTATGAAAAGGGTTATATTCAGAAACTATACCTAATATTCCATCCAAAATAAATCACCACCTATATTGTAATATTTTAAATTTACTGGTATAATATCATAGAATTATAAAAAAAACAAATTAATATTTTAGTATAGAAATAAAAGTGAAATTTGAAAAAACAAAAGTCATTTAACATATCTGTATTTCAAAATAAGTAAGAAACAAAAATAAGGAGATTAATGTATGAAAAAAGTTACAATTTATACAGATGGAGCTTGTTCTGGAAATCCTGGACCAGGAGGATGGGGAGCAATTTTAATGTATAATGATACTTCAAAAGAAATTTCAGGTGCTAATAAAGATACTACTAATAATATAATGGAAATAACAGCTGTGTTAGAATCACTAAAATTATTAAAAGAAGAGTGTGAAGTGAAAATTTACAGTGATAGTGCATATGTAGTAAATGCTTTTAATCAAGGGTGGATACATAACTGGAGAAAAAATAATTGGAAGACTGCTAATAAATCACCAGTTAAAAATCAAGAGCTATGGGAAGAACTATACAGTTTAACACAAAAACACAAAGTAGAATTTATAAAAGTAAAAGGTCATAGTGATAATGAATATAATAATAGATGTGATTTTTTAGCAACTAGTGCTATAAAAACATTATAATTTAAAGGAGGAAAAGAGTTGAAAATATTAGGAATTACAGGATCATCAGGAGCTGGCAAATCAACTTTTAGTAAATTTTTAAGTGAAAAACAAGAGTTTAGAGTAATTGATGCAGATAAAGTTTCTAAAGAATTAGCAGTTCCAGGAAATGAGTATTTGGATTCTATAAAGAATACTTTTGGAGAAGATATTTTATTAGACGATGGAAATTTAAATAGAAAACTATTAGCAAGTAAAATATATAATAATGAAGAAGAACGAGAAAAATTAAATTCTTTAACAGTTAAATATATTTTAAAAGAAATATATAATAGAATGAAAAAAATTGTAGATCCAAAAGTAAAATATATTGCAGTTGATGCACCTCTTTTATTTGAAACAGGTTTTGATAAAGTATGTGATTATGTAGTTTCTTTAATTGCAGATAAAGATTTACAAATAGAAAGAATTTGTCAAAGAGATAACATAGACTACGAAACAGCAGTAAGTAGATTAAATAGTCAGAAAAGTGCTTCATTTTATACAGAAAATGCTGATTTTGTAATTATGAGTGGGAAAAATTGCAATTTAAAAGAAGAAGCAGACAAGCTTTTATTTAAGTTAGAACAAAAAGAAAAAAAGCCTAATGATGAAGTGCGTTAATTGTAGATTAAACATATGTAAAAAGTGTAAAAATGTTTATTAAACGAATTAACAAATTTTAATAATGTATTATAAGAATTTTGAATATTCGAATAACTATATTCTAGAAATTTTCTTTTTTTTAGTTGAAATTTTCAAGAATATAAAAAAATCACGTCACTAATTGAACATAGAAAGGAAAAAAAATGAAAGTTTCTGATTTTAATTATGAACTACCAGAAGAACTAATTGCTCAGCATCCATATGATAAAAGAGATGAAGCAAGATTAATGCTTTTAAATAAAAAAGAAGAAAAAATTGAACATAAGCTATTTAAAGATGTAATAGATTATTTAAATCCAGGTGATTGCTTAGTAATAAATAATACAAAAGTTATACCAGCAAGATTATATGGAAAAAAAGATACTGGTGCTAAAGTTGAATTTTTATTATTAAAAAGAATAGAAAATGATACATGGGAAGCTATGGTTAGACCTGGAAATAAGTTAAAACCAGGCAGTAAAGTTATATTTGGTGAAGGACTTTTAAAAGCTACAGTAGATGAAATTTTGGAAGGTGGAAATAGAAAAGTAACTTTTGAATATAATGGAATATTTAATGAAATTTTAGATGAAATAGGTTTAATGCCACTTCCACCATATATTACAGAAGCATCTAGAGAAGATAACGAAAAATATCAAACTGTTTATGCAAAATATGATGGTTCGGCTGCAGCACCTACTGCAGGACTTCATTTTACAGAAGAACTATTAGATAAAATAAAACAAAAAGGTGTAGAAATAGCAAATGTAACTCTTCATGTTGGAATTGGAACATTTAGACCAGTAAAAGTAGAAACGGTTGAAGAACATGAAATGCATTCTGAGCATTATTATATAAAAAAAGAAGATGCTGAAAAAATAAATAAGGCAAAATTAGGTGGACATAGAGTAATTGCAGTTGGAACAACATCTTGTAGGGTTTTAGAATCCGTATCAGATGAAAAAGGATTAGTTAAAGAAGTTGAAGGAGATACAAGCATTTTTATTTATCCAGGGTATACATTTAAATGTATAGATAGTTTAATAACTAATTTTCATTTACCAGAATCAACATTAATTATGTTAGTTTCAACTTTAGCTGGTAAAGATTTTATTATGAAAGCATATAATGAAGCCGTGGAAAACAAATATAAATTTTTCAGTTTTGGGGATGCAATGATTATTATATAATTATTTCGGAAAAATAGCTTTATAGTTTTTATAAATTTAATAATTTACTAGAGTATAAATAAAACTAACTAATCAAAGAAAGGAAATAATATGAAAAACGCAATAACTTATGAATTATTACATACATGTAAACAATCAGGAGCAAGAAGAGGTGTAATTCATACACCACATGGAGATATACAAACTCCAATCTTTATGCCAGTAGGAACACAAGCAACAGTAAAAGCAATGACTCCTGAAGAATTGAAAGATATGGTACAAGCTCAAATTATTTTATCAAATACATATCATCTATTTTTAAGACCAGGACATGAACTTGTTAAAGAAGCAGGTGGACTTCATAAATTTATGAATTGGGATAGGCCTATTCTAACAGATAGTGGAGGATTTCAAGTTTTTAGTTTAGGTGATTTAAGAAAAATAAAAGAAGAAGGAGTAGAATTTAGATCACATCTAGATGGAAGCAAACAATTTATTAGTCCTGAAAAAGCAATGGAAATAGAAGAAGCATTAGGCGCTGATATAATAATGGCTTTTGATGAATGTTGTCCATATCCATCAACATATGAATATACAAAAAAATCTATGGAAAGAACTACAAGATGGGCTGCAAGATGTAAAGAAGCACATACTACAATTGATAAACAGGGATTATTTGGAATTATTCAAGGTGGATTTTACAAAGATTTAAGAGAAAAAAGTGCAAAAGATTTAATAGAAATGGACTTTCCAGGATATGCTATTGGAGGAATAAGTGTTGGAGAACCAAAAGAAGAATTTTTAGATATATTAAAATTTACAACACCATTATTACCAGAAAATAAACCAAGATATTTAATGGGAGTTGGTACACCAGATTATCTAATTGAATCTGCAATAGCTGGAATAGATATGTGTGATTGTGTACTTCCAACAAGAATTGCAAGACATGGAACAGCAATGACATCTCATGGTAAATTAGTAGTAAGAAATGCTACATATGAGAAAGATTTCTCAGCTTTAGATCCAGAATGTGATTGTTATACATGTAAAAATTATACAAGAGCATATATTAGGCACTTAATCAATACAAAAGAAATTTTAGGAGTAAGATTATTATCAATTCATAATTTAAGATTCTTGACTAAATTAATGGAAAGAGTTAGAATTGAAATAGAGAATGATAATTTATTATCATTTAGAGACGAATTCTATAAGAATTATGGATATACTAAAGAATAAAATAGGAGGAATTATATGAATCTGGAAGAAAGCAATTCTTATCAAGATAATGTAGAAAGTAGAGATAGAAAAAAAAGAGGAGTAATGCTATCAATAATATTATGTGGAGTTCTTATAGCATTACTATTTATTATGATAGTTATAATAAGTTATCAAGATTCAATAACAGAAAAGTTTTTTATTAATGGAACTCAAACATCAAAACTTAGTAATAAAATTTATGGTGCAATAGATGGAGTTGTTTATATAGATGTTAAAGAACTTTCTTCTGTCTTAGGATATACATATACTAAAGGAGAATATAAAAAATATAACGAAAATGAAGATAGTTGCTATTTACAGAATGATTTTGAAATTATTACATTAACTTCTGGAGATAATAATTATAATAAATATATTGAAATATCTAATAATGCGACACTTGCAGAAATACAAGTTACTTCTAAAAATTCTCCTGGATATTATGAAAATTATAAAATTGAAAATCCAATTGTATATGAAAATGGAAAAATCTATGTACCATTAGATTCACTTCCAAAAATGTTTAATGTTAGCATTGATTGGCAAGAATATAGAAAGTATATATATACTTTAGAAGAGAAAATACAAAAAGCACAAAAGATTATAGCAAAATATAATTATCAAGAAATGAGTGGTTATTATGAAAATTTAAGAGCAATAATGGATGGTTATGTCATTGTTGGAGATGCAGAAGTAGCAGCCCAAAATGCATCTAAATACTATGGAGTATTTTCTTTAAACGATACTGCTGAAATAATAAGTTTAAAATATGATGAAATAATATATACACAAAATGTTGAAGAATTTTATATAAAAGCTGAAAATGGAACAATGGGAATTTTAGATAATACAGGAGGAACTATAATTGCTCCATCAGAATTTGAAGAAATATCATTATTAGATGAAGAAAATCAATTATACTTAGTAAAAAAAGATAACGAATATGGTGTTGTTAATAGAAATGGAAAAGTATTGGTATATGCAGAAAATGATAAAATAGGATTAGATGAACAATATATATCAGAATTTACTTTAGATACAATAGAAAACCCTAATATGTTATTTGGAAAGTGTATTCCAGTACAAAAAGATGGGAATTTTGGATTGTATAATAAAGACGGAAACATGATACTAAATCTTCTTTATCAAGGTTTTGGATATAAGTCAAGTGCTACTTCAAGAACATCTGGAAATGAGCAAAGTGTATTATTAATACCATCATCTGTAGGAATAAATGGTATTGTTATAAATTTAGGTGATTTGTATGGAGTTTTTGATATAAATACAGAATCAATAATTTTACCTTGTGTTTATGATAAAATATATGCAATTACCAAAAATGGTAAAACAACTTATTATGCTGATTGGGGTGGAAACACAATTGATTTAAAAGATTATTTGAAAAGCGAAGGGCTAAATAATGTTTCAGAAGATGATAAAAAAACAAATAAGTCATCATCAGATAATGAAAATACAGTATCATCAAATAATACAGTTTCATCATCCAATAATACAGTAATGAATGAAACAGTAGATAATGAAAATAATAATGTAGAAAATTCTGGAAATAATGTAATAGTTATTGAAACAAATTAAAAATTAAATGGAATAAAACAAAAAACTTCTAAATATAATGTGTTAGAAGTTTTTTTATTTTCTAAAAAATCGAAAAGTAATAAAAAACTTTCTGTAGAGTTCTTAGCTGTAGAATTTTTTATTTGTACAGATAAGTTATATAGAGAAAAAAATATGTGAAAGTTAAATTTTTTTGTGCAAAATTGTATAAGAAAATATTATTTTTTCTTTGCTATTTATTTGGAGGTATGTTATGAAAGTATTTTTAAAAAATTTATTATTATCTATTATTATTTCATTAATTTTAATAATTGTTTTTTCTGTACTAATGAGTAAAACTAATATTAATGATAATCTTTTAAATCCTATTATTATAGGTATTGTTACATTTTCTTTACTTGTGAGCGCATTTAATATGTCTAGATGTAAAAAAGAAAAAGGTATAATTTTTGGTAGTTTACTTGGAATTGCATATATTGTAGTTTTATATTTAATTTCTAGTTTTGCTATGTTAGACTTTTCAGTATCAATTAATTCATTAATTTTTATAATTTTGGGAATATTAGGAGGAGCTATTGGAGGAATTATAGGAGTTAATTTTTAATTATAATGCATATTTTACTATTAGTTTTATAAGAAAGTTTGAGAAAAACTCAAATTAAATCACTTGAATTTTTTGAAATTTATATAGTTAAATTAATAATAACAATGAAGTATAACTAATTTTTTAGATTTATATTTTTTATATTAAAATCAGTTGATATTTTTTTTTATTTAATATACAATTTAAAAGTATACAAATTACAAATTAATATATTTACATAAGTAATAAAATTACAAAGGAGGATATATGGTAACTTTTGAAGATGTTGTAAATAATGTTGAAATTAAAGAACTTATAATAAATGCTCAAAAGCAAATGGATGTTATAGGATATACAGAACATTCTATAAGACACGTTTCTTTAGTTGCAGAAAGAGCAGCACAAATTCTTAGAACTTTAGGATATGATGAAAAAAGAATAGAATTAGCAAAAATTGCTGGATATATGCATGATATTGGAAATTGTGTAAACAGAGTTGATCATGCTCATACAGGTGCAATTTTAGCTTACAATATTTTAAAAGAAATGGGAATGAATTTACAAGATAGAACTGAAATTATAATGGCAATCGGAAATCATGATGAATTAACAGGTACACCTGTTAGTGATATATCAGCAGCATTAATTTTAGCAGATAAATCAGATGCTCATAGAAGTAGAGTATCAAAACAAGATAAAAGTCTTTTTGATAAACATGATGAAGTTAATTTTGCGGTTACAAGTTCCGAATTAAAGATAGATACAGAAGAAAAAAAAGCTATCTTAAATTTAAAAATAGATACAAAAATTTGTCCTGTTATTGATTATTTTGAAATATTTATGGATAGAACTAATATGAGTAAAAGAGCAGCAAAATATTTAGGTTTATGGTTTGAATTAATAATTAATGATACAAACTTATTATAGGGGGTAGTTATTTTGGAAAAAAATATTAAAAGAATTAAAACAATAGCTGTAGTATTAATTATACTTTTAATTACAGCAATTGCATTTTGTGGTTTATATTTTAATAAACAAGGTGTATGGAAAAATATCTTACCAAAATTTAGTTATGGTATGGAATTAGATGGTGTTAGAGAATTAAGATTTATTCTAGATACATCAGAAGAAGAAAAAGAAATTTACGTAGATGCAGAGGGAAATTATGCAGGGGATGTAGTAAAAAAAGATGAAACTGCTGAAAATACAGAAGCAGGATTAGTAGATGAAGAAGGAAAACCAGTAAATAGTGATAACTCACAAGAAAATAGTGAACAAGAAAATCCAGAAGGATATACTAAAGAAACAAGAACAGTAAAAGCCAATGAAGATGAACAAATTAATATTAATAATTTTGAAAAAGCCAAAAAAATAATACAAGAAAGATTAGAAACAATAGATTTATATGAATATAATATTAGATTAGATAATATTACTGGAGAATTAGTTGTAGAAGTTCCAGATAATCAAAATATTGAAATTCAAAAATCTTTAATAACAACAATAGGAAAATTTGAAATTATAGATAGTCAAAATGGTCTTATATTAATAGATAATTCAAACATAAAAAAAGTTTCTGCAACTTATGGTGATTCACAAGATGGTAATGGTTATCAAGCTTATTTAGTAGTTCAATTAGATAAAATAGGAACAGAAAAATTAAAAGAAATTAGTAAGAATTATATAGAAACTACTGATGAAGCTGGAAATACTTCTACAAAATATGTTTCTGTTGAATTTGATGATAATCAAATATTAGAAACTTATTTTGGAGAAGAGTTGGCAAATGGAACATTAAGAGTTCCAATAGGACAAGCTTCACAAAACTATGAAGAATTTGCAACTAATTATAATAATATAATTAGAATCTCTAAAATGTTAAGTTTAGAAAAAATGCCATTATCATATAAATTAAATGGAGATAATTATATACAATCTTATGTAACAGATGAAATAAAGTTAGTAGCAATAGTGTCATTTTCAATAATAGTTTTAATAATTTCTATAGTAATGATAATTAAACATAAAGCAAAAGGGTTAAAATTAGCTATTTCAAATGTAGGTTATATTGCAATTTTAACATTAATATTTAGATATACAAATGTTATGATTACATTTAATTCATTAATTGCACTTATTGGAGTAGTAGGAATTAATTTGTTATTTTCTTTTAAATTACTTGACAATTTGAAAGAAAGTAATGATGTAAAAACAGTATTTGTCAAAACAATGAAAGAGCTTTATCTAGCAATAATTCCAGTTTGTATAATTGCAATTATATTTACATTTATGTCTGGAGTTGTAATTAGCAGTATAGGAATGGTTTTATTCTGGGGAATTGCTATACAAGCATTATATAGTGCTATATTATATTTTTTAGGATATATTAATTAAAAAAATTATGAAATAAAAAGCACAAAGCAATGTCTTTATCGTTGGCGTACTACGAGATTTTTAAAAAAATCTTGGAGTACGAATGAAGAACACATTTATGTGTGATGAATAGGAGAATAATATGAAATTAAATGGAACAAAGAAAATCTTATTATTAGGTTTAGCTCTTATTATTATAGCAGGAATAGTAGTAGTTGCTTTAAAAGGATTTAATGTATCTTTATTATATGAGCAACATGCTTCCATAAACTTAATAATAGGTAAAGAAATAAATATAAATGAAATTAAAGGAATTTGTGAAGAAGTCTTTAAAGAAAAACAAGTTATTGTTAAAAAAGTAGAATTATTTAATGATGCAGTAAATATAAATGTTGAATCAATAACAGATGAAGAAAAACAAAATTTAGTAGAAATAGTAAATGAAAAATATCAAACAGAATTTACTACAGAAACAATTAATATACAAACAAATGCCAATATAAGAATAAGAGATATTGTAAGACCTTATTGTACACCACTTTTAATATCAGGAGTTCTTATAGTAGTATATATTGTAATAAGATTTAGAAAAATGAAAGTTGTAAATTTATTAGGAAAAATTGCTGTTATAGTACTTCTTACAGAAGCGTTTTTAACAAGTTGCGTTTTAATAACAAGAATACCTTTAACACCAACTCTAATAAATGTTATGATAGCTGTTGCTGTATTTGAATTAGTTTTATATATTGATTGTAAAGAAAAAGAATATAAAGAGATAAAACAATAATAGGGTTGGCTAATAAGTTAGGAAATGAGTATAATTTTTACATATTTGAACAATGTAAAAATTATTAATAAATCAAATATTACTTTTTTAAAGAGAATATTTGATTAAGCTTTTTAGAATAATATGAAAAACACTTGATTTTTTTTATAATACGTAGTAAAATGAATATGCTTAGTAAATACCATGTTCTTGGATTAAAGGAAAAAACCTACTTTATTCTCAGTATATGGCAAATAAAAAATATAGGAGGAAAAAGAAAATGACTAAAGAAAGAAAACAAGAAATTATAGCAACTCATAAAAGAGAAGAAAATGATACTGGTTCTCCAGAAGTTCAAATAGCTCTTTTAACAGAAAGAATTGCTGAATTAACAGAACATTTAAAAGTTCACAAAAAAGATAATCACTCAAGAAGAGGATTATTAAAAATGATAGGTAAAAGAAGAAATCTATTAAACTACTTAGCAAAAAAAGATGTTAACAGATATAGAGAAATTGTTAAAAAATTATCTTTAAGAAAATAAAATAGAAACCTGCAATTTATTGCAGGTTTTTATTTTATTAACATTAATGTTAAGCTACTTCAATTTTACTTGTGGATTTTATATATTTATTATAGCAAGTTGCTCTATAACTCCATAAAAGCTATTATAAAACATAAGTAAGTTATAAAATAAATAGATTAAATTTTTAAAATTATTCAATACTTTTTTCAAAATGCTGATAATCTTTTTTTGTTTTCCAATCACCACCCCAAGTCCATCCGATGATCAATAAAAATTCTATATATTAAATCATTTTTACTAATATAATATTTTTGATTCTGACTCCTATCAACAAATGCAGTGGCTGATACAGGAATGACTGTATTATTTACAATGTATGGATTATATAATGGATTTATATCTATTGCTGTTCCGCATAGAATGATTGGAGAGTTTTTGTGTGCCTGAAATAGTTCTATAGCAAAAGCAAGAAGTATTATTATCAGACATAGATAACTCATCATTAGCATTATACTCATCTATTAATTTCATTTTTTCGATAGGATATTTCTCTTCATATAATTTTTTGAATATTTCTATAACATCATTTGCAATTTTAGAATTAACAATCATTTCACCAATATGACTTTGCTCATCAAAACCATAATAAGAAATTTGTAAATAAGATAATTTATTTATATCTATTACATCTTTATACTCAAGTGGAATTGATTTTCCGAGCATTTTTTTTAATATGTAATCAGGAATATTTTGTATAGAAAAAATAACATTTTCAGCAGACGCTTCCAAATTATCTGCATTAATTTCATTTTCAAAAGAACATTCTAAACAAGTTTCATCAATAATATTTTTAGAAAGAGCTTCATTTTCAGTAGTACTAGTATTGGTTTTCATTAAAATTATTCCTCCCAATAATATAATAAAAATAATAATTTTTTTCATATTATATATTATATGTTATTTTGAACATAATATGAAAGTGAGAAAATGTAATTGTATTACTATTTGGATAAAATATAATGTAGCATAATATTGTTGAAATTATATTAACAAATGTAAAAAAGTAATAATTTGGCTACATTTACATAATATACAATTTTTCTATTGCTTTTTAAAATTACTTATAGTAAAATATATGTGGTTATTTATTTGAAGAGTAGCTTGCACAATGTATATAAAAAAATGTATATATTGTAGAGGTTACATTTCAAATAAATTATCCGAATATATACTTTGTAGATAAAATACAAGCAAAGTATAAATAAATGTCTTTACCATTATTGTAGCTTCTAACTTATAAAAATGTTGAAGTAACTATTATGAGTAAAGAGAAGTAAAGGAGATGTAAAATGTTTAAAACTTATAGTATGGAGTTAGCAGGAAGAACTCTTACAATTGAAAATGGAAAAATGGCTGGACTAGCAAATGGTAGTGTGTTAGTAAAATATGGAGAAACTACAGTATTAGTAAATGTTACAGCCTCAAAGCAACCAAAAGAGGGAATAGATTTTTTCCCACTTTCAGTAGATTATGAAGAAAGACTATATGCAGTAGGAAAAATACCAGGAGGATTTACAAAAAGAGAAGGAAGACCAACAGATAAAGCAATTTTAACAGCAAGAGCAATTGACAGACCAATAAGACCATTATTCCCAAAAGATTTTAGAAATGATGTAGTAGTTAGTTGTTTAGTATTATCTGTAGAGCAAGATTGCTCACCAGAAGTATGTGCTATGATTGGTGCATCAGCAGCTTTATCAATATCAGATATACCATTTGGAGGACCAACAGCGGCAGTTGCAGTTGGATATGTAAATGACCAAATTGTTATTAATCCAACAGAAGAACAAAGGGCAAATAGTAGATTAACTTTAACAGTTGCAGGAACAGCAGATAAAATAGCAATGATTGAAGCAGGTGCAGATGAAATACCAGACGCTACAATGTTAGAAGCAATCAAAGTTGCACATGGAGAAATAAAAAGAGTTTGTGAATTTATACAAAATATTAAAAATGAAATTGGTAAACCAAAATTTGAATATGTGTCATTTGCTGTAAATGAAGAAATTTATGATATAGTTGCAGGTGAATTCTCAGAAAGAATGAAACAAGATGTTCAAACTGAAGATAAGCCAGAAAGAGATGAAAAAATAGACAAGCTTACAGAAGATGTTAAAGCTTGGTATAGTGAAAAGTATGGAGAAGAAAAATTAGAAGAAGATAGCAAAGCTATAGCAGATGCTTTATATAAATTAGAAAAGAAAACAGTTAGAAAATTAATTTTAGATGAAGGAAAAAGAGTCGATGGTAGAGGAATTTATGATATAAGACCTTTATCATGTGAAGTAGGTTTAATTCCTAGAGTTCATGGAAGTGCTTTATTTAATAGAGGTAGAACTCAAGTAATGTCTATTGTAACACTTGGTATGAAAAGTGAAGAACAAATATTAGATGGATTAGATACAGAAGAATCAAAAAGATATATGCATCAATATAACTTTCCAGGATATAGTGTTGGTGAAGCAAAATCATCAAGAGGTCCAGGAAGAAGAGAAATTGGACATGGAGCTTTAGCAGAAAAGGCATTAATTCCAGTATTACCATCAGTTGAAGAATTTCCATATGCAATAAGAGTTGTATCAGAAATTTTAAGCTCAAATGGTTCAACATCACAAGGAAGTATATGTGCTTCAACATTAGCATTAATGGATGCTGGTGTTCCAATTAAACAACCAGTAGCAGGAATTTCAACAGGATTAATTACAGATGAAAATGATCCTTCAAGATATGTTGTTATTACAGATATTCAAGGAATTGAAGATTTCTTTGGAGATATGGACTTTAAAGTTGGTGGAACTAAAGATGGTATTACAGCTATACAAGTAGATATTAAAGTTGATGGACTAAGCTATGAAATTATAGCTGAAGCATTCGAGAGAACAGCAAAAGCAAGACAATATATATTAGATGATATTATGGCTCCACAAATTGCAGAACCAAGAAAAGAAATTTCAAAATATGCACCAAAAATTATTAATATGAAAATTAATCCAGAAAAAATTAAAGATGTTATTGGTTCTGGTGGAAAAGTTATTAATAAAATTATTGAAGAAACTGGAGTTAAAATTGATATAGAAGAAGATGGAGCTGTTTATATTTATTCTGATAATATTGATGGTGCTTATAAAGCAAAATCAATTATAGAAGATATAACTAAAGAAATAGAAATAGATGGAATTTATACAGGAAAAGTTACAAGAATAGCTACTTTTGGGGCATTTGTAGATTTAGGTGCTGGAAAAGAAGGATTGCTTCATATTTCTAAAATCTCAAAAGAAAGAATTAATAAAGTTGAAGATGTATTAAAAGTTGGAGATGAAGTTACTGTAAAGGTATATGAAATAGATAATCAGGGAAGAATAAATTTAACTAGAAAAGATCTATATTCAGAAAATGAGGAATAAGTCGTAAAACTTATAGTAAAAAAGAACCTTATTGTTAGAAATAATTTAACAAGGGTTCTTTTTGTTTAGTAGAGTTTTTTGTATTAATAGAGAAAATTAATGATATTAAAACAAAATAATTTTTGTGATTTTTTTATTAATTTAATATTATTTCATATGACTATAATGAAGTAATTTAATATTATAATTTTATTTAGAATTAACTATAAATTGTAATTTGTAGTGGAGATTTATTAATTAAATTTCTTATACAGATAGAATATAAATGGTTTTCTAAAATTTAATAATTAATTTGATAAAAATACTAGATATTTTATTTAAATTTGCACTAATACAATATGAAAAATTTAAAAATGTGCTCGCTCAAGCTAAATTTCA
>OFGE01001132.1_pt1 | contig 25143 bp, 21 predicted proteins | sample 1521681 | NCBI WGS metagenome assembly OFGE01 (sample SAMEA3504093, study PRJEB24116) | mouse gut metagenome | biome: mouse gut; feature: mouse-associated habitat; material: faeces | place: Denmark | collected 2011
AGGCTCTTGAAGAAGCAGAAACTCCGGCATTACTTATGAAACTGAAGGTCGGTGCTGATGAGAAAGCAATTACATCTGCTGGTGCAACAGCGAGCGCTCAGATCGCAGGCGTTCCAGATAACTTTACGGTTACAACTGAAAATAACAAATACGTTTATAAAATTCGTCCAGATGAGACTAATGGGGGAACAGCTCTTGATCCATGGGGATCAACGACAGTACAGTTGATTGGTGAAACGAATACTGCTGATGTTCCGGCAGGTGCAAATGCACTGACTGCTCCACAGATTGCTTTGACATGGACGGTGGCAAAGAGTACTACACCAGCAGTTACAGCAACACCTGCGTCAGCAGTTACTACATCGGGAACATCTGATGTATTGGTTAGACTTGTTTCAGGCGTGGCTGCAGATGTGAGCAAAATCTCATCTGTAAAAGTAAATGGTACAGATGTAGCTGCTGCTAATATTGCAGTATCCGGAAGCGGAAATGTATGGTTGAAAGGAGTTGCTGCTGAGGCAGGCACATATAACATAGTTATTACTTATGATGGAACAGCTTATTCTGCAACTTTAACAAAATAATATCAGTCTGAAGATTTGAGATTAAATTGGTGCATTGTGTTATGCGATGCACCAATTTTAAAAAAGTGGTGATGAATAATTTGAACAGCTTATCATATTATGCGCAAGTTGTTATTGGAGAGGAATTATGGATTTCAAATAGTCGATTTAATGGGCTGTATAAGGTAAATTTAGAGTCTGGAAAAAGTGTGTATATTGGTAAATTTCCCCAATATAGATTAGATAATTCAGAATTACACTTCTTTGCGAAAAAATATGGGGAGAAGATTTATTTTTTTCCAAAATGTGCCAGTGGAATTGATATATATGATTTGGAAACAGGGGATTTTAGCCATGTTGAATGTCAAACTGGCAGTATAAATAATTATGTTACAGCAATTGATGCGTTTCGTTTGGATGAGGATAATATATTAATTATTCCTTGTTATTCTGGAATGACATTACAGGAGTTCTCTATTAAAAAGAAAGCAATTACTAAAAAAATTGAATTAATAAAATCGAATCAATATGTAAGAAATGAAGCAAATACAATGTCTCTATATGCTTGTAAAATGATGAATGAGGTTTTTTATCCTCTACATGAGACCAACATGATTGGAAGCTATAACTTGAAAAAGGGAAATGAAAAGATATATTTAATAAGCGGAGTAAAAAGTATATTAGGGGATATTGTTTTTGATGGAAGGAATATATGGATAAATGCTGATCGCGGCATATATCAGTGGAATCCGCATAGTGGTGATTTGAATTTTGTTTGTGATTGTTCAGCAGAAAAGGAAGGATGGATTGAACAATTTATACTATATGACCAATATATAATATGCGTACCTCGTTGGTTGAAAAATATTAAAATTATTGACAGATATAATTTTGAACAAAAGGAGATCCATATAGACAAAAATAAATTGAACAAAAATAAAGATATGCCGTGGAGAGATATCAGGGAGAGTTTTGTATGGCGGGATAAACTGATTATATCTCCAATTAAATATGAAGAAACGATATGGATTGATCTTAATAGCTATGAGATTACATATAAGAAATGGGAACCTTTAAAGGTAATGTCTATACAAGAGGATTTTTTGATACATGAAATAGCAGAAAATGATTTAGAAGATTATATTAGAATTATAGATGAAAATGAAAAAAATATTCGGAGAAAAGATACTCATTATGTAGGATATAATATATTACAAAAAATATAGACGTGATAATTAACAGGAGAGGAAATGAAGGAGGAATATATGACGAGACCTTTTTTACATATTCCATATGGCAGTAGAGTTGTAATTTATGGAGGAGGTAAATTAGGTGAAAATTACTTTAGAAGAATAAAGTTGAGTAATCAAGCTGAAATTGTAGCGATAATAGATATCCAGGCAAAAAAATTGCCAAAAATCTTTGAAGATACACCGTTATATACGCCTGAAAAAATATGCGATTTATATTTTGATTATGTATTAATCGCGGTTGAAGATTTAGAAAAAGTATATGATATAAAACGAATTTTATATGATTACAATATATCAGATAAACAAATAATAAATAATAGTAAAGAGTGTTCTATTAATGAAACAGCACTATATGAGATAATCAAGTGCTTTGAACGAAATATAGAGAATGAAAAGAGAAGGTTCTTTTTGTTTATGCTTCCAGAACATGGGAATTTAGGGGATTATGCAATAGGATATGCAGAATTTGCTTTTCTTAAGCAGTACTTTTATCAATATGATGTATATGGAGTAACAACGTCTGAATGGGTTGCGGCAAGTGAATTTTATATAAACCTTATTAAATCCGATGATATTATCCTAATAAACGGTGGCGGTTTCTTGGGAGACCTTTGGGGAGATGCAAAGTTTTATAAACATATTGTTGAAAGTTTTCCTAAGAATATAAAAATATTTTTCCCTAATACACTTACATATCGAGAAAACCCAAGTGAGCAAAATGAAAATTTCATAAAAGATATGGAATGGTTTGGAAAACAGGATAACTTATTTACATTTTTCAGGGAACATCCATCATATTACTTATTTAAAAAGTATGACAAACGATGCTGTTTATTCCCAGATATGGTATTTTATTTAAGTTTTAAAAGAAACATGTTTTGTAAAAAAAATAGAGTATTGTTATGCATGAGAGACGATTGTGAAAGAATATTTTATGGAAAAAATATCTTAGAAAATATTCTGAAATGTGCAGGCATAGATTATGATTTTTATGATATTTATATAAAAAAATATATTTCTCAACAGGCAGGGAGAAAATTATTGAAAAATACGATACATATGTTTCAGGCTTACGATTGTATTATTACAGATCGGTTACATGGAATGATTTTGGCAATTGTCAGTAATGTTCCATGTATTGTATTTGATAACCGTACCCATAAAATAAAGGGAGTATATGAGTCTATTAATGCTCTACAGTATGTCAAGTTGATAACGGAAGAAGAAATAAATAGTGTTGATAAGATAATTAGTGAAGTGTATGAAAGTAAGTTAAGAGATGGCTCTTATGAACCGCCGATAGAAGAATTTAGAAAAATGGCGGATAAGATATGTGAGATTATGGATAACGTTATATTGGAGAGATAAATGATGAAGCATGTTGCTAAGATGATTGTTCAGAATAAACTAAAGATAGTTCTATGGGGTGCTGGAAAGAACTGTCATACATATTTGAAACTAATTGAGGAATTTTGTCAAATTGAAATGATTGTTGACATTAATCCATCATTATGCGGGACTTATATTGAACAATATGTATGTAAAACACCAGATATGATTAAAAGTACAGAAGCAGTTGTGATTATGGTAGAAGATAAAAATGTGAATATTGAAATAAATGATTTTTGCATTGAAAGAGGAATTGCTGTGTGCAGTTACCGAGTATTGTTAGGTGTAATTAATCCGCTGTATGAGGAATCGCTTATAAAAACGGAATTATACGATGCAGATCCTTTTGAAAAAGCTGCTATGAAAAAATATATTGGTATAGATGTGCCGGCATATGGATGTAATCTTAATTGTTCTTATTGCTATATTGGAGAGAAGTGTAATAAGGAAATGGCATTCCCGGAATTAATTCATTCTCCAAAGTATATTCGATATAGGCTTCGGAAGGAAAACATAGGCGGTTCTGCTTTGATTGGAATATGTGCAAGTGGAGAGACACTTTTAGCGGATAAGTTTGACGATATATGTATGGAACTGTTAAAAGAAGGTCATTATTTGATGATTGTAACGAATGGAATAACCACAAAAGTAATACAAAAAATTATTGAAAATGCTAATGAATATGCAGAACATGTAATATTTAAAATTTCTTTTCATTATTTAGAATTAAAAAAGAAAGGATTATTAGAACATTTTGCTAATAATGTGAACATTATTAGTGAGAGTAAGGCATCATATACATTAGAGCTTATGCCACATGATGAATTGGTAGAATTTATTCCGGAGATTATGTCATTTTCGATGAAAAAATTCGGAGCTTATCCGCAGCTTACCGTAGGGCGTGATGAACAGAATAGTAGAAAGCTCCTTACCAAATTTAGTGAAGAAGAATATATTCGGATTTGGAAGGTTTTTCAATCAGAAATGTTTGATTTGAAAATGAAATTTTATATGATGCATGGAACGAATTGTAATGCGGGAAAAGATTCCTTTTTTATTGATTTAAATTCTGGAATTATGAATAGATGTTTATTCTCGGAAAATATAAGTAACTTTTATGATGCAGATGTCTCATTAGATTTTGATAGAGTGGGAGATTCTTGCCCATTGGATTATTGCTACAATTGTCATGCTTATGTAACTTTGGGAGTAATGCCGGATGTTTTGGCTCCAACCTACTCAGAAATTAGAGACAGGGTAAAAAAGGACGGAAGCCATTGGATAAAAGAAGAGATGAGAAGATTTTTAAATAATAAATTTTCAAGGTAATAATTAATAAGTTTTTTGAATTTAATCAGTTGAGGCGTAGATTAATTATGGAAAAAGATAATGACAAAATATTGCAGAAAAGAGACGCATTGATCAGTGTGATAATACCAGTTTATAATGTAAGACCGTATCTGAAAAAATGTATCGAGTCTGTAGTGAATCAGTCGTACAGAAATTTAGAGATTATTATAATAGATGATGGTTCGGATGATGGCAGTGAAATATTATGTGATCAGTATGGAAAGCAAGACAACAGGATAAAAGTGTTTCATAAAAATAATGGCGGATTGTCTGATGCCAGAAATTATGGATTGAGGCACGCAGAGGGAGAGTATATCGGTTTTGTTGACGGTGACGATTACATAAATTCTAAAATGTATGAACATTTGTTGAAAGCTATGGAGAAGGGCGTCGATTTGGCCGCATGTGGGATGCGTGAGGAATATGTAAGAAGGTATAAGAGAAAATATTGTGCATCTAATTTTACCCAGGGACGTCAAGTTATGGATAACTGTGATGCGATGAGAGAGCTTTTATTACTGCGTGCATTTACTTTTTCAGTATGTAATAAGTTATTTAAAAGAACGATATTTGATAATATAGTTTTTCCAGAAGGGAAAAGCAGTGAAGATATCCCTGTGATATATGAGATGTTTTCCAATCTTAATTATGCTGCTAATAGTGGTTACGCAGATTATCATTATGTTCACCATCCAGGAAGTATTACAAAAGGAGATTTTTTTGAAGGGCGGTTGGATTATTGCCATTATACAAAAAAAGTATTAGATAATGTGTTGATAGAATATCCTCAGTACAAAGACGAGGCGTTGGCACTTTATGTGAAATCTATATATTCTGTTATGTGCCAAATCATAAATAGCAGCAATAAAAGAATGTATGAAAATACATTTCAGATGTTAAAAAGTATTCTTCAGAAAAACGAGAAGACAGTAAAAGGCAACCATTATATTGATGAAGAAACAAGAAAAGAAATGTTGTCTATACTGGAAGCAGGTTTGGATAAGGAGACGGAAAGAAAGCAGGATAAATCCCTCAATAATCCTGATAATGATAAAATAGAGAAATTGTCTGAGTTTTATAATATTTTAGTGCAATGGGTTTCCTTGAAAGAAAAAGGGATTACTATAGATTGTTTTATGAGGAAAAATGGATACAGGACAGCAGCTATCTATGGAATGAAAGAATTAGGTGAACTTTTATATGATGAGATGAAAAATGCAGGTATTCATATTGAGTATATTGTGGATCAATTCTGTGATCCTATTTTTATAGATGTACCTGTGATTAAACCTGATGAATCGTTATTCCCGGTGGATGTAATTATTGTAACTGCTGTTCATTATTTTGAAGAAATCAAGGAAATGTTAAAAAGTAAAATAGATTATCCAATTTATTCATTAGAAGACGTGCTATTTTTTGAATATGAATAAATACAGTTATGAATGTTCTGATATACAGTCAGTACATTGGATAGTTGCTATTAGGAGATTTTAAAATTATGAATAATATAAAGGTTTCTATCATTATGCCTTCATTGAATGTGTCGGCGTATATTGAGGAATGTATCAGGAGTGCAATTCGGCAAACCCTTAAAGATATTGAAATTCTTTGTATAGATGCAGGTTCTGCCGATGGGACGCTTGAAATCCTAAACGAATATGAAAAACTTGATGACCGGATCAAAATCATAAATTTTGGAACAAAAAGTTATGGCGCGCAGGTCAATCATGGAATCTCAATATCTCAAGGCGAATATGTGGCGATTCTGGAAACAGACGATTTTATCGAACCGGATATGTATGAAGTGTTGTATTATGCGGCTGAAAAATTTCATGTAGATTATGTCAAAGGCGACTATAAGAAGTTTTTTGCTTTGGATAATGGTGAATATCTTTATAGTGTAATAAAGCAGTTTGAGGATGAAGATATCAGTCTTTACGGGAAAACTTTGAACCCTCATACTTTTGACTATTTGTATAAAACTGATTTCAATATTTGGAAAGGGATATACAGAAGAGATTTTTTGATTCGGAATCAGATCTATTTGAACGAATCTGTCGGTGCGGCATATCAGGATATCGGGTTTATGGAGAAAGTAATGGCTGCAGCTCGAAAGGCAATCTATCTGGACAAGCCGTTCTACTATTATCGTATGGATCGAGATAATGCATCTTCTTATTCTGTACATGGACTTAGAAATACTTATTTTGAATTTAAAGAGCTTATGAAATATTTTGGCGGCAGCAAAAACGTTTACAGAAGAGGTGTTTATCTGCATATGATGACGGCTTTCCTAAACGAGTATGAAAAAACGTTGAAAAAAATAGATTTTGATTTTGCATTGCCGGAGTGCAGTGATTATTACACATGGTTTGCGGATAACATATCACAAGCAATAGAAGGCAATATTATTACGCTTGAGGATATGGAAAAGAAATACGCAGATAAATTTGAATTGCTCTTAAAAAATCCACAGGCATTTGCAGAATTTTTAAAGAGTGGAAAAAACAAGTTCAGAGAATATGTAGAGGATCTTTCTTTTGGTCGTGAGATGCAGATAATAATATTCGGAGCCGGGCATTGGGGGTATGAGGCGCTGAAATTATTGAGGGAAAAGAAGAATTGCAATGTACAGGCATTTATAGATAACGACGATGAGAAACAGGGAATGGTTATAGAAGGTGTGAAGGTATACAGCTTGAAACAGATTCTATGTAAATTTCCGACAGCTGTTATATTCATAGCGAATGAAAAATATCATCCGGAAATACGGATGCAGATTGAGAAAGAAAGCAAAGGGTACACGGTATTGTGTCCATTTGAAAGAGGCATACAGAATTGAAAGTTATCATTTTCGGAACGGGTAATTATTATAGGTTGTCTAAAAGATATATTGATATGGAACAGGTCACATGCTTTGTGGATAACGATTTGGATAAGGCGGGTACTTTTCTTGACGGTAAAGTAATTGTAGCTCCAGAAGATGCAGATTATAACGAATGTGATTATGTTCTCGTGTTAGTCATGAGATACCAGGATATCTTGAAGCAGTTATTCAGAATAGGAGTAGCAGAAGATAAAATCAAACTATATTCGGACTTAGATGATTTGTTTAAGGTGAAGCCGAAGATTTATTCAGAAAATCAGACATATGATTTTAAACAATGGACAAATGGACGGCAAGAGAAAAAAGTGATGCTGGTGTGTCATGAATTAACGAGGAACGGAGTGTCTGTCGTGCTGATGCATGTTGCACGGATCTTGAAAAAAATGGGATACAGACCATTGATGACTGCGTTGCTTGAAGGTGAGTTGATAGAGGAGTTAGGGGAAAACGGCATTGACTATATACCACAAATAAATATGTTGTATGGAGGAAAACTGTTTACTGAACTGATTCAGGAGATGGAATTCGTTATTGTAGGAACGATAGGCATTGCTGATGTAGCGCGGCGGATCGCGCATACAGATGTTCCGATTGTATGGTGGATACATGAATCAAATAATAAAGATTTTCATGATTTTCCTCTGGTTATCAGAGATAATGTCCATTATTATGCAGGCGGAAAACGGGTGGTGGAATGTTTTAAAAGGCATTATAGCCGGATGCCGATTGAAAAAATGTTATATTGTCTGCCGGATAATCTGGTTAAGAAGAATGCCGGAAACCATGTGTTTAGGATAGGAATTATAGGACTGATTTATCCGCGGAAAGCGCAGGATATTTTTGTGGAAGCTGTGAAAAAAATCCCTGATGATAAGAAGAAAGGAATTTCTTTTGAGATTGTCGGGAAATATCTTGAACCCGTCATTGACCTAGACAAAGTATTGAGGGACAGCCCTGAAATAAAATATATTGGAGAAATGTCGCAGAATGAACTTAGCAGTTATTTTGCGGCATTGGATCTGTTGGTATGTCCGTCCAGAGATGATCCAATGCCGGTAGTAGTGACGCAGGCAATGCAGTATGGGATTCCATGTATTGTTTCTGATCAGGTAGGGCAGAGTGAATATATTATTGACGGAATAAATGGATTTGTTTTTCCGTCAGAAGACGCTGAATCCCTGAAAGATAAAATAACCTATTGCATTGATAATAAAAATATTCTAAAGAATATTGGGGCAGGAGCCAGAAAAATTTATGAAAGATATTTTTCTGAAAATGCCATGGAAGAAAGTTTGTGCAAAGTGATCAGCAGGATTAGAAATTGAAACATACGGGGGAGGAAATTGCGTGAGAGTATCGATATTGGGAGCGGCAGGATTTATAGGGACGAATCTTATCATGTCCCTTATGTGTGATGACGCTAATGAGATCCTGGCTGTAGATGAATCAAAAGACTACTTTTGTGAGTGTGTCAGAAAACCCAATGTCCGTTTGAGGGAATGCAGCTTCCATGCGGGGGCAGATTTTAAAACTTTGCTTGCAGGACAGGAAATTGTATACCATCTTGTCAGTACAAACAATCCAACATGTTCCAATTACAATATCGGAAAGGATATTGCGGAGAATATATTGATTTCTGTCAATATACTGGATGCCTGTGTGGCTAACAATGTAAGGAAAGTTATTTTTATCTCTTCCGGAGGGACAGTTTATGGGGACAAAGCTGTATGTCCGATTAAGGAGAGCGATATTACAAATCCCATTAATACATATGGAATTCAGAAATTGACAATCGAAAAGTTATTATATCTTTATCATCACATGCATGGACTGGACTATTCGATTGTCCGGCTGGCTAATCCATATGGTCCGCATCAAAGGCCGAATGGAAAACTAGGGGTTGTCACAACATTTGCCTATAAGGCTCTGAGGAATGAGATATTAACGGTGTATGGAGATGGAAATGTAGTGAGGGACTATATCTACATTGATGATGCCGTGAATGGGATAATAAGAATCGCTGATAACAGGAGCAATGAAAAGGTGTTTAATCTGGGCAGTGGTAAAGGAACGCGGGTAAATCAGGTAATTGACATCATACAGAGGGTACTGGAGAGGGATATTGCTGTCGAATATGTTGCAAGCCGTTCTGTGGATGTGCCGGCAAATGTTCTTGACATAACAAAATACAGGACAATATTTGGAGTCAGAGACATAACTTCCCTGGAAAAAGGAATCAGGCGGACATTAGATTATTTGGAAAAAGACTGGATATGTAAAAATGGCGGATAAAAGGTACTTCATTTATGGAACTGGGGACGTTGCAAGGGAAGTCATATATTGTTTGCAGGGCGATCCCTTTAATCTGACAATAGAAGCGTTTATTGTAAGTGACACATATGAGGATAATAGAAGAGAAATTGGTGGAATCCCAGTTATCACATGTGGAGATCTGAAAAGCAGTGATGATGTGCAAGTCATCGTGGCAGTGTTGGAAAAGTACAGGGAAGAGATCTGTACAAGATTGAAGAGGGTTGGAGTGGAAAATCCAGTCCTTATGACGTTTGAAAGTGACTTGTGGTGCGAGGAACGGGGAAAAGCATATGCCTTATACAGGCAAAGTCAGGAGAATTCGCCGTATATTCTGTTGCAGGACGGGATTGCACATCTTCTAAAAGGACAGGATAAGAAAAAGTCTTTGGTAATTTATGTTGCGAAAAGCCATGCAGATAAACGGCTCAAAGAAAATGCATGTAATAAAGAATGGGAACAGGACATTCAAGTTGGAGCAGCACTTACTGGATTGAAGATAGCTGATACGACGGATTGCTCAGGCAGTCATATATCCGGGAAGAACCGGCAATACTGTGAATTGACAGCGCAATATTGGATCTGGAAGAATGCAGACGCCGATTATGTAGGACTTTGCCACTATAGAAGGCGCTTTGTGCTAAGTAAAGAGAATGTTTCGGATCTGGTAGATTCATGTGTGGATGTTGTAGTTACGAATCCCGTTGTGAACGTACCGGATGTGCTGACGATGTATGGTAAGAATCATAGTCTTCACGATTGGATGATCATGAAAGACGGAATCAGAAAATTATGCTGTGAATATTTAGAGTCATTGGAATATGTGGAAAAGTCAACATATTATATCCCTTATAATATGTTTATCATGAAAAAAGATGTGCTGGATCGGTATTGTAAGTGGCTGTTTCCAATACTGGAATACTGTGAAATGATGTGTGAACTCAAAAAAGACAGCTATCAGAACCGCTATATAGGATTTCTTGCGGAACGTCTTATGACAGTATATTTGTATCATCATAGAGATACATTAATAATCATATTCTCAAAAAAACATTTTTATGAATAGAAGCAGGGGCTTGCAATATTGGTGATTTGATATTGAGTGGAAGGTTAAGAGTGGAAAAGATGGATTTAGCCATATTCGGCGCCCAAGGTACAGCCCTTGGAGCTTACGAAGCAATACATAATCTTTATCCGGTCAGAAACATTCGTTGTTTTCTGGTTACAGAAAGAGGGAACAATGCAGAATATTTATCTGGTATTCCTGTTTTAGAATTAGGTCCGTTCGCGAGTGCTTTGTCGGCGGAAGAAAAAGAGGACATTGAGATTCTGATTGCAACTCCAGAAAACATGATGCCTGCGATTGAAGAGAAGTTGGAAGAACAAGAGCTTTTTTGTCATGTCCGCCTGACAGCCAAGAGATGGTCGGAACTCATGAATAATCATTATATATGTGAGAAAGATTTTATGCCGCTGCGTGCGCTCCCGGTAGGATACCACAGGTCTGATATACATGTATTCATGGCTAGGTTTTATAGAGACAAACCTTTAGAAGGCAGTTATGATCTGGCAGAGTGGATTACACCGATTCAAGTAGGGGCAGTGTTAAGTGCAGAGCGTGTTGAGGATGTTCTGGATTGCGATGGAGATAATATTTCCGAAAAAAACGGGAATTATTCTGAGCTTACAGCACTTTACTGGATCTGGAAAAATCGTCTTCAGTATCCGTCTGGAAATTTCCGGTATGAATACTATGGACTGGCTCATTATAGGAGGATTTTGGAGCTTACAGAGGATGATATACTTCGGCTGGCAGACAATGAGGTGGATGTAGTCTTGCCATATCCGATGCCGTATGAACCGGATATCGAAGAACATCATAAAAGATATTTAAAAGAAGATGATTGGAATGCAGTGAGAAGAGCTCTTAAGGAAATGTATCCGGAGTACGATAAGGCGTTTTCGGAAATTTTGAAGCAAAAATATTTTTATAATTATAACATTATTCTGGCGAGAAAAGAAGTGTTGGAAGAGTATTGCAGGTGGTTGTTTCCGCTCCTTGAAAGAGTGGAAGAACTTAGTATTCCTAAGGGAACAGACAGGGCGGACAGGTATATAGGATATATAGCAGAAACTATGGAGACAATGTATTTTCTGTATCAGAAAAATCGACTTAATATTACACATGCAGGGTGTATTTTTTTAGTTTGAGATGGTAGTGATTCTGATCTGTCGGAAGTAAGATGTAGCTGATATAACTAGAAAAGTCTGGCTGAAATAATCATATGCATAGTCTTTTGAGATATTGAGCGTTTAGAAAGGAAGTAAGCGATGAATATTAGAAAGGTAAAAAGCTTGTATGTAATTATTATTACTTTAGCAGTAACATTTATAGCTCCTATCAGGGTTTTTGCGGTGGAGAAGATTGATCTGCTAAAAGATGAGGTGGGGAGTGTTGCGTTGGCGGCAGATTCAGGAGATCATGATATTATCTCAGTAGATTTTCCAACCTTGCAAGAAGATGAGGACAGTCCTTTTGATTTTTTCATTGACCCGCAAAATCTTCTTTTTGAAACAGGTGCATCACTATATGGTGGCGGAGTTGTAGACGAGGGAGCAAATCTTCTATTTCATAATCGAACGGAAGGAAAGTATGATTTTTCGGGAGAAAGTGACAAGCTAACTATAACAAACCGAAGTACGGTTCCGGTGACAATCACAATAACTGCCAGAATCACAGATATTGGCGATCTACAGATGGTGCAGAATAAGGAAATTCCGGAGGATGATATGCCATATGTATACCTTGCGCTTGTTGATGACAAGGGAAATGAACAGCCGATATCGGGAGATGGGGAGGTATCCATCCGGGTTAGGATGGAAAGAGCATCGCAGAATGTGTATTCATTAGATTCTGCGCCTGATAATTACGAATATAGGTTGCCTGAAACGCCAGAAGATATTAGCTTTGACACATATTCTTTTGGGCTGACAGGAGAATGCAGTTCTAATGCTGATTGGAGCAACATTTTTGTTCATCCTAAAGTTGTGATTACCTGGCATGGTGAACCAGTTCTGGAAGAACGGGAGATAAAGGAAGAGGATGAACCGGTGATTGAAAAACGTTATCCGATTGAAGAAATGCCGAGAGATGAAAAGAATGAAGAGATAATAGATGAAAATGACGAGGATGAAAATATAATGAATGAAGAGATGACAGATGAAAATGACGAGGATGAAAATATAATAAAAGAAGATAAGCTAAAAGAAGATATTTCTAAAGAAAATATTCCAAGTGAAAATACAGAAACAGGATAAGAAATTAGAAACACCTTATTCAGAGAGTGATTTAAAGTAGGAATATAAATTGTAGAGCTGTATACGAGACACGTAAGTACGGTTCAAGTATAGAGGGAGAAATAAATTCTCCCTCTATACTATTCGGTAGTTTTGGTATTATCTGCTCTCTATGATGATCCCCGATAGTTTTCTTGGTGTTACATAAAAACAATGGAATTTACCATCTCATAATTGATCTTCTTCCCTTTTCCGAAGATAAGCGCAAAAACGAGCGCGGTTACCTTCGGAAAAGGCATCTACTAATTCGGAAGGCTGAAGAATGATCTGATGAGTCAGATAACGGTATAGTTTTGTATGCAGACTGGAATCTCCAGCTACATTCTGATATAAGGCAGCTGCATCTTTTGCGTTGTCGAACATAAATTTGTTTAATTCTTTGAAGTATTTATAATATTCATTTTTAAAAATGTTTATAATTCGTGTAAAGATATCGTTATTTGCGGAAATAATGATTGACATATGAAATAAGTAATCTTGTCTGGAATATTCTTCGTAATCGTGATTTTCTAAGGCACGTTTCATACCATAATAGGCAGCGCCTATTGCTTCAAGATCAGGGGTTTCCTGTTCCATAATTAGTTCAACAGCTTTTTTCTCTAATATTTCTCTGAGAGCGTTGATCTCATTAAATTCTTTTTCGGTCAGATCAAGGATCTGATCGAAGTCAGACATATCATAAATATCAGAAGGTGCGGTTACAAATGTTCCTTTTCCTTGTTTGGTCTCTAAGAGCCCGACACCTTTTAGCTGTTGGATAGCCGCCCGGATGGTAATGCGGCTTACACCTAACGTGCTGCACAATTCTGATTCTGAGGGCATCTTATCGCCCGCTTTCCAAACTCCGTTTTTTATGTCGGCGAGCAGTATATCATAGACTGCTTTGTCGCGTCGTTGAGTAGATACTGGTTTCATCAAATAACCTCATTTCTAAAAATATATAATCGATGTATTACATCATATAACTATTTGTTATTAAATGTTAAGCGATAATAGAGAATATGTCAATGGTTATTATGGATAAAAATGCTATTTGGTGGAATAAATACAGTATTGACAAAGTTTTATAGACATGCTAGAATCAATGCATAAATAACTTGTAATACAACATACAAGTAAAGGAGGAAAGCTAAAATGAAAAAAAGGGTATTGGCAATGGGGTTGGCGATGGCAATGACGGCGGGTTTATTATTGTCAGGGTGTGGTAATTCGAAAGAGGGTGAAAAAGAATCTGGCAGTAAACAGGATAATATTACACTTACGATTGCGTCGGCTATGGTAACAGAGAATCCGGAAGGGGGATTGGAACAGGCATTAGCAGATGCATATATGAAAGAGCATCCGAATGTTAATGTTGAATTTATTTCTATGCCGGCGCCGGAGATTTCAAAGAGAATCGTTACTATGGCTACGGGTGGGAATCTGCCGGATCTGTTTTTTGTTCCAAATGATTTTATGCCGCAATTATATGAACTGGAGATTGTAGCGGATTTGGAAAAATTGATGGGACAGGAGTGGTTAAATGGCTGTAATCAAAATTTACTTAGAGATATCAAGATTAATGATAAAATGATGTGTGTCCCATGGACAACATGTCCATATGCGATTATTTACAGGGCAGATTGGTTGAAAGAGTTGAAGTTGGAAGTACCTGAAACATGGGAAGAATTCAGAGAAGTTGCAAAGGCTATGACCAGAGATACCGATGGAGATGGAAAAACAGACACATGGGGATTCGGAATGGTGGGAAGCAGAGATAATTCCGGAGAACAGCGTTTTGCGTTATTGAGTAAATCTTTTGGAGCCGATGAAATCTATCAGGAAAGTGATACCTGGAAAACCGGTATAGGTTCTTCGGAATTCGAAGAGGCATTAAAATTTTACACAGAATTGTACACAGAGGATGGTGTTGTGCCTCCGGGACCGACAGAGGTTAATTATTCAAGTTCATTAGAATTGTTTGCCACAGGACAGGTAGGAATGATTATGACAGGTCCCCATTCTTTTGGTTATATCCTAAAGAATAATCCGGATTTAGAGGGGAAACTAGGAAGTTTTGTAATTCCTATGAAGGAACGGCATGTTTCATCTTCTGTAGTAGGTGGGTATACGATCACGACAAGTTGTGAGAATCCTGAAGTGGCAGCTGATTATATGGAATTTATCACCAGTACTGAAAACGCAATTGAATTCGGAAAGGCAACCGGCAGAATGCCTGTCAGAACAGAAGCAGCTGCTGATCCGGCTTTTTCAACCGAACAGTATAAAGGCTTTTTAGAGGCAATGGACTATGTTGTGGAGCCAAAAACATTTCCAAAGTATACGGCATTGCTAGATACGATCGGAGAAGCATATTCGAATATTTTGTCAGGAAGTGCGGAGTTTGATGACGCATATAGTACGATGATTAAAAAGGCAGAGGCAGTTATTGAAGAACAGGAAGAATGATAGGATATGGATAAGGTAGAAAATAGAAGCATAATTTCATCAAGAGAATTGAAAGGATATTTGTATGTGCTGTCGGTTGCTGCAGTGTTAGCAGGATTAGTCGTATATCCTATGGCGTATGGATTTTTTATCAGTTTTTTTAAGACTAATTTGATAAGTCAATGGGAGTTTGTCGGGGGGCGTTATTATCTAGAAGCATTTGCTGACGGGGAGTTTTTAAAGCAGCTTTTGATAACGGTCAAATTCACGATTGGTGTTGTAGCGGGGCATTTTATAGTGGGTTTTTTAGGTGCCTTGCTATTGGACAGGGAATTTAAGGGGAGAACCTTTTTCCGTGTGATCTTATTACTTCCATGGTTGTTTCCGGATAGTGTAATTGCTTTATTATTTAAATGGATTTTTAATCCGGTATATGGGATGTTTAATTATATGATGACACAATTAGGGATCGGCAATGGAGATGAGGTATGGTTAAGCAATGCAGCGTTTGCATTGCCGATTGTAGTCATCGTATGTATCTGGAAAGGATATCCGATGATCATGATGATGATTTTGGCAGGGCTTCAATCTATTTCCGGAGATATCAAAGAGGCGGCAAGGATTGATGGTGCGAATGCATTGCAAGTCTTTTTAAAGATCATCCTTCCTGGATTAAGACCAGTTTTAGCCGTTACATTGATTCTTGATACGGTATGGTGGTTTAAACATTATACTTTGGTTTGGGTTTTGACACAAGGCGGGCCGGGTGATGAGACTGCTTTGGTGAGTATATCAATTTATAAGCAAGCTTTTGATAATTTTAATTTTGGATCAGCAGCTGCAATGTCGGTAATTGTTTTTATTGTCTGTTTTATAGTAGGGATCGTATACAGGAGGATTTTGGATGAAGATTAAAAAACATACAGTTTCCATATTGTCCTATACTGTTTTGAGCATAATGGCAGCATTGGTTTTGATTCCTATTTTGTGGATAGTCTCAACGGCAGTGAAAACAGTGCCGGAGACAGTGACAATGCCGCCGCGGTGGATACCCGAGCAGATTACGTTAGAAAGTTTTGGAAGGTTGTGGACAGAGTATCCTTTTGGAATTTATTTTAAAAATAGTTTATTCATTGTGCTTTCATCAATGTTAATATCAGTTGCGTGTTCGTCCTTGGCAGGATATGGGTTGACAAGATTTGAGTTTAAAGGGAAAAGCGGTCTGTTGATGTTTGTTTTAGTGACGCAGATGTTTCCCCAGGTAATGCTTCTTGTTCCGTTTTATAGTTTGATTGGGAAATTAAATTTATTAGATACTCATATAGGACTGATTCTGGTGTATATTTCCTTTACGGTACCATTCTGTACTTGGATGATGCTGGGCTTTTTCAAAGCATTACCGTTGGAGTTAGATGAAGCAGCCAGAATAGACGGATGTAATAGTTGGAAGACGTTTACAAAGGTTATATTTCCTTTGACTTTACCAGGAATTGCATCGACGAGTATGTATGCATTTATTTCTTCCTGGAATGAATACATGTTTGCGTTTATATTGACAAGCAAGCCGGAGATGAAAACGTTATCTGTAGGAATCGCGGAGTTGAATGGGTTTCAACAAGTTAGATGGAACGATATGATGGCAGGCGCCTTGTTGGCGAGTGTACCATTGATTATTTTGTTTGTGTGTATGCAGAAGTATTTTATTAGTGGACTGACAAATGGGGCTGTAAAATCGTAGATAAAGATTGAAGAGGAAATTATGACTGTAAAAATAAGAGATGTGAGAGCAATTTGCACAAAACCGGCGGAATTTAATCTAGTAGTTGTACGGATCGACACTTCAGAACCTGGCTTATACGGATTGGGATGTGCAACTTTTACATTCAAGTATGAAGCAGTGGCGATGGTAGTGAACGAGTGGTTTCGTCCGCTTTTAATTGGACGGGATGTTTCAAGAATAGAAGAAATCTGGCAGATGTTAAACGTTTCCTCATACTGGAGGAACGGTCCGATCATTAACAATGCAATTTCGGGAGTTGACATTGCTTTGTGGGATATTAAAGGGAAAATGGCAAATATGCCTTTATATGATTTATTAGGCGGTAAAACGAGAGGTGCGGTACCTATATATCGTTACGCTGAAAGTACAGATTTGGATGATCTGGCAGAGAAAGTAAGAGGGCTTATGGACGAAGGCGTGCGGCATGTCCGTATTCAATGGACAAATTGTAAAGATGTTTCTTCGTATTGTTTTACTCCTGAAGATGCACTGGAAGGGAATTATATAGATCCGCTGCAATACTGCAGAGACACAATTCGGATGTTTGATCATATCAGGAATAAAATTGGATATGAAGTGGAGCTGTGTCACGATGTGCATGAGAGGATTGCACCGTCAAGTGCGCTGTGGTTAGTAAAACAATTGGAACCATATAATTTGTTCTTTTTAGAAGATGTGCTTCCCCCGGAGCAGGGAGGTTGGTTTAAACATCTGAAAGCGCAGACAGTGACTCCGTTGGCTCAAGGAGAGTTATTCAATAATTCCAGAGAGTGGGAAGATCTGGTTAAAGATCGGTTGATTGATTTTATGCGGGTTCATATATCACAGATCGGAGGGATCACTCCGGCGAAAAAATTAGCTGCTTTTTGCGAGCAATTTGGCGTCCGCATGGCGTGGCATGGACCACCGGATATGTCTCCGGTCGGGTATGCGGTGAACATTCATATGGATTTAACGATCCACAATCTGGGGATACAAGAATGGCCGGGAATTGAAGATATTTTATATGAAGTTTTTCCAGGTACACCATATATAAAAAGGGGTTATGCTTATATAAATGAAAAAGCAGGATTGGGCATTGAATTTGATGAAAAGTTAGCGGCTGAGTTTCCATGTAGTAAGAAGAAGGCGGATTGGTTGGAGATGAGACTGCCGGACGGAACAATGCAAAAGCCATAATTAAACGAGTCCCGTACGTACGGTTCAAGGGTAGAGGGAGAGATTTATTCTCCCTCTACCCTTTCTGTAAGTATATCACCATTGAGTACAGGAATAATCAGATAAACCATTCTTCTCGAAGGATTCCCCAAACGGTTCTTCGTATGTCTCCGGCTGGATATGCAGTGAACACTTATCTGGATTTAATTTCCCCTCAATACTTCAATCTTACAGCTATGTTTTTTTGTATTTTTATCGTAAGCGATACCAACACCCAGAACACGTCCAGTATATTTAGATGTTTGACCAAGTGTCCCTTCAAAGTTCAAAGCATATTTTTTCTGTTTTATCTGCTCAATCGCTTTTTCTGCCGTATGGCCGACCTTTAATTCCAGAATGATGCTGTCTGCGCTGTGATCTGTCTCAGGATAGAAGATGAAATCAACATATCCAATTCCTGCTTTATCCTCCCGCTCAATCCGATAATAATCTCTTGCCGCAAGGTAGACAAGATTTATGAGCGCTGCCAGGTCAGATTCATTGTTATAAGCCAGCAGAGGGATTTCTGTATTATGTGCAAATTCCAGAATATCAAGCATAGTTGTGATATCGCCGCCAAGAGTTGCCTTGAGCATTGCTTCGGATTTCTCGGCGAGTTTGTATACATATCCCAAAGAGGGTTCCTTCTTTAACATCTCTTCAAAACGCTGCATAAGCTCTTGGTTCGGAACGCTTACATAGCCTTTTTCATAATTAAGGAAACCATATACGACCATAGCGGAAAAGATCTCATTACGGGTTGCCAGGTTCATGGATGTCGCAGCATATTCCTGGATATTTGCCTGAACCGGAATTCCGGATATCATCAGCGCCAGATCCTTTCTTACGGCGGAAATGTTATGTTTTACATAGTAATAAATCTCATCATAAGGTCCGGAACTTGTCCAGTAATTCCCCAGATTGTTGTTGGTCAGTGCGGCGACAATGGAACGGGGATTATAGACCCGTTTCCCGCTTTTTGTATGATAACCGTTATACCACATCTGCAGTCCGGTCAGAGTGATATGGGGAGTGCTGGTTAGAGCCTGATACCTGGCAAAGAGCATATTGGCCTCTTCTTCTGTGAAACCGAAGTATTCACTGAATCTCTCTTCAGAAGCCATGGTGTATTCATAGAACATGTTTAATTCGGAGCCGCTAGAATATTTTGCAATTGGAAGTATACCAGTCATATATGCAAGTTCTACATAAGGTTGGTCTTTTAACAGATTGCTCAGGAAATCAATGTAGTTGGCCTTGTCTTTTTCTGTCACAAAATCTCTATGAAAAATAAAATCCCATTCGTCTAATACAAAGATAAATTTTGTGTCCTCATCCTCTGATTCGAGAATATCGTTCAAGACATCCCATACAGATTCGTCTTCGGCAGAGTTAACGGCTGGATAAGCTGCCTTTAAGTCACGCAGCAGGCGCTTGGTGATCCGGTCAATATATTGCTGATAGGATGTACAGTTTGCAGGGAGGGAATTCAGGGTTATATAGATCACGTTGTGCCGGTTAATGTGTGAAAGATACCATTCCCGGGAACTTACAGCCAGATGGTCAAAGACCGGCCGTGTGTTCCTGCCTTTTCCCAGGTAAGCTGCGATCATACTGGCTATCATGGACTTGCCAAAGCGGCGGGGTCTGGTAACACAAATGTATTTGTTACTCTTTCCCTTGAGAGGTACAGCTGTATTCAATGCAGTATTCGTAAGCGCCGTCTGCTCAATGACAGGAATCAGTTCGTCGAGCATTGCCGTCTTATCAACAAAGTATGTGGTCTGAGCTGCGTCTTTGTAAAGAAGCGATGCCTTTTTACTGTTTAGATATGAACTCATAATTATTTTACTCCTGTTGGTCTTTGCCCTATATTTATTATATTTTTCAGTATTATCTGCCCTCTTCGATGATGTCCAAAAGTTCTCTTGGTGTTACAATATATGTTCTTAATGGAAAATGTTTTATATTTCCTGTTACAAGATAGGCATCATCTTCTTTGCGTTTTTCCATCAGTACTGCATAAAAAATGACATCTTTGGGATCTGGTATCTCGTCTTCGATCAGTCCGTAGTCGGAATAGACGGCTCTTTTCTTCAATTCATCTAATAGTATTTTTACGGCTCTTTTATCAAAACGAAATTTAGGGCGATTCAGAACATCCTCATATTCTGTAAGTATATCACCATTGAGTACAGGAATAATGTCGCCTTTTAAAGCTTCTGCCACAACATGACCGGGTACCGAGCCGGTCTTCAACATGGCGGAGACAAGAACATTGGTATCTAATACGGCATAGTATTTCATTGACCAGAGATCTGACGTTTACGTCTGGAAGCCTCAATCTCGGCATTGATCTCATCCAGTGGCATATCAGATAAACCATTCTTCTCGGAGGCTTCCCCAATTTCAACCATAGCACGGTATCCTCGTTCAGCACTATACGGTGCTTTGGGAAGTGTCATCCTAAAAGGAATACCATTTTCCATGATTGCGCGTTTCAAAAAAATCCTTACAGCGGTGGAGGTATCTATTCCCAAACGTTCGAAGACTTGAGCGGCCTCCTCTTTTAATGAGTCCTCTACGCGTACTTGTAATAATGATGTTGCCATAATGAGTCCTCCCTTCTTTTGTAAGACAATTATAGTATAATGTCATATAAAAATCAATAGAATTAGTATTTTTATTGTAAGCGATACCAACAATCCTCACGCTCAGTCCGGTAATAATCTCTGGCAGCAAGGCAGCGAATAATATCAAGTGTTATTATGGAATTTTGATTTATTCGATTTATTCATAGCCGGCAAAGAATTTCACATTGAATCTATAGTCCAAAGTTGTTATACTGTCCACAAGGAGGATATTGGCGGGATGATGAAGAAGCTACCGATAGGGATTGAATATTTTAAGGACTTCAAGAGAGATAATTTCTACTATATCGATAAGACAGGTTTTATCTGTGACCTCGTGAATACAAGAGGAAGTGTCAACCTATTCACAAGGCCCCGGCGGTTTGGGAAGAGCCTGAATATGGATATGCTGAAGAGCTTTTTCGAGATTGGAATGGATCCGGCGCTTTTTGACGGTCTGGAGATTTCGAAGGAGACTGAGATCTGTGAGCGGTATATGGGGCAATATCCGGTTATCTCTATCAGCCTTAAGGATGTTGAAGGTATAGATTTTCGGACTGCATACGATATGCTGGGAAGTATAATTGGTGAAGAGGCAAGGAGGTTGGATTTTCTTCTGACGAGTGACAGGCTGACACAGATTGATAAGAATAAGCTGAATGGTCTGATGGAGGAAAATTTTGAGAAAGCAGTCAATCTTCATAGGAGTTTGAGATTACTAACAGAATTGCTTTTCAAGCATTATAGTATTCCGGTCATCGTCCTGATCGACGAATATGACGTACCCTTGGATAAAGCATATCAAGACGGCTTTTATTCCGAGATGGTGAGGTTGGTCCGATCTATATTCAGTCAGGCATTTAAGACGAATCCTAATCTCTATTTTGCTGTTATCACAGGATGTTTGAGGATTGCGAAAGAGAGTATTTTTACAGGATTGAATAATTTTAAAGTCAGAACAATATCCGATATGGAGTTTGCAGAATACTTTGGCTTTACAGATTGCGAAGTGAGAGATATGCTTTCTTATTATGGAATTGAGAAGTCTTTTGATGAGATAAAGGAATGGTATGATGGATATCATTTTGGAGAAGCGGATATGTATTGTCCATGGGATGTGATCAACCAGTGTGACAAGCTTCGGGTATGGTCAGACGCTCCGATGGAGGCGCATTGGGCGAACAGCAGCAGTAACGCGATCGTACAGGACATTCTTGCAGACGCGACAGAAACAACGAAACGTCAGATGGAAGCTCTGATCTCTGGCGAATCTGTGGACAAGGTTCTGGTTTCGGAGTTGACTTATACGGATCTTGACAGTGAAGATCAGGAGGAGCGGCAGACTTATCTCTGGAGCGTTCTTTTTGCGACAGGATATTTGACGGATGCATATAAGCCAGAGAACGGAGTTCATAAGCTTGTGATTCCCAATAAAGAAGTAAAGGGAATCTATGAGAAAAAGATTCGCTTCTGGTTTAAGACGAGGATTATGAGTGATACATCCAGATGGAAGCAATTCTGCGAGGCTGTAAAATCAGGAGAGTATAAGGAAGTCCAACGGTTATTTAATGAATTTATGGCTGTATCAATTAGTATCAGAGACACGTATGCAAGAAAAGAAATGAAAGAAAACTTTTTCCATGGCATGTTGCTTGGATTATTGCGTGCAGAAGGAAGCTGGAGCGTTATATCGAATGCGGAATCAGGCAATGGTTACACAGATATATGCCTGGAAGTGCCGGCGGCGAAGATCGGATGTGTATTTGAAATTAAGTATGCGGAGAATGGGGCGTATGATCGGGCATGTAATGCTGCAATGGAACAGATTGAAGCCAACGGATATGCTGATATTCTGAAGCAGGATGGGATGCAGACTATTCACAAGTATGGAATTGCATGTTATAAGAAAATCTGCAAGATTTTTTACAGCTCGGAGACAAATATATTTTAAAATATAGACAGTTTATTCTGATCAATTACGAGGAGATCAATAGGGATGATGAAGGTTACACATGATTTTGCCCCTGTCTTTAACGAGGAATCGCGCGTCCTGATGCTTGGAACCATGCCGTCCCCTAAGTCGCGGGAGACAGGCTTCTACTACGGCCATCCGCGCAACCGTTTCTGGAAGGTAGTGTCGGATGTGTGCGGGGAGAAGCTTCCGGTTGCACGGGAGGACAAGATTGCGTTTGCGCTTCGCAATAAGATCGCGGTGTGGGACGTGCTGGCGGGATGTGAGATCGAAGGTGCGGACGACAGCAGTATCCGCAATCCGGTGCCGAATGATATGAGCCGGATATTGGGATATGCGGATATTCAAGCGATCTTCACGACCGGAACCAAGGCGGCGCAGTTATACAAGAGGTACTGTTATCCGAAGACGGGGATGGAGGCGTTTGCACTGCCGTCCACAAGTCCGGCGAACTGCCGGGTGACCTATGAGGAGCTTTACCGGGCATATTCTGGAATCTGTAAGTATTTAACGTAGATATTGCCGTTTGAATTTAGGACTGTCTTAATTCTCTGGATCCAGATGTTATTTGCCTGCCGGAATCATAGAGAGAAGAGCGGCGGAAAGGAATGTTTGATATATGGAAAATCTGATATTCAGCCTGAACACGACGGTTCCCATATTCCTGATGATGGTTCTGGGATATGTGCTGCATGAGATCGGATGGATGGACGATGAATTTGCATCGAAGCTGAACCGGTTCGTGTTCAAAGTGCCGCTGCCGCTCCTGCTGTTTGGAGATCTGGCAACGGTAGACTTTGATAGAGTGTGGAATGTGAAGTTCGTGCTGTTCTGCTTTGGCGCGACGGTGGTCAGCATAGCAATATCCGCCGGAATATCATGTCTGTGGAAGGACCGGTCGCTGAGGGGCGAATTTATCCAGGCGTCTTACCGGAGCAGCGCGGCGATTCTTGGGATCGCGTTTATCCAGAATATCTATGGTACGGCGGGTATGGCGCCCCTTATGATTATCGGGAGCGTACCTTTATACAATATTATGGCAGTTCTGGTGCTTTCATTTTTTAAACCGGGGCAGTCGGGTATTGACCGTTCGCTGATTCGGCAGACTTTAAGAGGAATCTTGACGAATCCGATCATTCTCGGGATTGCAGCCGGGCTTATCTGGTCGCTCTTACGACTTCCAATGCCCCGGATCCTGACGAAAACCGTAGCAAGCGTCGGCGGGATCGCAACGCCGCTTGGACTGATGGCGATGGGAGCGACATTCGATATCAGAAAAGCGTTCGCGAAAGCGGGACCGGCAGTTGTCGCAGCTTTTATCAAATTAATTGGTTTCTGCGGGATCTTTCTGCCTGCGGCGGTGAGGTTAGGATTCAGGAATGAAGAACTGGTAGCGATTCTTGTCATGCTTGGTTCGGCTACTACGGTGACCTGCTTTGTGATGGCAAAGAATATGGGGCACGAAGGCGTTCTTTCTTCGAGCGTAGTCATGCTGACGACGGTGTTCAGTGCATTTACTCTTACGGGGTGGCTGTATTTGTTGCGCAGTTTGGGGTTGATATAAGGAGAGTATTTGATTCAAATTCGAAATATATGACAAATGATGTCTAATATGTTAAAATAAAGACGTAGTACGACGGAAGGGATATTTTAGATGAAAAGAACGAAAGAGTTGGAGGTGCTGATGCATGAGGCAATGGATTGAGTATGCCGTGGAGAATTACCGAAGCAAAAATTCATTCGGGTTTCAGTTGGCGAAAGATTTGAAGCCGCGTCAGATTGAAATGGCTATAGACCAATATGCAAGAATCGTAAAGCCGGAAGAAGTCGTCGCACTCTTAGACACGACGCTTGTGAAGTCCGGAAAGTCGGGATTTTTGTTGACCGACCGGTATCTGTACAGCAGCAATGAGAAGGAAGAAGCGCCGGTGGAGCTGATGTATCTGAAGAGTGTCTCCATCAGAGAAGATAATAACAGTTATTGTGTGTTGGAATATGAAGACGGACGGAAGAGGGAAGTCTATGTAT
>OFGE01001133.1_pt1 | contig 25141 bp, 24 predicted proteins | sample 1521681 | NCBI WGS metagenome assembly OFGE01 (sample SAMEA3504093, study PRJEB24116) | mouse gut metagenome | biome: mouse gut; feature: mouse-associated habitat; material: faeces | place: Denmark | collected 2011
TGATTCCGGTGAATGTGATCGCGTACAGGAGCCAGTATGGGAGCGTGAACCCGGCTGGGATTGTGGGGGCGGGGATTGCGGCTACGGCGGTGAGTACAATTGTCGCTGTGATCTTTTGCAAAATTATGGATGGAAATATCAAAGAAAACGTAGCTTGTGGACCGAAACTGTAAAAAGTCAGCTCATAGAATCACTAATGATTCAATTACCAATTCCTCCAATGTATTTTGATACAAGAGATACAAATAAATGGAAAATTATAGATAGCTTGCAAAGATTATGTACATTAGCAGATGGCACAGGCGAAGAAAGCGGAGAAGTAAAAACTGCCACGGACGTTTCATAGACTTTCGATTCGTGTCAGTGATGTGCTTTTGTTGAATAAGGGCGGCGTTGTGGTCGCCTATTCTGTTGAGAAGGAAGGGTTTATCCGGCCAAGTTCTTCCGGTGCGTCTGTGTCTTTCGACACTTCTGGTTTCCACATCATATTTCCGCAGGCTGTTGATAACAATGTGCACATGGAAATGGGAAATGAATTTATAAAAATATTTTAGATTTTTCCGTGATAGGATCTATCACGCTGCGACTATTATTAATAGGAGCCAATCTGCATATTTGAAAAATATACAACACCCAAGGGCATGGGGAGCGGAATCACCATCTAGTTTGCCAGGTAAGCAAAATCCACGAAGTGGGTTTTGAGTTACTCAGGCGAATCTTTTGCCTTTATTCAAACGGTATGGCATTGCTCCAGTAGTAGTAGCGGTAGAATGGTCAATGCTTTCATTATTCTCTCTGATTGAGGAAATAATGAAAGTATTGGCCATGTTGGAATCGTGGAAAAAACGAAAAGATACCGTCTATGCCATTGAGGGGAACAGCAAGACTCTCGGATACGATTTGTAAATATACTAAAGCAGAGAAAAAGCTGCTTGCAAGGCGCAAGCAGCGGATACATAGAATGGGTTATTTTAATTTATTATGAAAAATAACAATAATGTTTGCTAGAGCGTATCTGCAAATGTACGTTGAAACAGAGGTCTATTTATTGCGGTTCTTTTTGTATAAAAATAATATTTGACTGACGATTGCAGAAAGCAAACAAGCACAGACTATAAGTGTTGTACTTAGGGAGATGTTAGTGTTAACCAGACCTGTGAAAAAATTAATTATAAAAAATACAATTAAAATCAGTGATACCAATATTAAAAATTTATGTATTTTGGAAAAAAAATTCATGGTTTCATACGCCTCCTATATAAAGCTTTTTTATAAAAATAGTATACAGTAACAACATAGAAAAGTAAATAGTTGGGTGAACCTGGATAGAAGTACCATAAACGAGCACAGAAAACGTTCGCTTGAATTATTGAAAAATGATGGAGGAGCACGAAGATAAAAACGGAACACAAAAAAGTAATGAAGAAAAAGTGCTTCCCTTTTGTGTTATCAAAGCAACAACGGAAGGTGATGTTCTCGCAATCCATAGCGTAATGAAACACTATGAGGGGTATATTAGGCACTTGTCTGTTCGCGGAAAGAAAGGATATGAAAGACCGAGTGTATTACTGCGTGGACGAAACGCTGCGGCAACGATTCTGTTTCTGATAATGATACTTCTGGAGATAAGCTGATCCGATCTGAAAAGATTGCAATTCCTATGAAAACTCTGCCACAAGCAGGCTTTTCACCGAGCTATGGCAAATAGAGCTGTTTCCGTCAACCGCCTGCAGGAGAGTTAAATGATTTTGTAAGCCAGATTAAGAACCCCTATTGTTATAAATACAGTGATTACATTGTTAAGATTAGATTTGAGGATACGAAAGTAACACTAATAGACAGCTTAAAGGAATTAGTCTTAAAAACCGTTAATTCTGTGTGCCGCTATGTGATTATAAAATCTTTATGAACAAACAGGCTGGCATATGATAGAATAAAATCAGGACTAAATCCATATACGGGAACCTGATTTTATGGTTATTTCAGTACTATAAAATTAGGAGAATTTATGGATAAAATAATTCATTCAATTCTTATATAGCTATCTTCGTCTGTCAAAGGAAGATGAAGATCTGTCGCTTAGAACAGAGAAGTCGGAGAGCAGCAGCATTGCCGATGTTACCCTGTTTGATATTTATATTGACGATGGTTTTACAGGCTTGAATTTTGCGCGTCCCTGTATAGAGCAACTTTTGGAAGATGTGAAGTCCGGTAGAATCCATGGAATTGTAGTCAAGGACTTTTCATATTTGGGAAGAAACCATATTGAAGTCGGAAATTATATTGAAAAAATCTTCCCTCTGTTGGTTATAAGATTTATTGCCATCAACAATCATTTTGACAGCGCAGATTATATAGCAACAACGCCGGATATGGATGTTACTTTTGTAAATTTGATGTATGACTATTTCAGTGAACAAAACTCTATAAAGATTAAAAATAATCTCTTCCATAAAAGGATGCGCGGGAAATATATTGCATCCTTCGCACCATATGGCTATAAGAAGTCACCAGAGGATCATAATAAGATTGTAATAGAGTATGCAAAGAAAAAAGGCATTGCAAAACACTGGAAATATGAGCGGAAAAAAATTCTGGAACAGCTCCATTATAGGCCGGATATTAAAAAATCCTATTCATATCGGAAATACTGTCTTTCAAAAAAGGAAGTGGTTGAGGTCAGTTCTAAACGGACAATATGTCTGCCGCAGGACGAATGGGAATCCTGTGAAAATACGCATGATGGGATCATTCCAAAAAACGGTTTGAATGGGTGAATAGTAAAAACTTCAAAATATCAGAACAGAAAACAAAAAATATAATTCCATGGTATACTGTGAAGTAGAGAAACGAAAAAGAGGGGACAAGGATTCTCTGTTAAAAGGGATTGTAAAATATGGCGGCTGCAGACACACTATGATCCGCAGGAGCAGGCAGAATGCTTCCAAATTACTGCAGGCACTATTATGAGATAAAGGATCACAGATGCTACCCGGAAAATGTTAAAGAAGCAAAACTGATAGAGATTGTCAAAGAGGCGATTTCCAGGCAGGCGGCGTTATTCGCTGACCGAAAAGAATTGTCCGGGCTTTACCGGGATATAGCCAAACAACAAAAAGAGCAAACAATGAAATGTGTACATTCTTGATACTGAATATCTCGTCGCTGCAGTTGATTCCGGTGAATGTGATCGCGTACAGGAGCCAGTATGGGAGCGTGAACCCGGCCGGGATTGTGGGGGCGGGGATTGCAACTACGGCGGTGAGTACAATTGTCGCTGGGATCTTTTGCAAAATTATGGATGGAAATCGAACGATTTAGCTGCCTTGTTTTTATTAGTTTTCCATAAAATAGAATAAAAGGTATAAAGGTGAGAATAAATGTGGTATATTATTAGAACACATATATAAGCTTAAAAATGATACATTGTACATAAACCATTCGATAATTAACAGGAGCGGCAGATAGAGCAAGACTCCCTCTCTATCTAACCATATTCAAAAAATAAATGAAATTATAAAGGAGAACACACAAATGACTAATGTAGAACTAAGAAAACCGTATAAAATCAGTGACCTAATAGAACTGGTAACAAAGGATTATTGGGCCGTAAACCAAGATGGTATTAACTCCAATCACCAATGCCCGGACACAGGTATCTATGATCTCAATATTTATACGAATAATTTTGAAGATCTGATTGTTGAAGATCTGATTTGTTATTTAGAGGAACCGCCAGAAATTACGGATGAAGATGAAGAAGTATTTCCAGAATTTGTTGTTAAAGAAGGATTGACATTATTATACTCTGGTGAGAATTTTGAATCGGTAATAGAAGTTGCGTTTGATCAGAAGCATCAGCCTTCTATGCAAGAATTTGTAGATTCCTTGAATCACTACAGAGAATATGATTCCTATTTGGACTTCTGATGCAGATAACCGTTCCAGAGATTTGACCGCAAAACTCCGGAACGGTTAGTTGATTTTTGTCTCCGATTAATTAAGTTGGATTATCCTAGCCATACCTTCCTGCGGCAATGCAACTTCCAACACGCCTTCTTCTGAATCCCAGCTTAGCTTGCAGCTCTCATCATCAGCCGGAAACGCCACCTTCACATCCACCTCTTCCCCTCTCCAATATGCAAGCGGGAGGCGGCACGCCTCGCCTTCCTTCAATCTCCATACAGCCAGATATCCCTTCTCCTTGGTCTTAAGTCCCAGGCACATCCAGCCGTCTCCATCCTTCGCAAGACCCAGCGGCCAGAACGGCAGCGCTTCCTTGATATCTTCCCTGATCCGCTTATAATAACCAAGCTCTTCCTTCACAATCTCCCTCTTATCTGCTGCCAGCGCTCCCATGTGCCCGCTCTGGTGGATTCTCAGAAGGCAGGAATTCACACAGTTGAAGATCGTCTGCTCTCTGGTCGAATCACTCAGCGGATAGGACCAGATCGCCGCCTGCTCCGGCGCAAGCGCAGACGGTGCATTGGCCGCAATGGAAGCGTATTTCAGATAATCAGTCTGATCACTGGTAGACTGAATACTATATCTGGAAAGCATGGCATAGTCCATCCTCATTCCTCCGCTGCTGCAGTTCTCAATGACAAGGTCTGGATAATCAGTAAAGATCCCGTCCAGCCATCTCAGATAAGCCTTGTTATGTTCAAGCAGTCCGTCGCCAGGGCTGTCAGAATGATATTCCGTACCGATTCCCGCGTTAATATTATAATCAATTTTAAAATATCCTATCCCATACTCACGAATCAGCCTGTCCACGACACCTCTCGTGTATTCCCTCACTTCCTCATTCCTAAAGTCCAACTGATAACGGTCCCTGTCTAATGCCGCCTTACCGTGTCTCTGGAAGAACCAGCCCGAATCCGCCTTACCGGCCAGATCACACTGCGTTCCCATAACCTCTATCTCCAGCCAGATTCCCGGCGTCATACCCTTTGCTTTTATATAATCTGTCACCTCGCTAAGCCCATTGGGGAATCTGATATCAGAAGGCTGCCATTCTCCAACCTTGTACCACCAATTCTCATCCGTATACCATCCGGCGTCTATACAGTAATATTCACATCCAACCGCAGCCGCGGCGTCTATGATCGGCAGTTCCTTCCTGGTCGTTGGATCCGCCCACAGACAATTCATATAATCATTGAAAATAATCGGAAGCTTCTCATTATCCTGATTCTTTCTGCGGATCCGGCGGCGGTACTTAGTCAGAGCTGCAAATGTTTCATCAACGCCTCCCTCCACGCATCCTACCGCGGCAGGAACCGTCTCGAATTCCTCACCCGGTTTCAGAGATTTCCACCAATGATGGTTGATCTCATCCGGGCCATTGATGACAAGCGCAAGCTGCCCCGCTCTCTCCTGAAGCTCCCAGTTCCATGCCCCGTTATGCTCGATCTGCCAGAATTGCATGATGCCTCTGCTCGAATTACGCAGGCACGCCAAGGGCAGATACTCCCCGGATGACCAGGAACCAATATTGCGGATCTGTATCCTCTTAGATGAAATTCCGCAGTCAGATATGATATGATACCCAAGCTGATTAACCGGCGTCTCCTTCCACTGTATCTCCTCCTGCCAGGAATTATGCGGGATCAGAAGGCTTATCTGCTCTTGTTCTTCGGATCCCAATCCCGCCTGAACATAGGAAGATACCGCTTCAAGACCGATCTCTTCGCTTCCTTCATTCTTCAGAAACAGACGGCAGCGCATCACAGGAATTCCAGTATAAAATTGATAAACCATTCTGCCGGACAGCCCCGTAATCTCATCCTTTGTATAGATCTCCACCACTCTGCCCATCTCATTTACCTGATCCGTATGGCTTACATAATTCATTCGGTTGCCCGGCAGCGTTCCGCTGTGTCCCAGACCGAAGTGTTCCAGACGGCTCTCGCCTGTAGTCTGGACTTCAAGCATGGTGTATAAGAATTTCTGATCCTCCTTTGGCTCCCGGCTCATCGGCCGCGCTCCCATATGCAGAAGCCAAACCGGCTGATCTGCTTCCATTTCAAATACAAGATATAATCCATTTTCTTCAATCTGTAATCTCATCTTATAAAATTCTCACTCCTTTTCCCCGAATCGTAACCATTCAGCCGAAACCGTTCCGGCTCTATATATATTTCACCTGCCCTTACAATGTCTTCTAACTGCTCCGTATTCCTCGCTCCGGTTACAGGAAACACCTGGAACGGACTGCTGATCAAATACGCAGCCGACAAAGTCTGCAGGCTGTATCCAGTCTCCTCCTTAAGATTTAATAAGAATTCATATTTTCTCAGATTCTCTTCATTCAGATAAGCCTCACGAAGAGAAAGAGCGATATTCTCAATATTTCCCCCGGAAATAATCCGGCCGTCCTTTACTTCAACACATGCTTTATTCAACTTTTCAAAAAATCCCATAGCAGTCGAAGAAAACGGTACGGACGGAATCTGAGCCGCACAGTGCCATCGATATTCTTCTTCTGTTAATTCCACCAATGTAGGATCAGGGTTGGTATTTTTCCCCGGATTGATCGACGCCATACTCCATTGATTTGAAACCGCATACGGACCCGGCAGGCCTTTTGAACGCATGTAAGTTTCCGCCTTCTCTAACCGTTCGGTACGGTAATTGGAAAGCCCGTAATAACGTATCTTTCCCTCCCTTCTAAGCCCTTCCAGTATATCCATGATCTCTTCTGCCGATTTCGTCTCGTCATCCCGGTGAAGCCAGTAGAAATCAATGACGTCAAGCCCCATAGTCAAAAGACTTTCCTCCAGATCCTTCCTGATCTCCGTCTCGTTCACTCTCGGAATCCTGTCCGGGGTATCAAAGAGATAATGACCGCCCTTGGTGGCAATCACCACATCCTTATATGCTCCCCTTGATCTTAACCATTCTCCTAAGATCTTCTCGCTGCAGTTTTCAAGCCCCGGAACCCATCTACAATATATATTGGCCGTATCAATAAAATTCCCTCCCCGGCGCACATATTCATCCAGAATCTCAAAAGACTCTTCTTTACTGAGTTTTTCACCAAAAGAAGCCGTCCCAAGGCAAATATTACTTAATTGCAGGTCTGTATCCTTCAGTATTCTGTATTGCATATCCTGCCTCCTTCCTCTATAATTCACTCTCCGTATCGTCATATACTGGCAGCCGCATGATTGCGATTAGGAACTGTTTGTATGCAGCTTTAACAATGCCTGTATATAATACTAACATATTTTCCCTGTTTCTCCTACGGCAAATACTCTCATTACACATTTTCCGAAACCACTTTGCTTCCTACGGCTATCGCCATATAAGTATAATAATTTACCTTTCGGATTCCTTTGATAAGGAAACAGGAATCTCCGCCAAAAAATATCGATACGAAACCACATATAGAAATCATAAATAAATCCATTCATTTATTGAATCAATCAATTTGATGGTTCCAGCGCATATTGGTATAATATTCAGGAGAAACTTAATTATATGCAGGAGCATGAACTGCGGACAATCCTGTGTATCAAAAATGTCATTGAATGAGGAGGAAACTTATGAAAAAGAGACTGATCAGTACATTACTTATCTTGTCCATGACAGCTGTCATGGCGGCCGGATGCAGCAAAGAACCGGCAAGCGATTCAAACGCAGACAAAACCGAAGACACATCATCAGGCAGTAACACAGAAGGTAATGAGGGCAACGAAGGCGGTAGCATCACCTTCATGGCTCCCGACTGGGCGATCCCCACAGACGACCAGCTCAAAGCATTTACCGATGAGACCGGCATCGAGGTTACGGTCAACGAAGTCGGCTGGGACGATATCCGAGATAAGATGGTCACAGCAGCAGCCGGCGGACAGGCTGTAGCAGACGTTGTGGAAGTAGACTGGTCCTGGGTCGGCGAGTTCTATGCGGCTGACTGGCTGGAGCCGTTGGAGGTATCCGACGAAGTGAAGGCAGATATGCCTACTCTGGAGACATTTACCAAGGACGGCAATGTACTTGCGATTCCTTACGCTAACGACTACCGTCTGTCTTATTATAACACGAAGCAGTATGAAGACGCCGGGATCAAAGACGAGCCTCAGACCTGGGACGAGGTATATGCGAACTGCAAGACGCTGAAGGAAAAGGGTGTCTGCGATTATCCTTTCGCACTTCCTTTGAATGCAGAGGAGAAGACCTCCACATATCTGATGTGGCTCGCTTATACTATGAACGGCGTTGTCTTCAACGACGACGGAACACTGAATAAAGACTCCATTCTGGCCGCTTTGAAGTACGAAGAACAACTGATCAAGGATGAACTGGTGGATCCTGCGGACAAGACTTCTTCCGGTATGGATGCTTATAAACGTATCCTGTCCGGATCCGCGAACTTCCTGACCGGGCCGACCTCCTTCGTATCTAAGAGCACCAACGAAGAGGACTGCAACGTGATCGGACAGATCACACCGATCCTGGTTCCGGGCAAAGACGCCAAAGCAACCGTTACTATGGCGCTGCCGGAGGCGCTCGGCGTTACAAAGTTCTCCGAGAATAAGGATGCGGCAAAGAAATTCATCGAATGGTACACCTCTGCCGAGATGCAGGAAGCGTTAAATGAGACAAATACTGCTATTCCTACGCTGAATTCTGTATTGAAAAAACTTATCGACAATGGTAAAATTCAGAATGCAGGCGCTATGATGGAACAGGCTGAATTGATCGCCTCCCCGTTCCCGGGCGGAGTTCCGTCCTATTATGCGGAGATGAGCAACGCAATGTACAACGCGATCAACAAGATGGCGTTAGGCGAGATGACTGCCGATGAGGCTTACGCGGAGATGGAAGCCAAAGTAGCCGAACTGGCAGCCGAATAATGATTAAAAGGAAATAACGAATGAGAAAAAAGATATTACCTTATCTCTTACTGTCACCCATGATCCTGATCATGGGTGTATTAGTATTTTATCCTATTATAGCAACATTTTCATACAGTTTAAAGAAATGGAAGCTGACCGCCCCAAACGATATCCATATGGTAGGGCTTCGCAACTATGCCGCGATCTTAAAATCCGATTCCTTCTGGTACAGTTTTCAGAATACCCTTTTTATCCTTGCGGTCGTAGTCCTTCTGACAACTGTACTAGGATTCCTTACGTCCATTTTCCTGAATATTGATGTGAAATGGTCTGGAATCCTGCTGGCTGTCGCCATGCTGCCCTGGGCTCTTCCCCCCTATGTAAATGGTATCCTCTGGAAATTCGTGTTCTCCTCAGGGTACGGTTTCATGAACAAAGCAGTCATCGGTCTTGGCCTTGCTGACAAACCAATCGAATGGCTTAGCTCCCGCTGGTCGCTTCTTTTCATCGTATCTATGGTTGTGACCTGGCGGAGCATCCCATTTACAGCATTAGTATGTCTGGCAGGAAGGCAGTCGATCCCCGGCGGACTCTATGAGGCAGCCCGCATTGACGGAGGCAGTAAGCGTACTATCTTCCAGACGATCACTCTGCCTCTTATGCTTCCGTTTCTGGCGATCGGCATTACATCCACATCTGTCACAGCCATCAACGTATTCGACGAGATCATCGCACTGTCTGGATACAGCGATCTGGGGAAAAACATATTGGTAGAGAGCTATATGACTACTTTCTCTTTCCTGGATTTCGGAAAAGGAAGCGCAGTTACTTATCTGGTGATGCTGTTTGCGGGAATCTTAGGGATCTTCTACCTTAGAAGTCTGAACAAGGAGGTAGAATACTGATGAAATTCGGCAAAAAGATCGGCTATTTCATAGCCCTTGTGATCTTCCTGATATTGACGCTTGGTCCGTTCCTGTGGACATTCGTACTGTCCATCACCCCGGAATATGCTATGATGGAGAAGACGACAAGACTGCTGCCCGAAGTCATTACTTATGACAATTACCGGGAACTTCTGACATCTGGAACCCAGAAGGGCAGCATCCTGATCACCGGTATAAGAAATGCATTAAAGGCAGTCGGGGCAACCCTGAGCCTTGGAATCCCTATAGCCATGATGAGCGCATACGCCCTGAGCCGCATGGAATTCAAAGGGCGGCTCCTGATCAAGAACCTGCTTCTGATTACCATGGTCATTCCGGTGATGGCAACCATCATCCCCTTGTTCCGCCTGTTCGTAGCAAGACAATGGCTGGATGACGTGTTCTGGCTGAGCACTGTTTATGTAAGCTCTTATCTGCCAATGATAACCTGGCTGATGTCGAATTATTTCGCCACCATACCGAAGGAACTGGAAGAAGCCGCCCAGATCGACGGCTGCGGACGATTGTCTTCCTTTCTTCGGATTATTCTGCCGACCTCTTATCCTATTATTCTGTCGGCAGCGCTTATTATGTTCCTGAATACCTGGAGCCAGTTTCAGATTCCACTGATCCTGGCATCGTCTCTGGAGACTAAGCCGGTTGCGATCGTCGTGTCTGAGTTCATGACGAAGGATTCTGTCCAATACGGACTTACGGCTGCGGCAGGTATCATCGCGGTCCTCCCGCCGGCGGCTGCAGCGCTTATCTTCAGAAGATTCCTGGTCTCAGGGATGATGGGCGGGGCAGTAAAAGGGTAATTTCTGCATCTCCCATCATCAGGAATTTATGTAATCAGATAATTCTGGAAAAGCCTCTTCATTGTCTCTGATCAACCACCGTTTGAAGGCAGCAAAGGGAGATGCATCTCCCAATTGCTGCTTCAAAAGGTATTTCAGATCCTCTTTCTCCTCATCTTCTGCTTCCTGATATTCACGAACATATTCTTTAAATAATGAAATCTCTTTCCTTAAAATTCTTCGCAGTATTTTCGCTTCCATCTTTTTCTGCGGAGTAGAACCATAATATACTTCCCTAAGGAGTTTTTGAGTGTTTTTTGTTACCTCCCTGGAATCTAATATCTCAAAAACTAATTCTTCATCAGTGCCAAAATAGCCGTTTTTTCGAAAGGCAATAAATTCCTCTACATTTTCCTTGGTACAATCAATTATTGGTTCATATTTATCAAGTTTCGTATTATTACAATGAGCGCAGGACAAAAAAGATTGTTCCAGTCATATTTCAGATTCAGTTCCTTATGGTATGAATATAAGTGCTCTATCTGGTAAGAAGTAATATCTTTGCTTTCACATATATAACATTTACCATGAAACATTTCCCTAAGAGCTGCATTAACCTCTGGTGTATTATAGCTGCTTTTTTTGATCTTTGCTTCTTCCAGAGATTCTATTGCTCTTTGCGCTTTATCCGTTGCTTTCCGCTCAACTTTTATCATAAGCGTTTCCCTTCTATCTCTTCGAATTTCTCTCTCGCCTCTTGAGATAATCCTCTCGGTATATCTTTTAATTGAACTCTAAGCTTCGCTCTCTCTGCACGTTCTTCCTCGCTCGGTTCTGTCTTTCCCATCAAATACCGATATCTTTCTATGCGTATTTTCAATTCGTCTGAATATTCATCCGCCTCAAAATATCCCTCCGCAAGAGCATCTGAAGAATATAAGAACATATCTTCAAGTTCCGTACAATTCTCCAGATCATATGCTTTGGCATTTGAAATAGAGTTAAGTATATACGGTGAATGTGTTGTAACAATAAATTGGACTCTGGGAAAAAACTCTGTCAAAAACGGCAGAATCTTCTTCTGCAATTCTATGTGGAGATGCGTTTCCAGTTCATCAATCAATACTATTCCCTCTATATCATATTCACTTATGTTATCGTCTAAAAACCAATTTTTATCCATTCTTAATATCAAATCAGACACGATATGAATAACCGAAGAATATCCGTCCGAAAGCTCACTGAATCGAAAAGGATTCCTTCCGTCTTCATGAATTTTAAAATCATATTCTTTGTAATCATATTCCAAAGCGGCGGAAGGATCATCCAAAAGAAGCTGCAATGCATATATAAACCGATCAAACCACTTTTGGATTCTTCCAACAGTATCCATATCCCCTTCATTTCTTGTATAGGACTGCTGAGTTTTTAAATGTACCATATATTTCTGCAGCAATTCTCCCGGGTTAGAATCAATGTTATAGCAATTACTTAACTTTACATCCTCAACCCCATTAGTAGGAATAATTCGTGTTCTTCTATTAGCCGGAAAATACGCCGTCACAAAATTCCCCTGTCTATATAACATATCCAAATCTTTAAATTCACTGAAAAATATCTCTATTCCCAGCTTTTTTTCATCTTCTATAGCATCCAATAATAGTTGCAGCATACCGTCATTAACTGCCTTTAGATATTTTTGAAGCGCCAACAGTAAAGAAGTTTTACCAGATCCATTTTTTCCAGTAATCAGCAAATGCTGCCTTTTCTCTGTATTCAATGAAATTACAATGTCAGACAGATGTCTCAATTCATCTATTCTAATCTCCGTGATAAAATGCTCCATTCTATTCTCTCCTTTGAGACTTTTCTTAATTAATATTCACTATCATTGTACCATACGTCTTCCTGTTTGTAGAGGACCTGTTGAAATTTTCTATCCCTAATCCGCCGAATATGTAGTATAATCAGAGAAATACCTAACTTTTTTATACGATTTCACAAAGGGGGCTTTAATCATGAAGAACGAATCTGTTTGCTGCAAGATCGAACACCATGCGATCCTATTCGCTCTCCTCGCAAAGCATGCGATTGAACTGTGTCAGGACGCAGGGAGAGAAGCGATCCTCTCCGGCATGACCGTCTATGGAAATGAGCGCGGCAGACGTATGGCAGCTAACGCCCTTGCACGCGGCGATAAACTGACCACTATGACAAATCAGGCATACGGAGAATGGAGGCCTGATTATGAAGGACAGATGGACTTCGGACAGCTTCGGACACAACCGACACTACAGACATACATATCCCGCTGCGCCTGGTGCGACGCCTGGAAGAAACACGGCCTGACAGAATACGGTAAACTCTATTGTGTCAATGTTGACAATGCCGTTTATCAGGGTTTCCGTTCTGACTTTGTATGCACACCTACTGCCACTGCCTTAAGCTGGGGCGGAGACCGCTGCGAATTCGACTGGGGATATCCTCTGACAGAAGAAGAATCCGCAGCGCTTATCGAAAAGAAAAAAGAACTTGGAACCTCCTGTATGAAAGATTTTAACTTTCATACGGCACACCTTAAGCACACCATCAGCAAAACCCTTTGTGAAGCATTAGGAGCTGACGGAGAAAAAGCGGTAAAACTTGCACTTAAGGATTTCTCAGATATCTTCGGCAAAGAATATCTGGAAGCTCTGGACGGCATTTATCCAGAGTAATGGTTTTATAACCGATAATACACTTCAGAAAGGAAGATCCCCATGCTCTGCCCAGACACCCTACATCGTCTCGAATCCATATTTGAACACGGCAAACTTCCCACCCTGGTCTACATCAACAAGCAGAACCACACGAGGAAAGCCATTCACCGCCCGCTGCACAGGCATGACTCCATCTGTGAACTACTGCTGGTATACCGCGGAACCGGCACCTACTACGTGAACGGGAAGTCATACCCGCTCTCTGAGGGCAGCGTGATCTATTATAACCAGGGAGACCTGCACGAGGTTATCTCCGAGACGGAAAATGAGATCGGAGATTACTGCATCGGTATCTCCAATCTCCGCCGGTGCGGCCTTCCGCCGGGATGCCTCATCTCCCCCGGCGGCCCCAGCGTCCGGCAGGCCGGCCCCTTATACCCGATGCTCCTTACCATGTGTGAACAGATGTATACCCTTGAAGGAACGAACGCAGAGGGCAAGCTAACGGCACAGCTCCTATGCTCCGCGATCATCGTTCTGACCAGCCAGATAGAGAGTTTTCCCCTGAACGGAACGGAGGAATCCGACGAAGCACACATGGTATTAAGAATCCGCAACTATCTGAATGAACATTTTATGGAAGATATCACACTGGACACAGCCGGAGAAGCACTGGGATGCTCGGCAACCTATATCTCCCACATCTTCAAGAAAGCAACCGGCAGAACCCCGATCCAGTACATTATACGCAGACGGATCGGACACGCCCAGACCTTGCTGATCTCAACCGATCATTCCGTCACACGGATCGCCGCTCTCGTGGGATATGACAATACGAATTATTTCAGCACTATCTTCTCCAAGATCGTGGGAATGTCGCCCGCGCGGTACAGAGAATTCTATAAGGAAGAAATGCGAGGCCTTAAGGACCAGTCATAGAACAGTACAGAATAGTGAAGACACATCCGCTGATAATCCCAAAAACTGCCCTTTCAGGCGCAAAATATAACTTTCCCATACAGTATAGTGAAGGCAGGTTTTTTTTTAATAACCTATAATAGAATCATAGAAAATATAAGTGACATCAACTTATTTCAGGAGGGAAAATTATGAGTATGAATATCTGCGGAGCGCCCTGCTGCTGGGGTGTAGACGACGTGAAAAACCCTTATCTCCCGCCGTGGCAGAGAGTTCTTAAGGAAGCCAAAGAGGCCGGATACCGGGCAATCGAACTGGGGCCTTACGGATATCTTCCTATCAATGTGGAGGAAGTATCCGCGGAACTTAAGAAGAACGGACTGTCTATCGTTGCGGGCACGATCTTCGACGATCTGGTTGACGAGAATAATTATGAAAATCTGCTGAAGCAGACGGATGATATCTGCTCTCTCATTACGAAGCTGCCGCCTCTTCCGGTACATGAAGGCCAGCACTATCCCACTCCCTATATGACCATCATGGACTGGGGTCACGACGAGAGAGATTACACGGCAGGACATTCTGACAAGGCGCCGAGGCTTACCGAGGCACAATGGAATACCATGATCACTCACATCAAAGGAATCTGCAAAAAGGCGGCAGAATACGGCGTCCGCCCGGTGATCCACCCTCATGCAGGCGGATATATTGAATTTGCCGATGAGATCGATGGAATCATAAGAGATATTCCTTACGAACTGGCAGGACTGTGCCTGGACACGGGGCACCTGTATTATTCCGGCATGGATCCGGTCGAATGGCTGAAAAAATACGCCTCCCGATTGGACTACGTTCACTTCAAAGACGTAGACGAGACGGTCTACCTGGAAGTTCTCGGTATGAAGATCCGCTTCTTTGAAGCCTGCGGCAAGGGCGCTATGTGCCCCATCGGCAAGGGGACTTTGGACTATCCGGGAATCAAGGAAGCTCTGCTGGAAATCGGATACAGCGGATATATCACCATTGAACAGGAACGAGACCCAAGGAATTCCGATACCAGCCTTCGGGATGTGAAGGAAAGCGTTACATACCTTAAGAGCGTCGGATTCAGCAAATGATCAGGAGGATAGAAACCATGTATTACGGAGAGAAGAAAGTAGACAAACCAATCCGCTGGGCGATGGTCGGCGGAGGAAAGGGCAGCCAGATCGGTTATATTCACCGTTCCGCGGCGCTTCGAGACTTCAACTTTGAGCTGGCCGCCGGAGCATTCGACATTGATCCAGAGAGAGGAAAAGCATTCGGCAGAGAACTTCACGTTGCAGAAGACAGATGCTATCCCGACTACAAAACCATGTTTGCCGAAGAAGCCAAGAGAGAAGACGGCATCCAGGCTGTTTCCATTGCAACGCCTAACGGAACACATTTTGAGATCACAAAAGCCGCACTGGAGGCCGGCCTTCATGCAGTATGCGAGAAACCTCTTTGTTTCACGGCCGAAGAGGCTAAGGAATTAGAAGAACTGGCAGAAAAGCAGAATAAGATCGTAGGCGTCACCTACGGATATGCCGGACACCAGATGATCCAGGAGGCGCGCAAGCTGATCGAAAAAGGTATGCTTGGGAAGATCCGCATTGTAAATATGCAGTTCGCCCACGGTTTCCACAACGTTGCCGTGGAGAAGAACACAGCCTCCACCAAGTGGCGGGTAGATCCAAAGGTTGCCGGACCTTCTTATGTCCTGGGCGATGTGGGAACCCATCCCTTATATCTGTCAGAGGTCATGCTGCCGGATATGAAGATCAAGCGCCTGATGTGCAGCCGCCAATCCTTCGTAGAATCCCGCGCACCGTTGGAGGACAACGCAATGACTATCATGGAATACGATAACGGGGCTGTCGGATATGTCTGGTCAAGCTGTGTCAACTGCGGCTCCATGCATGGTCAGAAGATCCGCGTGATCGGCGAGAAAGCCTCCCTGGAATGGTGGGATGAGAGACCCAATCAACTGACTTATGAGGTACAGGGGGAGCCTGTCCGTATCTTAGAGAGAGGCATGGGTTACCTGGACGAATCCTCTGTTCTGGAGGATAGGATCGGCGGAGGCCACCCGGAAGGCTTATTCGAAGCATGGAGCAACCTGTACAGCCGATTTGCACAGGCAATGGACGCGGCAGACCATGGGAAGACCGTTGACTTCTGGTATCCAGACGTACATGCAGGCGCAGAAGGCGTAAGATGGGTAGAGAACTGCGTCCGCTCTGCAGATAACGGGGCTTCCTGGGTAGATTACATATAATTTGCAGGACCGTCAATCACTCAAACAAAATTATGAAGGAGAGAAGCATATGAAAATAGCATTTGACGTCGATGTTCTGGCCAAGCAGATGGATATCAACCGTATGGTCCATCAGGTAGCCGATTGGGGATACAAATATATCGAACAGTCCCCGCATCCAAGAATCAATCCGTTCTACAAGCATCCTCTTTTCTCAAAGGAATGCGAGGCAGAATACAGAAAAGCGCTTAAGGAGACCGGAGTTGAGATCTCATCTTTCATCGTAGTATACCGTTGGTCAGGACCGACAGAAGAACAGAGACAGTTTGCGGTAGCTAACTGGAAGCGAATGATACAGATCGCCGGCGATATGGGTGTCAAAGTCATCAACACGGAGCTCTCCGGCGACCCTAACCAGCAGGAGATCTGCAACGGCATGTGGTTTCGGTCAATGGAAGAACTTCTTCCGATCATAGAACGCGAAGGGATCCGTGTAGAGATCCAGTCACATCCATATGATTTCTGTGAACTGAACAACGAGACCTGCGATATGGTAAAATCCTTCCGCTCAAAGCACCTGGGTTATGTCTATTCTTCACCTCACGGCTTCTTCTACGATCAGGGAAAAGGTGATGTACGCTCCATGCTGCGCTATGCGGGAGATGAACTGACACACGTTCTGTTCGCTGATACCTTTAACCAGACTCTTGACTGCCGCTACATTGCTAATCCGCCGTGGCTCAACGGCAGAGGCAAGGCAGATGTGACTATCCATCAGCATCTCGCAATGGGCGAAGGAGACGTTGATTTCGACGGCATCTTTGAGACCCTGCGTGAAATGGACTTCGCGAACAAACAGCTTGGAACGGCTCCTCCGAAAGCAGGCGGAGACAACATCGCCTGTGTATCCATGTTCGGATTCCCGGAAAAGATGGAAAAGCAAGCGCCGCAAGCAAGAGAACGAATCGAAGCAGAATTACTCTAATTATCCGCATCCCCTGTTCCTGCTTTTCTAAAACACCTCAGATCAGTTATTTTTCTGTGAAGAATTACTGATTTGAGGTGTTTTTTATTCCCGCGAACAACGAGCCAAGCGGGCATGCTTGCATGCACATTTGGCGACTGCCGCGAGGGTCAAATACTCCGTTGCTTGCAGCGGGGTCTTTGACTTAAGATTGTTATCTGGGAAAAATGATGGTAAAATACCATATAAAGTATACAAGGAGGATAAGCAATGAGACTCAGAGAATTAGGAAAGACGGGATTAATGGTCAGCGAGATCGGTCTTGGCGGCGAGTGGCTGGAACGCCATAACACCGAAGAAGTAAAAGAAGTTATCGATGCCTGCGAAAAAGAGGGAATCAACATTCTGGACTGCTGGATGTCCGAGCCGAACGTCCGGTCCAATATCGGCCTGGCGCTTAACGGGCGGCGGGAAAGATGGATGATACAAGGACATATCGGTTCGATCTGGGAAAATGGACAGTATGTCCGTTCGAGAGAACTTGCGAAAGTGAAGCCTGCTTTTGAAGATCTGCTTGCACGGTTTCAAACCGATTACATCGACTTGGGAATGATTCATTTCGTCGATACTGAAGAGGAGTTCGACCGGGTGATAAACGGAGAATTCATGGATTATGTAAGGCAGCTGAAGGCAGAAGGGAAAATCCGCCATATCGGTATGAGCACTCACAATCCCAGGACAGCTAAGATGGCGGCAGAACAAGGGGAGATAGAGATGATCCTGTTCAGCGTTAACCCTGCTTTTGATATGATGCCGCCTGTGACAGACTTAGAGGAATATTTTGCGGAAAAATACGATGAAAATCTGGGCGGGATCGCCCCGGAACGCGAAGAATTGTATAAGCTCTGCGAACAGCGGCAAGTAGGGATTACGGTCATGAAGGGATACGCAGGGGGACGCCTGTTCAATGCCAAGACTTCTCCTTTCGGAGTTCCGTTGACGCCTGTGCAGTGCCTCCACTACGCGCTGACCCGCCCTGCCGTGGCTTCTGTGATGGTCGGGTTTGACAATCCGAAGCATGTAGCCGAAGCCGCAGCCTATGAAACTGCAGGCGACCAGGAGAAGGATTATGCCAGCGTACTCGCTGCGGCGCCCAGCCATGCCTTTGTTACAGGACAGTGTACTTATTGCGGGCATTGCGCGCCTTGCCCCTCTAAGATCGATATTGCAATGGTCAATAAATTATATGACCTTGCCGTCATGCAGGATGATGTCCCGGGAACCGTTCGCGCCCACTATGAACAGCTTGGTGCGGATGCGTCGGATTGTATCGGATGCAAGGGCTGCGAAGACAGATGCCCCTTCCATGTTCCGGTCTCAGAGAGAATGAAGAAAACAAGAGAATTATTTTCATAACCGCAGGTACTAAGCTGCCGGGCAATGACATGCATCCGTCATTGCCCGGCAGCTTTATTCCCGCGGGCAACGAGCCAAGCGGGCATGCTTGCATGCACATTTGGCGACCGCTGCTATCGCAATATTTTTCCTAACACTAATATACGATAGATACTACCAATATATCCATGTATTGATTATAATTATCAATTTAACTTTTGCAAAAATCTATGCTAATGTATTTTTCAGATACCATTACTATATTTTATGGTTGGTAATTTTATTCAGTTTAGGAGAAGATCATGTCAAAGAAACAAAAAGATTATATGGACAACAGCCAGCTTGCCCATCTGACAAAACAACAACTGCATGAACTGGAAGAAAAAGAGAAGACTGCATGGCAGAAAGCCCTGGACTGGCTCATCATGATCCTGCCGTTTGTCTGCGGCGGTGCGGCGGTACTGGAATACTGGATGATCCCCAACGGAAGCCCTAACGATCATCCGTATACATACGTGGGCTTCCTTGCCGTATTGATCGGCGCATATCTGGTTTATTTTCTATTTTCTCTAGCATTAAAACTAAGAGGAGACAAAACCAGAATCGATAAGCTCCGTTATCAGGCGCCGCTTTTTTCAGCGCTGTTCTTGCTGCTTGCGGGCTATGATTACCTGACATTGAAGACAGGTATCCTGACACAGCCTTTTGTTCCCTGTATGAACTATATTATCAACATTGCGTGGATCGACCGCGCCTATCTGCTGGAATGCACGTTACACACGCTGCGTCTGCTGTTTCTGGGGTATTTCATAGGGATCGCCCTTGGCCTGGTCACGGGTATTACCTGCGGGTACTCGGAACGGGTGCGTTACTGGGTCAATCCGGTCATCAAATTCCTTGGCCCGATCCCTACCTCCACATGGATCCCCATTGTAATGGTTGTCGCAACATCCCTGTTTAAAGGGGCGGTATTTATCATTGCATTAGGCTCCTGGTTTGCCGTGACGGTTGCTTCCATGACGGGAATCTCTAACGTGGACAAAGACTTTTTCGACGCGGCAAGAACACTTGGGGCAAGCTCCAGGCAGCTGGTGTTCCGGGTCGCAATACCTCATGCGATGCCTTCCATACTGCAAGGATGCACACAGGCAATGAGCTCCGCATGTGTAGCAATCATGATCGCAGAGATGATGGGTGTGAAGGCAGGCCTTGGCTGGTATATGAACTGGGCCAAATCATGGGCGGCTTATGACAAGATGTTCGCGGCGCTGTTTGTGATCTGTTTTATATTCACGATCGTTACTAAGGCGCTGGATCTTATCAAGAAGCGCGTATTAAGATGGCAGAATGGAGTTGTGAAATAGATGGCTGATAAGAAGGTTACGTTAGAGATTAAAAATGTATCGAAGAGTTTTGCGAAAGTAGAAAACGACGAGGTTACCCATGCGCTCAATAAGATCGACTTAAGCCTGGAAAGCGGTGAGTTCGTCAGTCTGGTGGGGCCCTCCGGCTGCGGGAAATCTACAATCCTCAGACTGGTCGCAGGATTGATCATGCCGACGACAGGCAAGCTTACCGTAGACGGCAAGGAGATTACACAGCCGTCCCCGGAGAGAGGCATGATGTTCCAGAAGTCCACCTTATTCCCATGGCTGACGGTCGAGAAGAATATTGCGTTCAGCCTTAAGATGCAGGGCAAGCTAAGAGGCAACGAAGACAAAGTAGAGCGTCTTCTGAAGGTGATCGGCCTGGAGGCGTTCCGCAATGACTATCCGGGACAGCTATCCGGCGGTATGGCCCAGAGGGTCGCCCTGATGCGGTCGCTGATCAACGAGCCGGATATCCTTCTGCTGGACGAACCCCTTGGGGCGTTGGATGCATTTACCCGCATGAATATGCAGGATGAGATCCTCAAGATCTGGCAGGCGAAGGGACAGCTTGCGCTGATGGTGACTCATGATGTAGACGAGGCTGTCTACATGGGAACCCGCGTTATTGTCATGGATGCCAACCCGGGGCGGGTGGTGGCGGATATCAAGATCGATGAAGAATATCCAAGAGACCGTTCTTCGGCGGCGTTTGTAGAATACCGGAATCAGATCCTTAACCGGCTGCACTTCGGCGGGAGAGGGTAATTTAGTGTTATGTTCCGTTGAATCAGGAGGAATTTAACCGTTCCCCAATGATTTTTATGGATAAATATTTAAGAAAAAGGAGAAAAAGTACAATGAAATGGATGGATGCAAAGCGTCTGGCAGCAACGGCAATGGTTGCGGCTATGACCGTATCACTGGCTGCCTGCGGGACACCGGGAGAGCCGGCAAGCAAGGATGATTCTGCAAAAACCAAGACCGAGAGCGAAAGCAAGGACAACGGCGCAGAGACGAACGCAGAACGTCCGGAAGCTGTTTCCGAAGAAGATTGGGAGGCTATGCAGAAGGAACCTGTATTCGGTACGGAGATAAACTATCTGTTCAACGGCGGAGCCTGTGTGTCTGCAAAATATATGGCGGAAGTGCAGGGGTACTATGAAGAGTACGGTATCAATGCCACTTATATGGAAGGAGATTCTGTTGTGACGACTGTCGGGACCGGACAGTGTATGTGGGGCACCGACCACATTGCAACGATGCTCGTACCTGTGACCAACGGAGTAGACATGACCTTCGTTGCAGGAGCGCATATCGGCTGTAAGTCTATCTTTGTTAATGCCGACAGCGACATCAAGACAGTGGAGGACTTGAAGGGCAAGAAGATCGCGATTCATGACGGTATCGGGAATTCTGACCAGAACATTACATACCGCCTGCTGGATGAGTACGGTATCGACCCTACAACAGATGTAGAGTATCTGGATATCGCAGACAGTGCGGCTACGGTTGCTGCAATGGAAAGCGGCGAGGTTGACGCGTCTATCTTCTCGGATTACTTTGTGCTTGCAAATTATCCTGAAGATATGCGTATGATCTGCTCCATCACTTACAGCCCGGAGTTCCAGGATGAGCCATGCTGTGTTACGGCGATGAATAACAAATTTATCGAGGAAAATCCCGTACATGCAAAATACGTGGTAATGGCGATCAAGCGCGCCGGCGAGTACAGCCGTCTAAATTCCGAGGACGCGGTTCAGGCAATGTTTGATACCGACAAGATGACTGGCGAGAAGGAGGATCAGATGGTATTCTGGGATTCCCTGCATTTCGGACTGTCGGATGCATTTACCGAGAGAGCGCTTAAGGAGATTGCAGAGGATTATATCCGTCTTGGAATTATCGAGGACAAGGATATGACGGCGGATAAAGTGATGGAACTGGCATGGACGCCGGTATGCCCGGATGATGAGATCGAAGGATTGACGGTCGGAGATCCTGTGGAACCGGACAACGCGGTTGCTCCAGTGAAGCAGAATGAGAATCCGGTTGTATCTGAGAATTTTGGACTTTCAGAATAATATAAGAAAATATTCGGGGTGCGGTCTGATGAACCGCACCCTGTTTGCGTTTATTTGCCCCTCACTTTTTCCCGTTAAAGATTGTATTTTCCCTCTGTAACGAGTATAATTTTATTATGTAAATATTTACCAGAAGATGAAAAAGGAGAGGAACGAATATGAAAACAAAAGACAGACCAACTGTCAGGCTCCGCAGGGGGAAGCGGGGTATTACCAGGAAGCTGGTAGGCGCGATCGTTGCGACGATCGTCGTCATGGTTGCCGCGCTCCTGATGATCGTATACAACCGTGTCTCAGACGCGTTGTTGGATAAGAGCGAGAAGCTGCTTCAGGAGACTACTGACAAGACACTGCAGGAAACCAGCGCATGGATGAACAAGACTCTGACTATGCTCCAGATGCAGCGGGATACCATTGAGTATGAGAATATGGAGATTCCCGAGATGATGGAATACATCCGGCATACCGTGGGACAGAATGATGCATATCCTGCCGGGCTGTATGTTGCATTGACGGACGGTTCTCTGTATCACGCATCCTTCGTACCGGGCCCGGATTTCAATGCACTGGAGAAATCATGGTATCAGGACGGCATTCAATCAGAAGATTTCATTCTGGGTGATGTGTATTTCGACGAAGACAGCCAGTCCTACGTGGTAGGCGCTTCCGGCAAGCTTAAGGACGCTGCTGGGCAGACACGCGGTGTCGCGGCTGCCGATGTGTATCTGGATTCTATCTCTGATATCGTGGCCAACATCCAGTTGGAGAAGACCGGCGGGATCTTTCTTGTAGATACCCGGACGGATACGATCATCGGACATAAGGACAAGGAGATAACGGGGCGGACTCTGGGCGAATTCAAAGGCGATATGTATGCATATGCCGCTGAGAAGATTCAGCAGAAGGCATTCGGATTATCTCTCTATGATGACAACACATACATACAGGTAGCACAGGTGCCGAACAGTGACTGGTCCGCAGTCTCCTATGTATCCAAGGATGAAGTCTTAAGCGACCTCCGTCTGCTGACCGGAATGATGGTAACAGGTTCCGTTGTTGCTGTCCTTGTAGCCGTTTTCCTGATCATTCTTCTTGTAAGGAATATCATCGGCAAACCGGTTGCCGAACTGAATAATGTTGCCACTAAGATCGCAGAAGGCAAGTTGGATCAGACGATCCGCCACAGCTCTAATGACGAGCTTGGCGAACTGGCTGATAATTTCAGCAAGACGGTCGTCCGCCTGCGTGATTATGTTGACTATATTGACGAAGTTGCTGAGAAATTACAGGAGATCGCCCGGGGCAATCTTGCATTCACACTTTCTCACGACTATGTCGGTGAATTTGCGAAGATCAAGGATTCTCTGGAAGGAATTTCCCTGTCTCTCAATGAAACTCTGGGACAGATCAACGTATCTGCCGGACAGGTAGCCGAAGGCTCCGGTCATGTGGCTGAGGGCGCCCAGACGCTTTCACAAGGGTCTCTCCAGCAGACAGATGCGGTAGAGATGCTGGCAAGCCATATCAATGAAGTATCCGACGGAATCCAGAAAACCGCCATGGGAGCCAAAAAGGCCAGCCAGATCTCTCAGGAGGTAGGAAGCAGCATCTTAGAGAGCAATGAGAAGATGCAGCACATGAACCTGGCGATCCAGAAGATCAGCAGCAAGTCGACCGAGATCAATAATATCATCAAGACTATCGAGGATATTGCGTTCCAGACCAACATTCTGGCTCTGAACGCATCTGTAGAAGCCGCCCGCGCCGGTGTCGCCGGCAAAGGATTCGCCGTGGTAGCAGACGAGGTCCGCGACCTGGCAAGCAAATCCTCCGAAGCCGCGAAGAATACCGCGGTCTTGATCGATCAGACCGTGGAGGCCGTGGAAGAAGGAAGCGCGATGGCAAAGGATACCGCCGAATCCATGCTTGCAGTTGTCGCTCAGGCCGATGAAGTCAACAAGCTGATCGAAGGAATCGCTGAGTATTCGGCGAAGCAGGCTTCCGCTACGGAAGAAGTCTTACGCGGTATCGACCGAATTTCCGATGTGGTACAGTCCAACCTGTCTACCGCTGAGAAGAGCGCCGCCGCCAGTGAAGAATTGTCCGGCCAGGCTAATATGCTGAAAGAATTAGTATCCAAATTCCGTCTGAAAAACAGATAACGGCAAAGAGCTGAGAAAACGAGGATCTTCCTCCATTCTCAGCTCTTATTTTCTGTATGTATAAAAAAATTTATAAATTATGCTTGCATTTTTATCTCATTGGGTATAATATACATATATATACAACGTAGTTTTTAAAACTACATGTTATGTTTTATTAAACCAGGAGGTGATAATATGTCACAGACACTCGAAGACCGCATCAAGGACCCGGGAAGCGCTATTACACATTTTATCGGAATGCTGATGGCCATATTTGCAGCCGTACCGCTTCTTATCAAGGCCGCTCATGAGCCGGGGCGGATATATGTTATCTCTATTGCAGTCTATGCGGCAAGCCTGATTCTATTATATGCTGCAAGCACTACTTATCATACATTTAACAGATCTGAGCAGATCAACACGATCCTGAAGAAGATCGACCACATGATGATCAGCGTATTGATCGCCGGAAGCTACACTCCCATCTGTCTGCTGGTACTCGGCGGCAGAACCGGGTTTATTCTTCTTAGCATCGTATGGGGAATCGCCCTTGTCGGAATCCTCATCAAGGCTTTCTGGGTATACTGCCCTAAGTGGGTATCTTCCGTATTATATATCGGAATGGGCTGGACCTGCGTGCTTGCATTTACCCAGATATTGAACTCTATGTCAACGGCCGCTTTCCTGTGGCTATTGGCAGGCGGAATCATCTATACGGCTGGCGGA
>OFGE01001134.1_pt1 | contig 25134 bp, 17 predicted proteins | sample 1521681 | NCBI WGS metagenome assembly OFGE01 (sample SAMEA3504093, study PRJEB24116) | mouse gut metagenome | biome: mouse gut; feature: mouse-associated habitat; material: faeces | place: Denmark | collected 2011
CCCGCTTTCCGTGTTCGCAGAGCACATCCATCAGGAACAGGCCGCTCAAGAACCCGGTATCCAGGCAGCCCCGGTTCTTTTTGATCATTTCACAGAAATGTTCTGTCATCAGCGGCCGTACCTCATCCGTAACCAGCCCCATCTTCAGTGCGATCACATACAGCCCCTGAAAATCCGCGTCCATGATTCCGTCCGCATGGACATATTCCTTGATAAATGCATCCCGTATCTTTTCATAAAGTGCTTCATATTTTTGGGCATCCTCTGTTCTGCCCAGCACGTTTGCCACCTTTACCATGTTCAAGGCGCTGAACGCGTAATATGCGGGAGCCACCGTTTCCATGGTTGCCAGCGCGGTCTCCATCATGACGGCGCCGTCCGGATTGCCCAGGACAATGCTTGGAATCAGCCAGTCCCCGAAATGGAACTGCCGCCGCCAGCCGTGATTCTCCCCGTCCACCGCCCGGATATGCTCCACCCAGCCCTTCATGCTGTCAAACTGTCTGGCCAGGATGGATTTGTCCCCGTAAAACTGGTACAGCGTCCAGGGGATGACGCAGGCGGCGTCCCCCCAGGCGGCGGAGCAGTCCCGCTTGCCGAAGGAGGGAATCACGTTGGGCACGGCCCCGCCGTTGGCCCGCTGTTCCAGGGCCAGGTCGTGGAGGTACTTGGCGTAAAAGGCATAGCTGTCCCGCTGATAGCAGGCGGTGGGGGCGAACACCTGGGCGTCCCCCGTCCAGCCCATCCGCTCGTCCCGCTGGGGGCAGTCAGTGGGCACGTCGATGAAATTCCCCTTCTGCCCCCACTCAATGTTGGCGATGAGCCGGTTCACCAGCCCGTTCCCGGTATCCAGCCGCCCCGTCCGGGGCATCTGGGAGTACAGCGCCAGGGCGGTGAAGTCCTCCGGCTTCAAGTCCGGCAGGCCCTCCACCTTCACATAGCGGTAGCCGTAATAGGTGAATTTCGGCTTCAACACGTGTGGCAGGCCGTCGGACACGTAGACGTATTCCGCCTTGGCGGTGCGCAGGTTGTCCCGGTAGAAGTTCCCGTTTTGCAGGATCTCTCCGAATTGGAGACGGATTGCCTGGCCCCTGGGCGCACAGCACCGCAGACGGAAGCTCCCCGCCAGATTCTGCCCCAGATCCAGCACCGTCTCCCCCGCCGGGGTGTGGATGATCTCCTGTACAGGCAGCTCCTCCCGCACCGCCACCGGGGTGCTGTACCGCGCTGTCAGCTTCCCCGCCGGCGGCTCTACCAGCCGTGCCCGCTCCGGGGGCAGTGGCGGCAGGGTGTCGTCCCGGTGTTCGCCGTCATAGAGGTTGGAAAAGGTGATATTCGAGCGGGTGACAGTCCAATCCTCATCGGTGCCGACCACCTCCTCTGTTCCATCAGTATAGGTCAGCTGCACCTCGGCAATCAGTTTCCAGCTTCCCCCGTAGTACGGTTTCTCCTGACGGTCAGGCCCAAAGCGCCCCTTGTACCAGCCATTGCCCAGGATAACGGACAGGACGCCCGCCGTCTGTAATTGCTCCGTAATGTCATAAGTCTGAACCTGCACCCAACTATTATAGTCATTGCAGTAAGGGGTCAGATATTCCCCGCCGATTTTCTCCCCGTTCCAGGCCGCCTCGTACAGCCCCAGGCCGCAGAGGTAGAGCCGCGCCGCCGCCACAGGCTTGGCTGGGACGATCTCCCTGGAGAACACGGGGTGGCGGGGCTGCGCATCGTCGCAGCCGATCCATTTGCCAGCCCAGGGCTCGTCCAGCTTCCCCGTTTCAAACCAGTTTTCGGCGCTGGCCGCCTCCTCCCCGGCGTCGGTGCGGACGGCCACCGTCCAGGTGTACCGTGCTCGGGGTCGAAGGGTCAACTCCACGGGCGCGGCCAGACTGTCCAGCGGACCCCAGCCCGTGTCGGCCTCCACGGTTTCGTCCCTTCTGACTATGATGCGGGCGGCGGTCTGGAACTGTCCCTCCGCGCCCTCCACGGTCCAGGAGAAGGCCACCCCGTCCAGTTCATAGCCCAAGGGATTGACAAGGTGGTTGGTTTTACAGTTGGTGATGGTCATGGCGTTCCCTCCAAAAAAGCCCGGAGCGCGGGGAGTCCCCGCCCCCCGGGCTGGTGATGGCAGTTATGCCCTATTTCTTGGATTTTTTAGCTGCTTTTGCGTCCGCTTTCGCTTTTTTCGCCGCCCGCTTGTCCAGGACCTTCTGATTCTCCCTGTCGAAGTCCAAGCCCCGCTTGGCGCAGATCTCCCGCAGTTCCTTGATGCGGTTTTCCTCGGCCACGCGCTCCTGCTCGGCAATCTCCCGGCGCTCCAGCTCGTCGGCGGGGATGTACTCAATGCCCAGCTTGGCGCACTCGGCGACCTTGCGCTCCTGCAATTCATGGGAAATCCTGGGCATGTCGTTTTCAATCTTGAACACGAAGCAGAAGATAAAGAACACCACAACGCCGATGATGATATAGGAGCCCTGGTAGGCGAAGTTGATCCAGCCCGTGGCGGCGGCGGTCTGGTCGGCGTAGAGGGCGATGCCCTCGGCGCTGGTGCCGATCTGCTCCGGCTGGGCGTAGCCGGTGACCATCAGGCCCAGGTTGAAAATGCCCTGGGCGATGCCCACCGCGAACATCATCATGGCGCTGACAAAGCCGCCGGTGAGGCCGTCGGCACGAACCCCGGTTTTCCACTCCACCTGGTCAATGACGTCGCCCATGTAGGACATCAGCATATAGCTGAAGGCGATGTTGCCGATGGCGGCTAGGGCGGTGCCGGCGTAGATCATGGTGCCGTGCCCCGCGCTCATAAAGGCCATCACTGAGCCGACGATGGTGAGGACGGCGGTGGTCCAGATGGTCTTGGTACGGCCGAATTTCTTCACCAAAGGCAGCATCAGCAGGATGCCGGGGCCCATGGGAGACAGGGCGATCATAGAGAATTTGGCTTGAATGGCGGCCACATTTCCATAGGCATTGCCGTTTACTACCCAGCCGGAGTAGTAGATCAGAGAGATGTTGCGCAGATTGCCGCAGATGTTGAAAATGAGAATGATAAGAGCCAGCAAGATCCAGTATTTGCTGGTGAGGCAGGCCCTGAGCTGTTCCCACATCCCCACCTCCCGGTGGATGGATAGCTTCTGCGCATCGGCCTGGGCGATGCCGGATTGGTTGCGGCGCTCCTCGGTGACCCGCTCACGGGTGTAGAAGTACTGCACGAAAGTGAGGGGCAGGGAGATACAGGCCATAATGGCCATGGTGAGGAAATATCCCTGGGCGTTGTTCCCATGGACGGCGGCGCACACGGCGTGGAGGATCATGGGGAACAGGATGGATACCAGGCCGGTGCCTACGTTGCGGGTGATCTCCGCCGCCAGGGAGTTGTTTTTCCGCTGGTTCATGTTCCGGGTGGACAGGGCCGAGGACAGCTCCTTGGACATATTCCACATGGTGAAGGCCACGCTGTAGTAGAGGTTATAGGCCAGCACCACCCAGATGGCCTGGTGGATGGGCTGGGAGAAGGGCATCCAGAACAATAGGATAATGCTGATGGCCACCAGGGGCGCGGAAATCAGCAGCCAAGGCCGCACCTTGCCCTGACGGCAGGTGGTTGAGTCGATGACTTTGGCCATGACCAGGTTGGTGATGGCGTCAATGAGCTTGGAGATCACGGGGAACAGCACCATAAAGGTGGCGATCCACGCGCCCTTGGACACCGTGAAACCGATGATGTCAGTGAGGTACTGGTTGAAGTAGCTGTTGACGATGGACTGGCCCACCAGCATCCCGTAGGGGCCGATGACGTAGCCCAGCCACATCTCCTTCCTGGTGGTGTTGGCGGACTTGATGCGGGAATCCCATTTGGAACTGGCAAATGCGTTTTCCAGCAGGCCGCGCCTTTTTGTCGTTGCCGATGCAGACATAGTGCTCCTCCTTTTCTCTCCGCTGTATTTCGGGGCGTTGCGCCCTTGATACAAATATTGTAAGGCCGCAGCTACAAGGTGTAAAGAAACAGATTTGCTTTTCGTATCAAAAATTAAACTTCTTTTATTTTTGTGCTAATTCATTGCATTAAAATTCAATTTATGATATGCTTGTGTGCAAAGGAGGGATCGCTGTGGAGGAGTACAAGGCCGGCAGCCAGGAAAAACTGGCGCTTTTGCGGGAAATGCTCACCTGCGAACAGAACGTTTACCTGTGGACCTACGCCGGGGACGGGCATCTCAGCCAGACCAACTGTCCTGATTTGGTGCTGGATACTATTTTTACCTCTACCGGCTGCAAGGCCTATATGCTGGAACAGGGTCAGGAAAATCCGGCCCCGATGGTGCTGGGGGCTCCATTGGGGCTGATGTGGTGCGCGGCTTTCGAGCCCTGGGGCAGCTCTTACCTGATGCACGTTATCGGTCCAGCCTTCAACACAGAGGTCAGTCTGAAAGGACTGACCGATGCGCTGCGGGACATGGATATTCCCATGGATTTCAAACACCGTCTCCCCGGACTTCTGCGCGGCCTGCCCATCGTCCCCACCACGCTGTTTTTTCAGTATGGACTGATGCTCCATTTCTGCGTCACTGGGGAAAAGCTGGAACGCAGTGATATCCAGTGGCAAGATCAGGAGGAGGCCAGTCAGACTTCAGCCCCAGTCCAGAGAGACCGGCATCAGACCTATGCTGTGGAGCAGGCCCTTATGTGGATGGTTCGGGAGGGCAATCTGGGCTATCAATCCGCCCTGGATCGGGCGGGCGGGGTGAGCCATGGGGTGCAGATCAGTGGCAAGCCCATGGAGCAGGCGGTTATCAGCTGCGCGGTATTCACCTCCCTGTGTGTCCGGGAAGCCATCCAGGGCGGGTTATCCCCGGAAACCGCTTACACCCTGGGGGACTCCTACATCCAGAGCATGACCCAGTGCAAGACGGTATCGGAGCTTATCACCGTCAATCATGAGATGTATGTGGATTTCGTCCGGCGCGTCCACAAGCACCGGGCCAACCCCAACCGCTCCAAGCAGATCCAGCTTTGCTGCGACTATATCGACATCCATCTGGAGGAACCGATCACCTTGAAGCAGCTGGCATCGCTGGTGGGATATCGGGACTACTATCTCTCCCGAAAGTTCAAGCAGGAGATGGGGGTTAATCTGAACGACTATATAAAATTCGCCCGGGTGGAGAAGGCCAAGATGCTGCTGACAGCTACCAATGATCCCATCCGAGACATCGCCAAGCAGCTCCAATTTTGCTCCAGTAGCTACTTCTCCCAGACCTTCCAACAGGTCACGGGTCTGACACCCCATCAGTGGAGGGAACAGGGTGGGCGGCCCGCCGCTCCCGCCGGGCATACAGAAACGTGAAGCTTTTAGCCCAGCGGTCAGGGTGTCCCCGTCGGCGTAGCCTCCCGCCGCGTCGGTGGAGCCGTCGGTGCCGTCGCTTCCCACGCTGATGAGGGCCGCGCTGGCAAGTCCGTCCAGCCCGGGCGCGGCGGCCAGGGTCAGCTCCTGGTTGCGGCCCCCAGGCCCCGTCCCGGTGAGGTGCACCACCGTCTCGCCCCCCGCCAGGAAAGCCAACCTCCTCCCCTCCCCTGCGTGGGTGCGCAGGATAGCGGTCAGAAACCGCCCCGCCTCCCTGGCCTCGCAGTCCAGCCGGTCGGTGAGCAGGATGGGCTCATAGCCCAGCTCCCGGCACCGCTCCGCCGCCGCCGCGCACAGCTCCCGGACGCTGCCGGTGATCTGAGTCTCCACATTGTCAAGAGCCTTGGGGGTCTCCTGAGCCAGCAGCTCCTTGGCCCGGGGGGTGAGGGTGAGGCGGTACTTCTCCGCGACGGCCAGGGCCTGCTCACAGGTGGACTGGTCGGCGCAGGCGGGGCCGGAGGCGATCATATCCAGCGGGTCGCCCAAAATATCGCTGAGGACGATGGCAAACACCCGGGCGGGGGCGCACAGCTGGGCGAACCGCCCGCCCTTCACCCTGGACAGCTGTTTGCGGATGGTGTTCATCTCCACGATGTCCGCCCCGCTGGCTAAAAGCTGCCGGGTGATGTCCTGCAACTCCTCTGCCGGGATGAGGAGTTGTTCAAAGAGGGCACTCCCGCCGCCGGACAGCAGGAGCAGCACCGTGTCCGTGGGCAGCAGATCGCGCGTCAGCTCCAGCACCACCGCCGTGGCCCGAAAGCTGTCCTCGTCCGGCACCGGATGGCCCGCCTCATAGCACGCCACACCGGGGATATTCCCCAGGACGTGGCCGTATTGGGTGATTACCGCACCCCGTCCACGGGCTTGGGCAGCTCCCGGACAGCGGCCCGGGCCATCTGCCACGCCGCCTTGCCCACCGCCACCAGGAACGCCCGCCCTTGGGGACGGAAGTCCGCCAGCGCCCGCTTTACCGCTTCGTCCGGCTTGACGGCCTCAATGGCGGAGCGGGCGATGCCCTCCGCGTCGGCTCGCAGCTTCCGGTTCATGGGAATCCCTCCTATGTTACTTCATTTCGTAGGTCCTGCGGGCGATGCCCAGCTCCTCGTTGGTGGGGATGACCCGCACACAGACGGCGGAGTCATCCGCCGAGATAACGCCCTCGCCGGGGCAGTTTTCGTTCTTTGCCACGTCCAGCTCCACCCCGATGGGGGCCAGTTTGTCGCATACCATCCGGCGGATGCGGGCAGAGTGCTCCCCGATGCCGGCGGTGAACACCAGGTCGTCCAGACGGCCCAGATCCAGATAAAACGCGCCGATGTAGTGAACAATCCCGGTGACGAACACGTCGATGGCCAGCTTGGCCCGCTGGTTTCCACCATCCGCCGCCGCCTCGACATACCGCAGGTCGTTGCTCACCCCGGAGATACCCAGCAGGCCGCCCTTTTTCTGGCAGCCCTCCAGGATTTCCTGCTCGGAGAGGCCCTCCTGCTTTAAGAAGTGGATCATGGTGGGGTCCATGTCTCCCACCCGGTTGGCGTGGATCAGGCCGGTCTCCAGGCTCATGCCAAAGCTGGTGTCCACACTCTTGCCGTTCAGGATGGCGCAGATGGAGGCGCTGCCGCCCAGGTGGCAGGAGATGGCGGCGTACTCGGCTTTTTCCGTGTTCAGCACGTCGGCGATGTACCCGTGGGACGCCCCATGATACCCCAGCCGCTGGACGCCGTACTTCTCGTACCACTCGTAGGGGACGCCGTAGAGTTTGCGCTCCAGGGGGATGCCCCGGTGGAAGGCCGTCTCGAACACCCCCACGTGCCGCGCCTGGGGCAGAGCCGCCTGCACGGTCTGGATGGCGCTGAGATAGGCGCTGTTGTGTACCGGCGCAAGGGCCAGGAAATCCTGCATCCCCTGCATAGCCCCCTCGTCGAGCTCGTGCACCCCGTAGTGCCCCTTGGACAGCACCGACTTGTAGCCCACCCGTTCGATCTCGGAGATATCCGCCAGCACCGCGCCCTCGCCCTGGGTCAGACAGGCGAGGAACCGCTGGATGCCCGCCCGATAATCGGGGATGTTTTGTCCGGTTGCTTCCTCCCGGTAGCTGGTGCCGCAGTTGCAGTAGCCAAAGATGGCGTCGTTGGTCGAGCCCACCCGCTCCACCTTGCCGGTGGCCAGCAGGCCGCACTGCGGCATCTCATACAATTTGAATTTTAGCGAAGTGCTTCCCGCATTGCAAACTAAAATTTTCATTTCAATCCAAGCCTCCCAGCACGTCCAAAATCGCCTGCATCTCCCGGTCGCCCCCGGCGATGGGCTTCCAGTCCACCTGCACCGTCCGGTAGCCCTGCTTTTCCAGCGCCTCGGCAAACAGCTTGGGACCCACGTTCACCACCACTAGTTCCGACCGGAACAGGTTCAGAATCTTCTCACAGTCCATGGTCGTCCCTCTCCTTCTTTTGGCGGATAATCTCCCCGGCCAGCAGCGCCGCTTGGTGATTAGTTTTGCACACCAGCACCCCGGCGTCCGCCAGCTTCTGCCGCTGGACGCTGACGTTTTGCAGGTCGGCGTCGGTGCCCAGCACGGAGGCCACGAAAATCAGCTCCCGGCCCGCGGCCCTGGCCTGTTCCTGGGCTGTGCGGATATCGCCCAGCACATAGCCCGCCGGATCCACGTGCCCCGGCGGGGTGAGGATGAAGTCCAGCAGGATCACCGCCGTCTCGGGGTCCGCCGCCTCACGGGGGATGGCGGGCTTGCGCACGCCGGGGTCGATGGCAGGATGGGGACGGCCCAGGGTGAACTCCTCCTCGCCGTAGTCAATGCAGGTGTTCTTCACGCTCACCTGGGAGTCGGCCAGCTGCCACTCCGGCCGCAGGGCGATGTTGGAGTACACCTCCCCCACTTTGGGGATGAGGGCGTGCATGGCCTCATCCAGGAAGGTGCCGCCGCTGAACGCCCCCCGGACGTATTTCTGCTCAGGGGCCAGCTTGGCCACCGCCTGGGCGGCCCGGGCGGCGATCTCCCCGTCGGTGTCCAGCCGGTAGGTCTGCCCGGTGAGGGCCAGGCACTTCTGGGCACAGTCGTCCAGATCGCAGGCCCAGATGGCCCCGGCGCCCTCCACCGTGGCCCGGTCGCAGCTCATGAACAGGGCCACCACAGGCTTCCTGCACTTGGAGATGCGTTCCAGCAGGCCGGGCAGCACCTGGTCCCCGATGCGCCGGGCGATGAGGGCGATGTATTTCGTCTCGGGGTCAGCCTCCAGCGCGTCGATGCCCATGAGCATCATCAGCCCGCCCACCTCGTTTTTCAGGTCGTTCCCCCCGGTGCCGATGGTCTGGGACACCCCGGTGCCCGCTTCGTGGAGAATGGCCGCCACGTGCTGGATGCCCACGCCGGAGGCCCCGCAGATGCCGAAGGGCCCCCGGTTGTTGATGCTGGCCAGCACCAGCGCCGCGCCGTTGATGTTGGCCACGCCGCAGTCCGGGCCCATACACAGCAGGCCCTTTTCCCAGGCCAGCTCCTTCATCTCCCGTTCGTCGGACAGGGGCACGTTGTTGCTGAACACCACGCAGTGCAGCCCCGCGTTCAGCGCCTTCTTCACCTCGCCCAGGGCGTACTCCCCCGGCACGGCGATGGAGCAAAGGTTCGCCTTGGGGCAGCCCTCCGCCGCGGCCTTGATGGTGGGATAGCTGGGCTGTTCCGCCTCGTCCTCTGACACCGGGACAAGGCTGGCCTCCACCTCTGCTACAGCCTTGTCAAACGCCTCCTGGGACTCCGCCCGGGCCGCGATGATGTAGCAGCTCCCGTCGCAGGCTTTCAGCTCCTCGGTCAACAGACCCACGCTCTCCAGTACGTCCTTGCCGGGGTCGGTGGCCATCCCGGCGCAGCCCATCTCAATGCCCGGCTGTTCGTTGAGGACGCTGGAGGCCAGCAGGGTCTCCAGGGAGTCCACGTAGCGGCCCCGCTCGATTTTCACAAACACTTCCATGGCTTAACCCTCCTGTTCCGCCCAGGCCAGGGCGTCCTTGTGGATAGCCCGCAGGGCGTCCTTGAAACAGTCCACGGGCAGCTCCGCCGCCCCCGCGCCGCCCTGGCCGCCTTTCTTCAGCGCCGAACCGCCGTGGCTGATGGGCAGGATGTTCAGACCCACCACCCGCCGGGCGTCCAGCCCCACGGGGAAGCCCCGGAAATCGTCCCAGGGGATGGGAGCGAAGGTGTGCTCGGCCAGGGACACCGCCCGGGCCTTTTCCGTCCGGCTCCGAGCCTCGGCGATGGTGGAGCCGGTCATGCGCAGGTAGGCGGGGCCGGCGATGGCAGACATCCCACCCAGGCCGTACACCTCCGTCACGCAGCTGTCCCCCAGGTAGCCCAGCAGGTCCGCCTCGGTGTAGGACGGGTTGAGGAAAGTGCCCTGGATGACGGGGGCCTTGGTGGTGTACCAGCGGTTCCCTGTCCCGGCCAGCTGGATGCCGAACTCCACGCCGTTGCCCGCCATGCCAGCCACCACGGTGGACAGGGGGATCTTCTTGATGCTCTCGGTGATGCTCTCCACGCCCGCCATCATGGGGTGGAGGAAAAAGCGGTCATTGGCGGCAAAGTGGCGAATCATCTCGTCCCGCTGGGGATCCGGGTCGTCCAGCATCCAGGGGATGACCTGGAGGGCCAGGCACATGGAGGCGGCGGGCTGGCTGCCCACCGCAGAGGGAGCGTGAAAAGAATGAAGATTAAAAAGGAGAAATTACTATGCTTTTTTACGTTTTGTTGCTCGGTGCTGCCCCTATTCTCGGGGTGTTCTGCATTTCGTACGTCGCTACCTATCTCTGCTCCATCCTCAAGGCTGTGCTCATCGGTGCCGCCGCCATTATCCTGATCCCTCGGCTGCTCCCAGCTGTGCCGGTGATTATTGTCTTGGCAGTCCTGGTAGCCGTGGTTGCCGGAGCGAAGCGCATCGTCGGCTTCCTGCTGGGCTGAGGTACACGGGCAAGCCCAAGAGATTGGGAGGCGCTACGTGCGGGGATACAAGCAGCTGTCAGATAGGACGGGCGTATCCGCCCGTCCCGATTGCTAAAATAGGCAACAAGACCATTGCGGACCATTAGCGTCCTGCGCCGGGATCAGGTTTCTGACCCCGGCGTTATTTTTTCTAACTTTTCGCAGATTTTTGTGTAATCTGCCGGAAATGGCGGCTGGATACAACGGAAATCATTGACTTGTACGGGCTTTAGTAGTAAAAGGCGTTCTTGTATCCAATGTAACCATTTTTTGTGAGTCTTTTATTATGGGATACTCACAACAAGGGCTATAGAGCAAACTTTTTCACTGCATATAAATAAGTTATAAAATTTGGTTACACTGGATACAAACAAAGAAAGCTGTTGATAATCTAAGACAAACGCCGTATCCATTTCAACTAAAAAACGGCTACAAATTGGTTACATTGGTTACAAAGGAAAAAAGTTTTGAAAACATCATATCATATTCTCCTGATTGTACTATTAACAGCAAAAAGTTCACAACTCGCCATGAGCCACCAGCCTTTGTACTTTGGACATCGTAGCAAACAACAAATCGCAATCGTTTTACAAAAGATGTAGCAAGTTTTGGCTATCAAGAAATTAGGCTGGTTGCTACCCCGGATTTGCCCAATCTCCTGCTTGTATAATATATTCCGACCAAGCGTAGCTTTGTAACCGTTTTACCAGCACTTGTAGCCAATTCACCTGTACGGATGGTTACGGCATTTTTGCAACTTTTTTGCCGAAATACAAATCCACAGATAAAATTTGCTCGTAGCAACACACCCTCTCAGCGGCTGACATTTCAAGGATCAGTGCCATACATGCTGTACGAAGGTAGCTCGGTTGCTTGCATCGACACCCTCCAAGATAAACAAGTCCCCCGGCGGAGCTGTTTTCAGCTCTACCGGGGGAGATGGCGCTCAATCTTCACACGATGTCCGGGATATGTTGTCACGTCGCTGCAACCCCCGGTACGTAAGTTTGAGAGCGGGTCTGGCAATCATGTCATTATTACTGCCGGTGTAGGTTGGGTTCATCCAGTCTTTCAAATCATACTGTATGATAAGCAGCTCCGGCTTGTCCATGCGGCCATTGGAGCGGACTGTCTTCCTCTTGTTTTCACAGATCCAGATATTGCTCTGCTTGGTCGCACTGACAATGTCGTCCGTGAACGTCTTTTTGCTCTGGGGAATCCCGTGAGGGTTGTTCTTGGCAAACCAAGCCCGATAAAGATCGTACAAGAAGTCAAAGGGAAGCAGATCCCAAACGAACCCTTCCTCCGCCTCATCCGCTTCCTCCCTCTCCAGGAAGAACTCCTGGAAAAACTCCTGGACGGGATCGTTGTACTCGGTATACTCGTTCAGAAGACTCTTGCAGACATGCGGGTTGGAAAATTTGTAGAAGTCCATATTGAGGGCCCGATACAGCACGTACTCCAGTACCTCGGACCGCTTCAAGTAATCACCCTTGATGTACTCACGCTCTTTGCCCGTGAAGCATTTGTCGAACGGAACAATCAACAGGCGGCGATAGAATGAGCCGGATTTGTCTTTGATGCGGGGCATCTCGTTGACGCACTGAACCATGAGACCATGGAACTGGAAGCTGATAGGTGTCAGGAACTTGCGGTCTATGGAGACGGCATCGCCGGTAATGATGGCTTTCAGGTTGGCAACCTTGTCGATGTACGCACCAACATCGTTCTCGTCAGTGACAATAGCCATGGCCTTAACAAGGACTTCCAGTGCAAATTTAACAGCGAAATCGCTGATTGGAATGGTGGCAACGGCACCCTCACCGCAAAGGTTCCGCAAGAGCACGCAGAACGTGCCTTTGCCGTTGTTGCCAACTGTCGAGTAAAACCAGATGGACTTGTTCCATGTCACATAGGGCCGGACGATGGCACTCAGGAGTTCCCAGAGAAGGTCGACGATCTCGGGGTCATCGGAGAGGCTTTCAATCCAGCTCTCAACGTCCCAGTCCGTGCCGTCCTCGTCGTTATGAATAACCACGTTAGTTGCATCTTGATTGTAGTCCACATGGGACTTGGTCAAAAAAACATAGTCCGGGGAAAATGGGAGCAGCTCTCTCGTTTTGAAGTTGAAGATGCCGTTGTTGACGGCAATCAGGTCAGGGTCCATGGTGCGGGTGACTCGTTTGGCATCTGTGCGAAGGCGGCTGAGAACTTCCTCAAACTCTCCACTAGTTATCTGTGGATTGAATCTGCGCGCTATACGATAGAATTCTTCTTCGTGCTCCACATATGTCCCGGCATCAGAGCCGTGCTCCATGTATATAACTAGCAGATCATATTTCCGGCTGGCGCCGGGGCCAGCGCAAGGCACGCGCCGGACGTGGAACATCGCAAGGATGAGCATGGCAATTTGAAAAGGACGCAGCTTTTTCGGGTTTTTGATTTTGTCTCCCTTCGCACGGGAAATGTTTTTCAGGCCAATTCTGTCCTCCATTTTTTTGGTGACATCTCTGGCTACCTGTTCGGGAGTGTCCGTGGGCTTTAGGAGGGCAATGACATCAATAACGGCATCTTCAAGAATCTCGTTTTCGGTTTCTCCCGTGCTGCTGGCCTGCCCTGTGCTGTTGGCCTGCCCTGTGCTGTTGGCCTGTCCGGTATCATCGGGCGGATCTGATCCATAATACGGCTCCCCATCATCGGGCAGTCCAGCGCTATTGGACCATTCCACACTAGGATCATAGGCGGACAACGCCATGTCATCGGACTGTCCTGTGTCATCAGGTGGCCCCATGTCATTGACCTGTCCCGTATCAGCGGTCTGCCCTGTCTCAGCGGGCAGGCCCGTGTCATCATTTCGTTCCATGATTCGATTCCTCCTCATTTTGAATTTGCCCTGCCTTCATCAGGCCAGGTGGGGCGGTTCCTGGCGACGGCCCGCAGGCCGTTTCGGCTATTATCTGCTTTTAACGATACAAAGCTGGAACTCGCTTCCGTCGGACATCCGAAGAATCAGGCCGCTGTCACGGCTCATCACCCCCGCATCAGCGAAAGTAGTTACGCTGACCAGTTCCTCAAAGGCGGTGTCGCATACGTCGCAATCTCCATCCAGGATCATTTCCAGTGCATTTTGGATTACCATCTCATTCATGGTTTAGGCTCCTTTCGTTTCGGTAAAAATATCCTCAACCCCACACTGGAGGGCTTTGGCGATTTCCCTGGCCCGCAAGGGGTGAACGGTGGTTGTTTCGCCGCGCTCAATGCGGTTGATTGCCTGGCCGCCCAGGCCCGCTTTCAGCGACAGGCCGTGCTGAGAGAGGTCTGCGGCCAGCCGCCTTTCGCGGATTTCGGTGATTTTGGGAAATAGGTACATCATTTAACCTCCTTCACTTGTTGTTCGTTTGGAATGGTACATCACCATAATACACATTCCAAACGGACAAGTCAAGCCCTTTTTTTATTTTTTTGTTGTCCCAATGGACAAATTTTGATATACTGCTTTTTGAGGTGATTTTTATGAATATCGCTGAGCGTCTAAAAGAACTGCGCACTGCTGCTGGTGTCACTCAAAAGGAACTTGCATCCAGTACAGGTATTGCGTTGCAATCCATAATTAACTATGAGAATGGGCGCAGGGAGCCAAATTCTAAAGCGATGGTTGCGCTGGAGCGATATTTCAAGGTCAGTGGTGAGTTCCTGCGTGGCGAAGTTGACCGAGAGACTTTCCTCCAAAATAGTGCTGCAATACAAGGGCAGCTTGATACCCTGGTTGGTCTATTTCAGACATTCAAGCTGGATTTCGATTGTAGTTCCCAGGAGCGGCAGATGCTGGCTGTGTCAGTCTTAACGGGTGTAATGCAAACAGTCACTGAACGCCTACTCCGGGACGATGGCCCCGCTGATCTGGACGCTGACCAGGTTGCCCAGGTTGTCCGCGCCGCTTTCAGTCTGAACACCCAAGGACGTGCTGAACTGGCCAAGCGGGCCGGGGAACTGACACAGCTGGCTCAATATTGCGATTAACCCCATTTGTATACATGAAAAGCCTACCATCGGGGGCTGCTCCTTGTGATTATTTCGTGAGAAAATAACCTGTTTTGTTATTCTCCTGCAAAAGAAAGACTCCCATAGGTGTTTATCCATAGAGGGGTGAACAAATAGATCACCCCTAAAAGGGGGTTGTATTTTACAACCCCCTTTTAATTACCATGTCCACCATTTAAATGCCCACGCTCCACCACGATAATACGGCAAATAGCCCGTGCAAACAGGGTGGGCGGCAAAACACCGCCCACCGCCGAAAAATCCCCTGTTTTCAAGGCCCGTGCATGATTTTTCAGCCCGTGCATGATTTGCGCGGGCTGACTATATTTAAAAGGGAAAAAAGACCGTTTAAGAGCGTGTTGTGTGCCGCTTGGTGCGCCTGCTCTTAAACGGTTTTTATATTCATCTTAAACGGCTGTAAACGTTGAAACACCGGGCTTTTGCCCCCGTCCGCTGTCTCGGCCCGCCCGCCGCTTAAACGCTCTTAAAAGGCCCCGCTTAAAACCCCGGCCCGGTTCCCCGCCTGGAGGCCGCACAAGGCCAAAAAACAAAAAAAGAAATTGCAATCTTGTTTTCACAAGGTTACAACTTCTTTCACGATTTCCCGCTTGTATTGCATGGAATACCTTGATATTAGGGCGTTTTTCGGATTTTCCCGCCTTTTTTCATAAACAAATCCCCACCTGGTCCCATTTCTCAACTATTCTGAAAACTCACACCGAACGGCCCGCTCCCGAAGCGGCAGTTGGGCTGTCTCCTCCGAAAGCCGCTCCAGAATCTCCCGCAGGTCCTCCAGTTCCAGCAGATTTGCCGCCAAGGCGAACAGGGTCTTTTTTCTGCCGTCGTTGTACCGCTCCAGCAGGAGCTGCAGGATTCCGCTCCTCTCCCGCTGTTCCGCCCAATAGGCGTCCATTCCCGTCCGCCGGGCCTTTTCCAGGTCCCGCAGACGGTTTTGGTAGGTGATGAAGCTGTCGTGTTCCGCCTCTTGACAGCGGGCACACGGATACTCCCCGCACTGAAAGCAGTACGCGACTCCGCCGTGTTCCAGGCTGCACCGGGCGATGGCGCATCCCTGGTTTCCCTCTCCCCCGCCGCAGCCGGCCAGCATTCCCAGGGCCATTGCCATGGCGAGGATAAGGGTCAGGATGCGTCTCGCGTTTCTTTTCATGGTAGATCCTCCTTCAGTATTGTTCCAATTATCTGGTTTTCGGGTCAAGGGCATCGCGGACGCCCTCGCCGATAAAATTGAAACCGATCACAACCAGGATGATGCAGATCCCCGGCGGCAGCCAGACCCAGGGCCTGGCCGTGAGCACCAGAAGGTTCTGCGCCGCAAAGATGATGTTGCCCCAGGATGCCTGGGGGGTCTGCACGCCCATGCCCAGAAAGCTCAGGGACGACTCGGTCAGAACCGCGCCCGCCACACGGAAGGAGAGGTTGGCCCACACCGGCGGGATGGCGTTGGGCAGCACCTCGGAGAAGAGGATGGGCCCGGTCCGCTGCCCCACGGCCCTGGCGGCCTCGATGTACTCCCGCTCCCGGATCGAGAGGACGTTGCCATAGATGAGCTTGGCGATGGAGGTCCAGCCCAGTACGCCGATAACCACGGTCACCGTGAGGATGGACGGGCCGAACACCGCCACCAGCACAAGGATCAGCACCATGGACGGGAAGGACATGAAGGCGTCCGCCGTGCGCATGATGATGGACTCCGCGATGCCCCGGAAGTACCCGGCGATGAGGCCCAGGGGAATGCCGATGAGCACGGAGATGATGGTGGCCGTGATGCCCACGAAGAGGGACGTGCGCCCGCCATAGAGCACCCGGGCGAAGAGGTCCCGGCCCACGTCGTCGGTGCCGAAGATGTGGGCGGCGGAGGGGGGCTGGTTGAAGCCCGCCTCCCGGTCCGTGGTGTAGGGCTCCAGGTCCAGAACCAGGGGCAGCAGCAGGACCGACAGCGTCAGCAATGCCACGACGGCCAGTCCGGTCATCGCACGCTTGTTGCGGATAAACTTCTTCATCGCCTGGGACTGCATGATGTGTTTCATCTCTCTGCCCCCCTTATCGGAATTGGATGCGCGGGTCAAGGGCTGCGTAGATCAGGTCCAGCACCAGGTTCGCCGCCAGCACCACGCCGCAGATGAGCATCGTGACACCCATAATCACCGGGTAATCCCGGCTCTGAATGGATGTAATCATGAGGCTGCCGATACCCGGCCAGGCGAAAATCTGCTCCACCACCACAGCGCCGCCCACCAGGAAGGGGATGGAGAGGCTGACCGTGGTGACAACCGGGATAAGGGCGTTGCGGAAGGCGTGCTTGATGACCACCACCGTGTTGGTCAGGCCCTTGGACCGGGCGGTCTTGATGTACTCCTCGTTGAGCACCTCCATGACGCTGGAGCGGGTCTGCTTGATGTAGTTGCCAATGGGCTGGATGCCGCAGACGAAGGCGGGCAGCGCCAGGTGGTGGAGGAGATCCCCCAGGCTCTCCCCGCCGCCGGAGGCGTACATCCCGCTGGTCGGGAAAGCGCCCAGCTTCACGGCCAGCGCGTAGATGAGCAGGAGGCTCAGAAAGAAGCTGGGGAAGGACGCGCCGATGAAGGACACGAAGGAGCCCAGGTGGTCCCAGGCGGAGTTCGGCTTGTACGCGGAGAGGATCCCCAGGGGAATCCCGATGAGGATGGCCCCCAGGATACCCGTGCCCGTCAGAAGCAGGGAGGGGCGGATGCGCTGGGCAATCATCATACCCACCTCCTGGCTCGTACGGTAGGAGGTCCCAAGATCCCCCTGGAACAGGCCGCCCAGCCAGAGGAAGTAGCGCACGATGAGGGGCTTGTCCAAGCCCAGGGAGACCTTCAGCGCCTCTTCTGCCGATTCCACCACAGTGGGCATGGCCTTGGGACGGATGGTCGCCTTGTAGAATATGGCCGTCTTTTCATAACGGACTGCATTTTGTCCGTTTGGGACTGCACTTTGTCCGTTTCCATCTTTCTTTTCTCTCTCAATGGAGCGCAGGAGCGGTGCGTTTGCGTCCCTGGAGAACGCCGCCACATTTGCATAGGCATTGATATAGCTGAATTCCTGCACAAAACGGTCATACACGGCATTCAGCCGCCGGATATGTCCCTGCAGGGCCGGTTCGTACTCTGCCGCAGACAGCTCTCCCTGCTCCTGGTTCTGGAAGTCTATCAGCCTGCGGACCGCCTGTGCAATCTCCAGGAGCCCCTTGATCCGTTCCGCTCTCTTCCCTGTGATGTCCTGCCCATACATCCGGGAATTCTCCCGGTAGTACAGCCTTCCGTCCACCAGTGCATAGGAAAAGTTGCGCACCGCAGGGTCTGCCGGGATGGAGTCCTGTCCTGGCGGGCCATCCTTTCCCGGCATGCCCTCTTCCTGTTCCGGTTCCTCGTACTTCCCCTCCAGATAGCTGACGGCGCGTCCCAGCCTCTCGTCCAGGTCGTCCCCTGGCATGGGATGGCAGGCCGTGCTTTTCTCATTGCCATACACGCTCTCATCGAACACCATTTCCCCCAGCACCATCTCCGGGTGGTCGATGAACCAGGTATTCATGGGGATGCCGTCTGTATTCTGCTCCACGGACAGCCAGGGGCTGTTTATATCATCCGGTACAATCTCCCGTTCCCGCTTCTTTAAAAACAGGATATCCGTGGTGGCTTCTGTCCCTGCCACCTGCTTAAAGGCAGTGTTCGGCAGGCGGATGGCACCCATTAGCTCCGCCCTCTGCGCCAGGTACCTCCTGTTGCTGGAGTTCGCCTTGTCCAGGGTGTATTTGGACGTGATGACCGCCACGATGCCTCCCGGGCGGGTCTTGTCTAAGGACTTCGCCAAGAAATAGTCATGGATGCGGAAGTTGTAGCGGTTGTATCTGGAATCGTCCACTTTGATGGAATTGAAAGGGATGTTGCCGATTACCACATCGAAGAACTGATCCGGATGGCTGGCATGCTCAAATCCTGTGACCTGGATGTGCGCGTCTGGATAGAGATGCTTTGCGATATGCCCTGAGACAGGTTCGATTTCCACGCCGTACAGCCTGGAATCCGCCATGCCCTCCGGCAGGACGGAGAAGAAGTTCCCTGTGCCCATTGCCGGATCCAATATGTTGCCTCCATGGAAGCCGAACCTCTCCAGGGCGTCATAGATATGGCGTATGACGCTCTGCTCTGTGTAATAGGCAGTCAGGGTGCTTTCCTGTGCCGCCTGGAATTCCTCATCTGTAAGGAGATGCCTGGCCTCCTCATACTGTGTCTCCCATCCGCTCTTTCCGGGCGTCAGGGCATTGGCAAGCCCGCCCCAGCCCACATATCTCGCAAGGGTGACCTGTTCCTCTGCGGTCGCTTTGCGCCCCTGGCTTTCCAGCTCTTTCAACAGCCTGATGGCCGCCATGTTGTTCTGGAACTTTGTCCTGGGGCCGCCCTCATACAGATGATGCCCTTCGGAATAGCGGTAGTTGAGGCCAAGAGGCCCGCGCCGGTCAGGATTGTCCTGGTCGGCATGTCCATGCCCTTCGTCTGCCTGTACGGTCTGTACCGCTTCCTGCAGTCCTCCCATATCCAGCACGGCATCCTGTCCGGGATTCACATTGTCCTCATAACCGGATCCCATTTCCATGTCAAAGAGGGAAAGCTGCCTGTCCGATGCTTCTTCCGGCATCCCCGCCTCCTCCGGGGCATGATGCATCTCTTCCTCATGTTCCAGCTCCGCTTCCTCTTCTTCGCTCAGGTAGGCATCCTGGCGGATCAGCTCCATGATGCGCCTCTCCACTTTCTCCCAGGCCATCTTCTCCCTGACCTCCACGCCGTCATGGGAGTATTCAATCTTATATCCTGTGCCGTTATAGTCCACGTTGTAATGGCCGCCGTTCTCCAGCTTTGAGCCCCGGCCTCCCATCCCATACACCCTCTTCAATGCCGCAATGCGCTCCTTGGCGGAAAGGGAAGAGGTCATCACCCGGTAGATCTGCAGCTTGTCGTTATAGTAGCCTACGCCGCCCATCGCCAGGAAATAGTCTATGACCTCCTGTCTGTCCGGCGGTTTTGGCGTATTGGGATTTACATAGGTGCCGCTGGCGATCAGGGGCTCGATATGGGCCGCTACCTGCTCCCAGGACAGGTTGATCTCTGTGGCTCCTGCCGGCTCATATGCCCGGATATGCATCCCGTCACTCAAGGTCTTCGCCCTGACCTGTATCCCTTCCGCTTCCAGTTCCCTGATGCCGATAAAATAGGCTTCCCTTACAAATGCTTCCCTCTGCCCTTTATCCGGATGGCCGGCGAAATATTCCTGGATGGTCTTCTGCAGGTACAGGGAGCGGGACTGGTCACGCAGGACAGCATGGATATAGCGGAGCTCTGTCTCGGTCGGTTCATGCTCCTCTGCCTCCGCCGGTTTGTGCCCATCGGCAATTCCCTGCTCCATTTCTGGCTGTTCCTGCCCCTGGAGGTTTCTCCCCTGTTCCTCCGCTGCACCATCCGCATGAGAGACGGCTTCACTGTTCCTGCGGCTTTCCTCCAATTCCTCTTTCTCATCTGGAATGGCGAAACCATCCAGCTTTTCTTCCTCTATGCTGAACGGGTATATGCCGTCCAGGATGAGGGCATCAATACGTCTTGACAGTTCCAGGTAGGAATAGAAGTAATCGACTCCGTCTGCCTGGAACACGATTCCCCCGTCCTGTCCCAGCAGATGCACCTGGTAGCCGCCATCCCGGATGGTGTAGTCTTCATCCATCTCCCTGTAGATGAGCTTCAGGGCATCTGCTTTTCTCTCCTGGCTGTCGCTCCTCTGGAAAAAGCCGCAGATTTCGGAATGCCATACTCTTGCGTCTGGAACCAGGTCATCCGCGCATAGGACCATATCAAGGAGCCCGGAGATTTCTTCCTCTTCCAGTAGGCCGGATGGATAGGCCAGTGTCTCTGCTGTTACGGCCGTAGGGGTTTCAGGATGCTGGTTCTCCGCAAGGTCTGCTTTCTCCGGCATTTCCTGCATGGTCTCTGTTTCTGGCGGCAGAACCTGCAAGGTCTCCTGCGTCTTTGGCGGCACAACGAAGAAACCGCCTGCAGACGGCTTTAAACCATCTGCAGGCGGTTCTTTCGTTCTTTGAGGGGGAGATGGGGATGCATGTGTTATCTGGCTTTCAGCACCACCTCGTCCATCACGGCCTCTTCCGCCTCTTTCGTTATCATGTTCATATGTCCGGCCCTCTCCATCGTGTCCTCCGTGTCCGGCATGGGACGGACGGCCAGCAGTTCCTGGATCAGCGCTTCTTTCCTCTGCTCCGCCTCCTGGTCTACCTGAAGGATCACTTCGTTTATCCTGCCCTGTGCCACCAGTTCCGACAGCCTGTGGGGATGCTCCTCCATCATGTACGTTTTCCACCGGCTCCCGAACCGTCCCACTGGCATCCGGTCGGTCTGCGGCTCCTCCGATACCCTGATCTCGGGATACAGCATCCCGTCCTCTCCCTGTCTGTATGTAAAGTTCATCAACGGCTCTGTTCTCATAGATTTTGCTCCTTTCGATTTTGATGTCCTGGATTTCCCGGTAAATTTCATTCAGTACAGGTCTTGCAATAGAAACCGTGCAGCTCCCAAGTGCCATAAAAAGCTGGAGGGTATTATAGTTGCTGATATTCTCAAAACTGTCATCCCCAAACATTTCCGTGGAAACTCCGCATTTGGAAAATACGGTATAAGCCACACTTTCCATTACCAGCCCCATAAACTCTGCCTTCACCGCATCTTCCGGCATCCCATAGAGAGGACTTTCCTCATCCCTTACCTTGAAATTTTCCATATAGGGCAGGAGCCAGTCCCTTACCCGCCTGCTGACCAGATGGTACAGGCAGGCGTCCATGCTCCGTGTGGGAGTGTTATATTTTTCATGGAACCGCATGATAACACTGGGACGGTACTGTTCCTCCAGTTCCCACAGGTACTTCTGCAGGTTCCGGTAGGACTGGACGCTGCCGTTGGTATCCATGAAGTCAAAGAGATATTTGATGCTGGCATTTGGGTTTACCATGTCGATGACTGCAATGCTTTTGGCTCCCCGGTTGATGCTGCGCCCCACCCTTTTGTCATGCCACTCGTCAAAGGTTCCCAGCTGGGTGGCGTCCGGCTTCTGCGCGTAGATCAGCACCGCATTGTCAAAGGAACGCTTGTAGAACCGCGCGACACAGGACAGCAGCCCTTTCCACTCTGCCGGTGTCCTTGTATACTCCTGTACGGATGCCCTGTAAAGGTCTGCTAAACTGGTCGCTCTGCTCAAGCTGTTCCCTCCCTTTTCTCATTTAATTGCCGCATATCCCTTTCTGTCCTCATGTCCCATGAGCAGCGTCCGGCCAGCTAAGCCTCCAGACATTGCTCTCTGTCCTCTATGGGGATATGCTGGTTTTCAAAGTATAATGCCAGCGCTCGGTCTATGGTGTCCTCAATCTCTCTGGCACTCTGGCCTTCGGTGAAGTACTTGGTGATTACTGCTGATTTCACCTTAAAGGGCTGTGGCTTATTGGTTTTTGGTTTCCGTGTCTTCTCACCGGAAAGTATCTGCACGGTAGCCGTGTCATTCAGTTTTCCGGTTTCATAATAGCTGCGGAGAAGCTCTGCCTTTTTCATATCCACCTTGTAGTTGTCGCTCTCCATCAGTTCCGCTATCTGACGCTGCCGGTCTCCATTCTCGATAAAGGACAGGTCATATGCGGCAAGGAATGGGATTTCGCCGGTATCCACCTTTTCCAACAGCTTGGTATTTAACCCCGCAAGACGGATATATCGTGCCACTTTCGCATGAGAAAGTCCATATTCCTCCCCCAGTTTCTCGTCACTCCGCAACTTCGTCTCAACTTGTGACGAAGTTGGGTTTTCCCTGGATTCATGCGGGTTTAAGAGCATTTCTATCTCGTCTAAAAGGTCATTCCTCCTACCCTGTGACTTCAATGCCTCATAGTGCTGGGCAAGGCAGTATGCCCTCTCGGAATGGCTCATGTCACCGAAAGAACGCTGCCGGAGATTGGTCTCTGTCACGATCAGTACGGCTTCATCATAGGTCAGGTTCTCCTTTATGATGACCGGTCCCTTGGAAAGTCCTGCAAGCAGGGCGGCATTGTGGCGATTGTGACCGCTCAAAATGATATATTTCCCGTCCTCGTTATGCCAGAGGATAATGGGGAGCAGAACACCAAACTGCCGGATGCTCTCCACCATGTCTGCAAGCTGCTGTCCCTCGTACAGCTTGAACTTATGGTTGGGGAATGGCTCCATCTGTGCAAAGTCCATTTCCAGGATGCCAGCCGGTTCCGGGGATTCTCCCTGTGAAGATACCGCAGCCGGGGATTCTGTAACCGCCTTTTCCTGCTCAGTGTCAAAACGCAGCATATCGTTGAAATCTTCCAGGTTGACTCTTGGTTTACCCAACTGCCCTCACCTCCCTTTCCTCATTCTCTAAAAGCTCGTCCGCAAATCTCTCATAGGCCAGTGCTGCCGGATTGCTCGGCATGAACTCACAGATGGTCTTGTGGTACAGCACTGCCTCTGCCACCTTGATGGAGCGAGGGATATGGGTCTTGAAGATTGGCACCGCTCCGGCAAAGCCATGTTCAATCAGCTGCCTGACCTGAACCGACACGATGGTATTGGGAGAATCCATGGTAATAAGGATGCCCTCAATCCGCAGCCTGTGGTTGCTGTTCTTCCGGATAATCTGGTAGTGCCGCAGCAGCTCCGCCAGTCCCTGCGTGGATAATAATTCCGCCTGTGTGGGTACGATGATACTGTCCGCACACATCATCACGTTGATCATGGGCGTCCCCATCTGGGGCATACAGTCAATGATTACATACTGGTATCTGTCCCGGATGGTGTCCACATACTGAGATAGTATCCGCTCCCGAAAGTCCACGTTGCACAGGTTCCTCTCCAGCGTGAAAAGCTGGGAGTTGGACGGAATGACCTCCACGCCGCTTTCATGCTTTATCACATAGCTTTCCGACTCCGGCAGGGGCTCGTCCTCCATGATTTTCCGAAGCAGAGTGTTGATTGTTATTTCCAGCTTGTTGATGTTCTTTACTCCATAGATGATACTTGAATGCCCCTGGCCGTCAAAATCAATCAGGGCCGTCCCTTTTCCTCTTTTTGCCAGCAGATAGGCCAGTGTGGTAGCTGTGGCCGATTTGCCTACACCGCCTTTTTCGTTCATTATTGCTATGACTTTTGCCATTTTATGCTCCTTTCATTACCTGTACAAATTTTCAGCATATAGGAGTTCACAAACAAGGTACTTCGTGATAAGATATAGGTAGTATTTGGTTTGGATAAATAGGGTTTGAAAAAACGGACACCTGACAATAATCTTCAGAATCATTTTATGAGAATAGAGCATTTTAGATAAAAGCAAACTGCCGCAGAGGGTAATGATAAATTAGTGTCAAGTTGCCCGATTTCTTCCTCACTGGGATAAAAGACGCCTCCTTTCCATCCCATTTCACTGTTTTAACGGCATTTACAGTCTCGGACGAAATCAGTGGAACCCCTTGATTTCTCGGGATTTCCTCTAACTTGACACTATAATAACACTCTCCCCCCACTCCCGGTTCGGATACGTCAACTCCCCACTCCGCGACGCCCCCCTGACAAAGTAATTCTTAATCTCCCTGCTGGCCACAATCTGGTTGTTCTTCTCCACCACCGCCCACTGCAGGAACTGCGCCACCGCCCCCGCCGTGATGGCGGCGGCCAGGGAGCTCCCTGTCTCCTTGCCGCGGATCGTGGACATATTCACCCCCGGGGCCGCGAAATCTGGGGTCACCAGGCCGATTCTGCTGTATCCCCTCCCGGAGTCGATGTAGAAACTGTTGTTGGCGGCATTATAAGTGGACACGCTGATCACGTCTTTCGCCATGGCAGGCTCCGTGAGGGTGATATAGGGCGAGGCCTCCAGAAAGTACGCAGGAGCGCTCATGAATTGGGTGATGGGCAGCCACATGTGGAACGTACCGTTGTAGATATCCCCCACTGCTTCCACCTGAAAAGTCCATATGCCGGGCGTGGGCAGAGCCACCCGCAGCACTACCACCTCCTCCCCGGAAGCCGGTTCCACCAATGTCCCTGCTATGGTGATCCGGGTTCTTTCATAGATGAAGCCGTAGGTGATGCTGTCCTGTATGCCCAGCCGTATGGGCGGGATGGTCTCTCCGCCCGGGGAGCGCACGGACACCGTGAACACGTCCGGCACATTCCCCCACAGTTCCAGCAGGAACCCCTCCACCCCGTCCGACACGCGGACTTCCACAGGCAGGGTATTGGAGTCCCCGGCCCGGCTGGGGGATTCCAGGTTCCCCTGGAAATGATGGCCTGCGTTGCCCTCGTTGCCGCCGCATACCACCACGGCGCGGCTGCGCTTTCCCGCGATGGCGTTCAGGTAACTGGGCAGCGGGTTGCTTCCAGCATGGTCTCCGTAGCTGGTCCCCAGCCCAAGGCATATCACTACCGGGCGGCGGAAAATTTCCGTGAACTGATCCGCATAGCGCACCCCCAGCATGATATCCGTCTCCTGGTAGGCGGGGACTCCGGAGGGAATCATGTAGAAGTCCCTCAGGTATTGTTTGGCCTGCTTCAGCTTCACTACAACGATGTCAGCATCCGGTGCGGCTCCGATATAGCCTATGCCATTGTCCAGCCTGCTGCCC
>OFGE01001135.1_pt1 | contig 25126 bp, 20 predicted proteins | sample 1521681 | NCBI WGS metagenome assembly OFGE01 (sample SAMEA3504093, study PRJEB24116) | mouse gut metagenome | biome: mouse gut; feature: mouse-associated habitat; material: faeces | place: Denmark | collected 2011
CAATCTCGTCAAGCATACCCCGGTCAATGTTGCTGTCCTGTACCAGATAGGCGTATTCGATATTGTCCTTTATGACTTCCTCATAAGCCCGTACTGCGTCTATGTCTGTGTAACCGTTTCCGTTTCCTTTCCGTTCCGGCGCAGCCGTCCCCTCTGGTAAGGGAGTGGAAAGGATAGGAATGGAATGGGTATTTAATAAATCCGTATTTGATAAATCTTTATTTGATAGTTCTTTATTTAATTGCGTTGGATTTTCCTGCATAGGGTTATCCAATGTTGGATTTTCCGATATAGGTTTGCCCTGTGTTGGATTTTCCAATATAGGGTTAGGCGGCATTGGAAATTCATGTATCACATAATCAGCCGCCCCTAGCTGTCCTTTTTCGTTCCGCACTCTGGTACGGGTCACATAGCCCGCCCGTTCCAGTTCCCGCACGGCTTCCCGGATAGCGTCTATCCCCTCCCGGTTGATTTGGGAAAGCCCTTTTAAGGTGTAGTCCCATTCTTCGGGCAGGGATAGCATTTGAGAGAGAAGCCCTTTTGCCTTTAGGGACAAGTCGGGGTTGCGTAGGTGGTGGTTTGACATAACCGTGTAATTCTGGTTTTTCTCCACCCGGAATACTGCCACGGTATCAGCCCCCCTTTCGTTTGAAATTGGGTAAAAAAATAGACGCTCATGTTTGAACGTCTATCTGAAAAATGATATTGAGGTCTTATGTATTTTGGGATATAGTTTGGATAAATCTGAATGTACTCCATTGCATTTTTATTGCATTATTTTTCTTTTTTATAGTGGTTTATAGGGTCTAATCTTTTTTGAAAATGCCTTAAAATCAACGATTTTTGCTTATAACCTGTACTGTCGGTCTGGAGTTCGAATAGTAAACAGAAAGCCGGGAAGCCGCATAAATAGCGGACTTTCCGGCTTTTGAGATGGGGCGTGATACCTTTTTGATACCTGTATGGGTACATGAGGTAGTGTCAAGAGACAGCGAAAACATCAGAAAATCGATTGGCAAGACTGCTGTTCAAGATTGCATATCTGTTGTGTGGAGGATAGGATGCATTTCAGACGTAATGTATCTTTTTCCGTTTTTGATTTTTAGAACTATATATTTAGACACTCCTAATGTGTTCAACAGCTTGACATATGGATATGATACGAGATATACTATTTATAAGAAAGAATGAAATCAGTTTATTTTATAAACAGTTCTCGATATAAAATAACAGGAATGGATGGAGAAGAAGAATGTTGGTGCCGGTTCAGAAAAAACGTGTTTTTGAGGATATTTCTGCACAGATTATAAATCAGATTGAGGATGGAATTTGGAAAGAAGGAGAACAGATTAAAGGAGAGCTGGAATTATCCAAATTGTTTCAGGTCAGCCGGGGCTCTATCAGGGAAGCGATTAAATCACTGCAGATAATGGGAATTTTAGTTGCGGTCAGCGGACAGGGGACTTTTGTAGCAGAAAATGCCCTTCAGAAAATTAAGGACAGCCGATTTGTTGATATGATCAGCGATGGAAAGTATCGAGATGAGGTGCTGGAATGCAGATATATGATAGAGCCGCAGGCAGCTTTTGTTGCGGCAAAAATCTGTACAGAGCAGGATATTGCGTATTTGCAGGATTGCTACGACACAATGATGGCATATGCGGATGCGGACGATGTAAAAAATGTAAACTGCTGGGGGCAGCGTTTCCATACCTATATCATTGAAATGATGAAAAACAAAGTTCTTTCTGCGATCTATAAATCAATTGAGCAGAGATTGCTGGACGAAAGAAAGGAATTTATGCTGGGGAATGAGAAACAGGAGCTTTTGATGTATCATCATGAACATTTAGAAATCATTGATGCTTTCAGGAAACATGATGCGGTGCTTGCCAGAAAGATTATGGACCAGCACTTAGGGCGGCAGATGCATTGGAAAAGGTTTTCTTTGGAGTAAAAATAAAGAACATGCAAAAACAGGCAGAGCAGACATTTGTGTCAGCACTGTCTGTTTTTCATTTGGGGATATGCCAAAAGAAAAATTGTCGTTTTCTACAATTTTATACGGAAAAGATGTACATTTTTGACAAGAATGTATTTTTGAAATGAAAATGATTGACATGCTGTTTGAAAATCTCTATAATCGTATTTGTAAAGCTGTTAGACAGCTTTATAAATAGACATGTTGAGGAGGGAAAAAATGAAAAAGACTTTTGCAGTAATAGGTGCAGGAAATGGTGGACAAGCCATGGCGGCGCATTTAACATTGTCTGGCTATGCGGTGCATCTCTTTGATGCAAATCAGGAAAAAATAAAAGAACTACAAAAAACAGGGGAAATTATTGTGACAGGCAAAGTGGAAGGGACAGCTAAAATTGAGCTGATTACAGGGAACATAGAAACGGCAGTAGAGGGATGTGATGTACTCTTTGTTGTGACGACAACGGACCGGCATCCGGAAGTGGCAGAAAGCCTGCTGCCATATATCAGGGAGGAGCAAATAGTTGTCCTTTGCCCGGGGCAGACTGGCGGTACGATTGTGGTTAGAAATATTTTCCAGGCGGACGGAAAAGCAATTACCGTTGCGGAAATGCAGGATTTGATTTATACCTGCCGTGTACAGGAGCAGGGTAGGGTCGCAATTACGGCTTTGAAAAAAAGTATGGATATAGCGGCATATGATGATAAAGAGTATGAAAAAGTGATTTCTGCGATAGGGGAGATTTATCCGCAGTTGAAAAAAGCTCCAAGTGTTTTGCATACGGGGTTTGATAATATGGGGGCAATTCTGCATCCAGCCCCGACTTTGCTGAATGCCGGACGCAGTGAATCCGGAGAAGATTTCCTATATTACAAGGAAGGAATTACGCCGGGGATAGCGGCGGTTTTGGAGGAAATGGACCGAGAACGGCTTGCGGTGGCGGCTGCGTATGGGATAGAGGCAGCTTCTATTGCGCAGTGGCAGAAAAACGCATATGGGGTAGAAGGGAAAAGCTTTTATGAGATTTTCCAAAACAACGAATCTTATGCGCGTGTAAAGGCGGATAAAAATTTAAGCAACCGCTATATTACAGAGGATGTACCCTGTGGTTTGGTTCCGATTATGGAACTTGGAAAACTGGCAGGAATCGAAACGCCTGTCATGGAAGGAGTGATTGTTCTGGCGGGAGCACTTCTGGGCAGAAATTTCAGGGCGGAAGGAAGGAGCCTGAAAACACTTGGACTGGAAGGCAAAACTGTGGAGGAGATTAAAAAAATGTTTCTATGATGAGGAGGGAATTTTATGAAAAAAAATTTGTTATGTATGGCATTGGCGCTGGTAATGGCAACAGGAATGCTGGCAGGCTGCGGCGGGAATGACGGCGACGTAAGTTCGGCAGACAATGGCAGTACACGTGTCTGGAAGTTTTCCCATACGCGTGCAGAGGGAACAGACAATGACATTATGGCGAACAAATTCGCGGACAGCCTGACTGGAGCGATTGACGGGCTGAAGATTGAGATGTATCCCAACAACCAGCTTGGCGATTATACGGTTGTTCAGGAAGCAGTAGGGCTTGGAGAGGTGCAGCTCATGCTGGGCTCTATGTCAAATGGCGTTGACCCTACGCTGTCAGTCCAGATTGCCCCTTATCTGGTAAATACATGGGACGAGGCTTATGATTGGTACAATTCAACGGACGGGCTGATGTATCAGTATGTAGCGGAGCGGCTGGAAATGCAGAATATCCATCTGCTCGCGGTTATGCCGAAATATTTTGGCGCGATTATGACAACAACGCCCGCATCCAATATTGACAATCCAACAGCAAACAAGAGCGTTAAAATCCGTGTCCCTCAGATGAAATCATTTGAACAGTTCGCTTCCGCGGTAGGGTTCCAGACAACGCCTCTGCCGACTTCTGATACGTTTACCGCTTTGCAGACAGGCGTTGTAAACGGAAGCTGCGGCGGTGGTGCGGAGCAGTATTACTCGGACTTCGGAGAACTGGCAAAGCATGTATACTGCCTTCGTACCCATATGGAGAACCATTGGCTTTATATGAGCATGGACACATGGGACAGCCTTTCTGCGGAAGAACAGGAAACAATCACGCAGCTTGCGAAGGAATGGGAAGAAGAAGCGTTTGCGCTTGCAAGAGAGAATGAAACGAAATATACCAGCTTGTTTGAAGAACAGGGGGTTGAGGTATATATGCCGGATGACAGCGTAGTTGAGGCATATGCGGATTATGTCCATACCAATGTATGGCCGCAGATTGCTTCTGAATATGGTGAGATCTGGGATGAAATTCAGGAGAAAATTAACGGCTGAACATACCTTTGCTGGGTAAGCGGCCTGCTAAATTGACGGAATCGGGCGGTAAGGAAAAGAAACGGGGCAGGTTCTTCTGTTTGCTGGAACCTGCCCGATGAAACAATGTGGAAAGGAGACTACAAATGAGAGCACTTCAGGTAGATACAAACGATAACGTAGCGGTAGTTGCACAAGCGGTTGCGGAAGGCGACAAAGTTTGTGTGAATGATTTGGAGGTAACTGCGGCGGGGGATATCCCCATTGGGCATAAAATAGCCCTTTGTGATATTCCGGCTGGAGAGATGGTAGTAAAATACGGCGTGCCAATTGGAAAAGCGAATATGGATATTAAAAAAGGAAGCCATGTCCATACACAGAACACGGAAGACATTACGACACAGCTTTGCCAGGAATATGCAAGCGCATTCAAGAAGAAAGTAGGTGCTGAAAGATGAGTATGACGTTTCAAGGATATGAGAGGAACAACGGCGAAGTTGGAATTCGTAACTATGTGCTGCTGCTCTCCATGGTACATTGCGCAAATACGGTTACACAGCAGATTTCATGGAAAACGGGCGCACAGGCGATAACGCATGATTTTGGCTGTATCGAGTTTGAGGACAAGCATGCGCGTACAAGATTGTCTTTGCTCTCGGCGGCTTTGAATCCGAATGTTTTTGCGGTTGTGCTTGTTGGACTGGGCTGTGAACAGACAGACCATGAATCACTGCGGAAGGAAATCGCGGAGGCAGGTAAGCCTGTTTCTTATGTTGGGATTCAGGAATCCGGTGGCTCCATGGAAGCGGTCGAAAAAGGAACCGAATTGGTAAAAGAATACCAACGGCAGGCGGAAACACTGGAACGTAAGGAATTTCCGATTTCAAAACTGGTTTTAGGCGTTCAGTGCGGCGGTTCCGACTGGACGACGGCGTTATCCGGAAACGCGACAATTGGAGCAATGACAGATTTGGTGACGGCAGAAGGCGGTTCTGTCATTATCAGCGAGGTTTCCGGTTTCCCGGGCAGCGAGCATATCCTGGCAGAACGGGCGGTGACGCCTGAGGTTGGTCTGGAGGTCATTAAAATGTGCGATGAGCTTCGGGAGGAATATGTTTTGTTGCATGGGCAGAAAATAGAAGAAGTAAATCCTTCCCCTGGTAATAAAGCGGGCGGGATTACGACAATGGTGGAAAAATCTATGGGCAATGTGAAGAAAATGGGCGTTACATCTAAGTTGCAGGGCTTGATTTATGCAGGGCAGCATGTCCCGTCTGCCGGCTTGTGGATGCTCGACTTGCGTGCTCCGGCGATTGACGCGAATGCGACCAGCGGGTTTGCAATGTCCGGCGCGCATATCGATGTATTCAGCACAGGCCGTGGCACGCCGATGGGAAATGCGGTTATGCCGGTTCTGAAATTGACAGGCAATCCCAAAAGCTTTGCGGAGATGGGAAGCATGCTGGATTTTAACGCGGGAGTGGTAATGGAAGGAACGCCGATTGCAGAAGCAGGGAAAGCTTTGCTGGAAAAAGTAATTGAGATTGCAAATGGTGAAAAAACAAAATCTGAGATAAACGGCGACTTTGAATTTATTATTCCGAGGGAAAATAACAGATAGGGGGGCTCAGAATGAAATCATTTGGAGCTGCTTATTGGAAGGGAATTACAGTGATAGGGAGAATTTGTGAGTATATCTGCGCCTTTATGGGGATGGGTATGGTCGTTCTTGTTACAGTTCAGGTTATACTGCGCGCATTGAATATGCCGCTGTTTGGAATAGAGGAGCTGCTGACATTCCCTACGATATGGCTTTACTTTTTAGGCGGGGCCTGTGCGTCTTTTACAAATTCCCATATTGAGTGCGGGTTGGTTGGGGCAGTCTGCAAAAATCCAAGAACAGTGGCCATATCGCGGATTGTTTCAAATATCCTTGCGAGTACCCTTGCTGTTTACGTCCTGAAATGGGCATGGGAATACTCAAAATACAGCATAAAAATTGGTAAGGTTTCCGCAATACTGCATATACCGATGCCTGTCGGGGAAGTGGTAATGTTTGTTGGGTTATTGCTGATGGCACTTTTTACTGTCAGCGAAACGGTCAGGAACATTTTCCATCTGAAAGATATTGCGAGGGAAGGAGGCGGTGCATAATGGATATTATGGTTGCATTTGGGGTATGTATGGCTCTTCTTCTGATACTCTTGCTTTTGGGCGTTTCCCTGCCATATTGTTTTGCGGGCGCGTTGATTTTCATGGTTGGCGTCTGCGGGATACCGATTAAATCTTTGTTCGTATGGGGTTATACGCAAATGGTAAGCACATCCCTTATGGCGGTACCAATGTTTATCATAGCGGGTAACCTGATTGCGGAAAGCGGAATTGCATCCAAGCTGATTGAACTGGCGAAAATATTCGTTGGGAAAATCAAGGGCGCTCTGGGCTGTATTTGTGTCGTAACCTGTGGGATTTTGGGCGCGATTTCCGGCAGTGCGTTTACGGGGATTGCGGCTTTAGGCAGTATTATGATTCCGGAACTGGAAAAAGAGGGATATTCCAGAGGATTTGCGACTTCATTGGTAACCTGTTCATCCATTTTGGGCTCGTTGATACCGCCAAGTGTGCCAATTATTATTTTTGGCTGGACAACAGGCATTACAATATTAGGCTGCTTTATGGCTACAGTCGTACCCGGCGTACTTACCATTATTACATTCTCTGCAATCAATATGTTTTATGCTAGGAAATATGCGGAGAAAAAAGAACAAATCGAGATGGAGGATACAGCGGGGCAGCAGGTAAGGTCCAAAAAGAAAATTTTTCTGGAAGCGGTTCCGGCATTGGCTATGCCAGTCATCATTTTGGGCGGCATTTACGGCGGATTGTTTACGGCAACGGAAGCGGCGGCTGTCTGTGCGACTCTGGCTTTGCTGCTGGGCGTGCTGATATATCGTCAGCTGAAGATGGCAAACATGAATACAATGTTAAAATCAACGGCGTCTTCAGTCGGTTCGATTTTTATGATGATTTTCTTTTCCATGCTGTTGAGCCAGTGCATGACACAGCTGAAAATTCCACAAATGCTGGTAGAGGCTTTTATGGGATTCACTGACAGTAAATTTCTTGTGCTTCTTATGGTGAATGTATTCCTTCTTTTTGTTGGGATGATTGTAAATGATTCAACGGCTGTTATGCTTTGCGCACCCCTTCTCCTGCCTTTGGTAACAGCTTATGGAATCAATCCGGTACATTTTGGCGCATTGATGATTGTAAATCTTTCCTGTGGCTGCCTGACGCCGCCTTATGCAAGCGTACTGTATTTTGGAATGAAAGTAGGGAATGCGAAATTTGGGGAAATGATGAAAAATACGCTGGTGTTCCTGTTGGCAGGATATGTTCCGGTTATGCTTCTGACAACGTATGTGGAAGAAGTTTCCCTGTTCCTTCCCCGATTGCTTGGATATGTGTAAAGTGGTATTTTGAAGAATTACATCCTGGTGTGTTGGCGATGTTTCTGCGTTAAGCCAATATCTGCCATGTAGGCATGCTTGTATGCCTGCATGGCTTTTTTTTATTTCGAGCAGGATTTTCTAAACTTTCGGAGTATGAATGCTTTTGGAATTTTTGCTGTAGCAACGGCGTACGGGGGAGAGATATATAACAAACCTGGCATTCCGCCGTCAGGTGAAAGCGATTGAAAAAGCCCGGAAATAAGAAACAGAGCAGTTATTAAAAAGTGTACTTTTTAATAACTGCTCTGTTTTGTTTATTATGACAAGAATATCATAAAATATGCAGCTTTACAATACTTTTATGAAACTTTTTTCATTCGATAAGACCTGACTAAAAAGTACACTTTTTGACTAAATTAGTAAACTATTTTGCGGAATTTTGGGAGCGGAAAAAGAAAAATAGTGTGGAAAAACAGAAAACGATGGCGAAACGCAGCGAGAGAGGGGGTGAGGAAAATGAGATTTTGCGAACTGCGGATGGCGAGGGGAAGTCCGCAAAATGAATTCCTTCCTGTCCAAACATTTTTGCGGGCAGCCCCTCTGCCATTCAGCCGTTCCCCTCCGAAAAGGACTGCGGGACAGGCTTAAAAACAGACAGGAGGAATGACTACTATGAAAAGGAAATTTTTGTCAGTGCTTTTGGCGGCGTCCATGGTGCTGACAGCATTGCCTGCAACGGCATGGGCGGAGGAAGAGCTGCCTGAAACGCCCGCTGTTGTTCAGACAGAGGGCGAATTACCTGAAGAAACATCTCCCAACACTCCCGATGTTCTGGCAGAAGAAGGAACGGAAACAGACACAACAAATCCAGATGGGAGCGGGGAACCTTCGGAAGGAGAAGGAACTAAGCCTGAGGAGGGCGGCACAGTGGAGAAAGCCGAATTGCCGGACCCTGTTCCTGCGCCCCTGCACGATACAAGGCTGGATGACAGCACGGAAGGTGCAATCGCTGATGATAAGCTGTACACAAGTGGAAGCTACAAAGTGACGCCTGCTACGGAGAATGATGTAACGACAGTTGCGATTGCAGTAGAAGGGCTGAAAGAACATAGAAATAATGCTGACCCTAAAATATTAGGGTACTGGGTAGGCTTTTCATTGGTTGCACCTGAAAACGCGACCAGTGTAAGCTATTACTTTGGCGCGACCCGGCCTGATGAAAGCACAAAGCTTACCGATTTGGGTGAGTTGGAACAAAATGTTGATGGCGAAGGCGGCGAAGGGATTGCGTTTTATGTAAATGCAGACGATAAAAACGCAAAAACATGGGTAAAGGTACAATGGACGAATGCCGAAAAAACGGAAATTGGCGTAATGACCTACCAGATGGATTTGACGGGCGTAAAAAAATTCGTTGAGGAAGAAGGTAAGGTTACATTGCCCGCACCTGTGGCAACTGTACTGCATGACGCAAGCGGCGGCATTGCAGACAAAGACCTTTATAATGCGGACAGCTATAAGGTTACAGCGGAAGAAGCTGGCACAGACGGTGTAATTCCTGTGAAAATTGCTGTTGAGGGATTAAAGCAGCATTTTAACGGCGCAAATGTAAAAGGGCTTTGGGTTGGCTATGCACTGACCCCTCCCGAGGGTGCAGCGCAGGTGAAATATGCCATGGCTGACACCAAGGAAGCGTTAGACGCTGCCAGCATGAAGACACTGCCAACATTGGAAGATAATGTTGACGGAAAAGGAGCAAAAGGCATTGCGTTCTATGCAAATAAAAGCGCTGAAGCACCTAAAGTTTTCGCAAAGGTGCAGTGGCTGGACAAAGATGGAAAAGAAGTTGGCGCAGAAACATCTTACAAAATGGATTTGACCGGCGTAACAGAAGCAGCAGGTGCTGATTTGGATGTTGGGGAGATAGAGGTAAAAGATAATACAGCATCTACAACCATCACTGGCGAATACAAAGGCTCATCTTCTGAAAATGCAAATGATGAAGTTTCTACGGAGGGCAATGAAATCGTTTTCAATTTGGTTAGCGGCAAGGACGGAGCTGTTAACGAAACTGTAAAAACTGCCAACGTAACTTTGGAAGCTGAAACGGCGACATCTCTTGCGGATCAGAAAAAGGATGTTTCCATTAAAACGGACGTAGCTTCTGTAAAACTGAATGCAACAGCTATGAACAAGGTTGCTGAGGGTACAACGGTTACAATTACGGTTTCTGCAAAGTCTGAGGAAGTTCCTTCCGGCGAAACAAATATTACAGGCTTGTTCGATATTTCCATTAAAGCGAATGGCAAAGACCTTCTGCCTTCCAGTTCTGCAACTGAAAATGGCACTATCACCATAACAATGCCTGCGACAGATGAAGACCAAGCGGTATACTATGTAAGTGTCAAGGATAGCAAGGCCGGTACAAAAACAGTAACGTATCTGGAAAAGATGGAGGAGGCTAAAAAAGCCAACAAAACATGGACATTTTCAACAAATCATTTGTCTAACTATGTGACAGACAAAAGGGCTGACGTTGCGACGATTGCAGACCTTAAGATTGTAAAGAGTGGGTTTGTCAAGGATGTCAGCAAAATTAAAAACCTTGAAAATAATGAAAAACTCCCTGAGGCTCAGGTTCCCGAAGAACTGAAAGATTCATGGAAAGCTATGGGCGACCGTAAAGACTGGCAGAACCAGACGATGTGGGTACAGTTTAACATCCCTCCTGCTGATGGTCAGGCTTTCTGGGCGGAAATTACTGCACCAGATGGGACGACATACGGTATCGTATGCTCAGGGAATGGAACAAGCAATGTATTTGCATGGAGCTTCCTGAATGATGGGCAGTTTGAGGCCTGGCCGAAGGATGAGAGCGGCAAAAAGATTCCCCTTGGTGCGGCTGTTGGTGAATATAAAACAGAAGTGTCTTATTTCCCCGATTATGCTTCTAATAATCCGCCTATATCTAAACCGGATACATTGGAGCCTATCGGTGAAGGAACGGCTGATATCACTGTCAAAGCGGCAGATACTGCGGCAGATGCGGCAAAGCTCCCGAAAATCGATGCATTCCGTTTCCTTGCTGATGCGGAAAGAGCGAAAGTGGAATCTGTACCTGATGCATCTCCCAATAATATGTGGGTAACATTCGACCCTGTTATGCAGCCCGGACAGTATTGGCTGGATATTATTGACCCTAGTGGCACAGGACATGTTGTGGCGGGCACCAATATAGATGAAAACTTTTCCAACGGAAAATCTTGGGACAAACTTGCATGGAGCTTTGATAATAGCCAGCAGTGGACAGGCGCTATTGCAAGCGGCAAATATACTGCAAAGCTGTATTCCTATGCAGGCAATCCCAGTTCAGGTCCGAATGATGTCCCTGCAGATAAAATGCTGATCAGCACAGCAGAGATTACACTCAGTAAGCTAACGCTGGATGCAAACGGCGGTACTCTTGCAAACCAGAAAAGTGAAGTTTATGCGGCTGTCAACGATGTGATTGCAGATGTTTGGGATGAACCGACACACGATGACTCCAAGAAGGAGTTTGGCGGCTGGAAAAACAGCGAAGGCAAGATTGTAAAAATTGTACCCGATACAGATATTAAATTGACAGCATACTGGACAGAAGGCAAGACGGCAGCGCCTGTAATCAGCCCGAATGGCGGTGCTTTCAAAGGCCAGCAGACGGTAACAATTACCTGCGCAACAGAAGGCGCGGATATTTATTACACAACAGACGGTGCAGAGCCGACTATGGACGGTACAAAATATACCGGTGCGTTTACAATTACGCCTCCGGCTACTGTAAAAGCAATGGCAGTAAAAGACGGAATGGCAGAAAGCGATACTGTAACGGCCGTATTTACTAAGAAATCCTCCGGCGGCGGCAGTTCTTCTTCCGGCGGTGGCGGCGGCGGAGCGTCTTCTTCCAGCTCCACTATTACGATATCCAGCGACAGCAACAGCGTAAAGGCTGATGTGAAGATTTCCGGCGGCACGGCGACCATTGGCGAAGTTGATAAACTGAATAAGGTTATCGGCGATGGCGTTGTAGCAATCGACCTGTCCAAGGAAAAGAAGGATATTGATACCGTAAAGGTAGATTCTTCCATCGTGAACGCAATCGCGAATAATGAGGACAGCGAAGGTCTGGAAATTAAGCTTTCCGATGGTACGGTCACACTTGACGCGGACGCTGTTGCAGCTGTTAAGGGCGGCGACCTCACCATTAAGCTGGATAAGGCAAACGACCTGAACAGCAAGCAGAAAGACGCGGTAAAAGACATGGACGTTCATGCAAACTATGTTTTGACCGTGAACGGCACAAAAGCACTGAAGGGCGGCAAAGTGGACGTAAGAATCCCGTTTGCAGTTCCCAGTGATAAAGATGCAGATGGCTTCAGCCTGTATTTCGTGGCTGAGGACGGTACGACAGAAATGGTTTCCGCAAGATTTTCCGGCGATGAAGTACGCTTCACAGCGGACGCGTTCGGTGATTATGTAATCGCTTATAAGGCGGCTGCGCCTGCGGAACCCGCTGAAGAAACGCCTGTTGCGGCGGACTGCGATGGCGGCAGCAATTGCCCCGCGCATAAGTTCACCGATGTGAATACAAGCCTGTGGTATCACAAGGCAGTGGATTATGCCATCAATAACAGCCTGATGAGCGGCGTTGGCGAAAACACATTCTCTCCAAATGCCAACCTTTCGAGGGCAATGCTGGCGCAAATCCTTTATAATCTGGCAGGACGGCCCGCTGCAGCAGGAGCTTCTGACTTCAACGATGTAGCAGAAGGCATGTGGTACACAAATGCTATCGCATGGGCGGCAGAAAATGGCGTTGTCAGTGGCCTTGGCAATGGCAAATTTGGCCCGAATGACAACATTACACGTGAACAGCTGGCGGTTATGCTTTACCGTTATGCTGGCTCCCCGGCGGCTGGCGGCAGCCTTGACGGCTTCGCTGACGCGGGCAAAGTGAGCGGCTATGCGCAGAACGGGCTTGTCTGGGCAACCAGCAATGGCGTGATGAGTGGCAAAGGCGGCGGCATGCTTGACCCTCAGGGTCTGGCTACACGCGCAGAGGTCGCACAGATGCTTTACAATTATCTGAACAGATAATTCGATTTTTGGGGCGGCAAAACCGCCCCTCCTAAAAATGCATATGTCTTAATTGTTTGAAAGCTAACCTTGGGAAAAGGTGCGGATGAGAGTCCGTGCCTTTTTCTATGTGACGAATTAGAGGGGGGGGAAGGAAAGATTACTGCCTTGAAATCAAAGACATTATTTTTTAGACAGGGAAAGTCTGTCTGTTATTAGGACTATGCCATAGGTCGGTGTGGCCTGAGAATGTGAACTGAATCAATTTAACGATTTGTTACAGAAAGAAAAAGATATTTGTACTACAGAAGAATATTGTATACATAGAGGATTGGGATTGCAGATATTTGGCAAAAGCGCAGATGAAACGGTACGGGAAGAAATCACTTTTGTGGAAAAAAGCAATTTTGCAGGTGCCTTTTTGATACCAAAGCGGATAAGTAAAAATTATCAAATTGTACTGAAATAAATGCGTAAAAATTAAAAAATTAGAAAATCGGATTATAAATTAAAATAAAATTATAAAATGGAATTTTTCAAAAAAATGGTTGGGCAGAATCATCATTTTTTTGCCTTTTACAAGTGAAGGGCTTTTTTCTTCCCTTCTTTGCACCTTGAAAATTTCATACCAGCAACAGGAATACTTTACTCTGCCAGCCGGAAACGGAAAGCAACGCCGACAATACGCCATAATGGTCATGACAGAAGGTCACAAATGATCGGAGCGACTAAAATTGCCGGCAGTGCGTCTTTGGCAAGGCGCATTGCGACGACCTGGACAGAGCCATAATGATACATCCGCCGAGTCCCAGACATCGCAAGGACGGCGGCCCGTATGAAGAGGGAGGTGAGATTTCTGTGAGTGCAGCCAGCACTGTTCCTGTTGTCGAAAAATGCCACATTTAATGCGACTGGGAAATATCGCCATTTGGGGATTGACTGTAGAATAAACTTTACAGAATTTATGCAATCCGCTATAATAAAAACAATCAAAGGACAATAAAAAATGGATAAAGGGGGCAAGAACATGACAGATGAAACCAGACAGGTTCTTGAAGTTGTGAAGGAAATGTTTGAAGCCTTAAACGCAAAAATTGACGGGCTGGGTACGGAGATGAAAACCCGTATGGCAAAGATTGAAACGACCCTTGAGAATGATACGAATAAAAGAATCCAACTTCTTGCGGAGGGCTACCAATCGGTCGGGGCGATTCCGGAAAAAATGGAGCAGCTTTCCGAGGAGGTTGGAGCCATCAGGGCAGACGTGGACATCATCAAGAAGGTTGTTACAACGCATTCCGTGGAGCTTGACAAGCTGGGGAAAGCAAGATAACACACAGTTTTGTGTATCGTACAAAAATAATAAGTTATGAAAGAAGCCTTTATTCTGAATAGGGGCTTTTTATTTTGGAATACTTTTCGCAAGGAGGGATGTGGATGACAAAAAACGGAAATGTTTCAGATTTGGGTATTTACGTGTCGATGCTCATTCTCAATAACAAGATATTTGAGCGCGGACTGATTACGGAACCCATGAAAAATAAGATGTCGGCGTTAATCCAAACAGAGTATGAGAAAAGGTAAGGAAAATTTTGGAAGTTTTATTTTGTTGCGCTGTATCTGCTGGACAGGTATAATGAAAACGTATACAAAATCAGGCTTCCAAAGGAGGTCATGGATATGGAAATATTCAGGGTAAGGGAAGAACTCAAATACAAGCCGATACGGGAAATCCCACTGCGGGTGACATATTATGCCCGGGTCAGCAGCGAAAGGGACGAACAGCTCAATTCCCTGAAAAACCAGACGCAGTATTATGAGGATTATATCAAATCCAACCCCAGGTGGACTTATGTGGACGGATATGTTGATGAAGGGATTTCCGGCATTTCTACGCAGAAACGTGAGAATTTCCACAGGATGGTCGAGGACGCCATTGCGGGGAAATTCGATTATATTGTCACAAAGGAAATCTCGCGTTTCGCAAGGAACACGCTGGACAGTATCAGCTACACGAGAAAGCTTCTGTCGAATGGAGTGGCGGTGTTTTTCCAGAATGACAACATCAATACGCTGGACGAGGACAGCGAGTTCCGCCTGACCATCATGGCGGGCGTCGCGCAGGACGAGGTGCGCAAGCTGTCCAGCCGTGTGAAATTCGGGCACAAGCAGGCCATCAAAAACGGGGTGGTATTGGGAAATTCCCATTTATACGGGTATGACAAGGAAAAAGGGCGTTTGACGGTCAATGAGGAAGAAGCGGAGATGGTGCGTTTTATCTTTGAAAGCTACGCGGGCGGGGAAATGACAACGCCCAAGATTGAAAACGCGCTGTATGAAATGGGCTGGCGCAATTACAAGGGCGGCAGGATTGACCGCGGCGTGATCCAGCACATCATCACCAATCCCAAGTATAAGGGCTATTATGTGGGCAATAAGGTCAAGGTCATTGATATGTTCACAAAAAAGCAGGCGTTCCTGCCGGAGGAAGAATGGGTGATGTATAAGGACGAGGAGAAGGTTCCGGCTATCGTCAGCGGGGAGCTTTGGGAACGGGCGAACCGCATCTACAAAATGCGGGGCGACATCATCAAAAACCGCCGGAGTTCTTTCAAGACGGACAATCTGTTTACCGGAAAAATCATCTGCGAGGCAGACGGCTGTGCGTACTGGCTGAAGGCGCGTTCCGACCGGAACGGGAACAACAATTCTCGTTGGGTATGCAGCCACAAGCTGAAGGCGGGTACGGGAAACTGCAAATCCTTCGCCATCATGGAGCGGGAATTACTGGACATCCTTGCCAGTGTGCTGCGGGAAATCTGCGGGGGCTTCGACGAGGTCGTAGAGCGGTTCGTGCGTCTTTATGAGAAATCCGCGCAGTCTGTGGATTATGACGGGGAAATGGAAAAGATACGGGAGGAAATCCGAAAGGTTGAGCAGAAAAAGGACAAGCTGCTGGAATACAATCTGGATGGCAAAATTTCAGACAAAGAATTTTTGCGGCGGAACGACAGCCTGAACCATTCGCTGGAGCAGCTGGAAAAAGCGGCGGAGGAATTGGAAGCGCAGAAAGAGGACGACAGGGTGAAGCTGGAAGAAATCTACCGGCTGAAGAAGAACTTGAAAGGGCTGGACGCGATTACGGCGGAGGACTTTACGCAAAGCATTATCAACCTTTTTATTGACAGGATTTATGCCGAGCCTGTTGACGAAAGGCAGATGAAACTGAAAATCGTGCTGAATACAGGCGATACAAGGAACAGGGTCTATGAAAAACAGGCTTGCGGCGGCGGGAAAGACGGTGTCCGTTCGGGGCATACGATGAAGAAAATGATTGAAGCACAGGAAAAAATGATGGCTGAAAAGAATCAGGGCTGATAACGGCCTGACCGGATAAAATATCCGGACAGAAAGGAAGCTTGGAGTGGACTCTGGGCTTCCTTTTTTTCCTGCGGTTTAGGCGTTTTTGTTTCCGGCAAGGAGATTTTTCGGTTTTGTTTTTGTTGTAGGAAATGTTTTTTTGTGGTATACTTACCGTTAAGCCTTTTAGGAATGGACGGCGATGGCTTGAAAAACGAATTGCAGTATTTGATAAAGATGAGAAGGAAATGCATAACGGGAGGAAAACACATGGCAAAGCGGGAAATTCGCCTGAGTACAGACGAAATTTTGCGGAAGAAATGCAAGGTGGTAAAAGAGATTGACGAGCGCACACTAATGCTGCTGGACGATATGGCTGAAACGATGTACGATGCAAACGGCGTTGGCCTTGCCGCGCCACAGGTGGGGATTTTGAAGCGGGTCGTAACGATTGACGTAGGAGATGGGCTTGTGGAGCTGATCAACCCTGTGATTTTGGAAACGAGAGGCTCCCAGGTGGATTATGAGGGCTGCCTGAGCATACCGGGAGAGTCTGCGGTTGTAGACAGACCGGAGTATGTGAAGGTAGAGGCATTGAACCGAAAGGGCGAAAAAATCATTGTGGAGGGCGAGGAACTGATGGCAGTCGCTCTCTGCCATGAACTTGACCATCTGGACGGTATCCTCTACATCGACAAGGCGATTCCGGAGGAAGAACTGGAAGAAATCAAGACGCGGTGAGGAGGGCTGGCATGAGAGTGATTTTTATGGGCACGCCGGATTTTGCTGTCGCTTCGCTGGAAGCCCTTCTACGAGAACATGAGGTGCTTGCGGTGATAACACAGCCAGACAAGCCGAAGGGCAGAGGCAAAAAGCTGGCGTTTTCCCCGGTAAAGGAATATGCGCTTGCGCACGGTCTGGCTGTTTTGCAGCCGGAACGCGTGAAAGCGCCGGAATTTGTGGAGGAACTGCGGAAATATAATGCGGAGCTGATTGCGGTAACGGCTTTTGGGCAGATACTGCCGGAGGAAATTTTGAATATGCCGGAATACGGCTGTATCAACGTGCATGGTTCGCTCCTGCCGAAATACCGCGGAGCGGCGCCCATGCAGCGTGCGATTATTGACGGGGAAACGGTTACGGGAATTACGACCATGTTTATGGCGAAAGGCATGGACACGGGCGATATGCTCCTGAAAACGGAAGTGGAGATTGCGCCGGAGGATAATTTTGAAACGCTGCACGACAAAATGGCGGCGGCGGGTGCGTCTCTTCTGCTGGAAACCATTGCAGGGCTGGAGAGCGGCATGATACAGCGGATTCCGCAGAAGGAAGAAGATGCGACATACGCGCCTATGATTGACAAGGAAACAGGGCATATCAGCTGGGAGAAAGGCGGGCAGGAAATCATCAACCTGATGCGCGGACTGACGCCGGGACCCGGTGCATATACTCTTTATGAAGGGGAGCCGCTGAAGCTGTTCCGGGCGGAGGCGGAAAATGGAGCGTTTCCAGATGCAGAGTTCGGGGAAATTGTTGAGGTCACAAAGCAGGCGTTTGCCGTAAAATGCGGGGACGGTGTGCTTTGGGTACGCGAATTGCAGGCAAGAGGCGGCAAGCGTATGTCTGCCGATGCGTATTTGCGGGGGCATGAGATGAAAGAGGGCGTCCTTCTCACATAATACCATCAGGAGGGAGGAATGAAATTTGCCGATGTTTTATTATGGAGATAATTTGTATTTTCTTGTTTTGATTGCGGCGGTATTTTCTTTTTATGCACAGATGAAGGTTTCAGGGACATTTAAGAAATTTTCCCGCGTCCGCAACAGGCGCGGCTATACCGGCGCACAGGTAGCGCAGGCCATGCTGCAAAGGGCGGGGATTTACGATGTGCGGATTGAGCGGGTTGCAGGGAGCCTGACAGACCACTATGACCCTCGTACAAAGACGCTGAGGCTTTCACAGGATGTTTATGACAGCAATTCTGTGGCGGCTTTGGGCGTTGCGGCACATGAAACAGGACACGCCATACAGCATGATGTGGGCTATGCGGCTTTAGGGCTGCGGAGCTTTTTTGTACCGATAGCCAATTTTGGCTCCAAACTGTCGTGGCCGCTGATTTTGATTGGCTTTTTATTTACTGGGAATACGGGGCATATGCTCCTGACGTTGGGGATACTGTTTTTCAGTTTTTCGGTGGCATTTACGGTGATTACGCTGCCGGTGGAATTTAATGCTTCCGCAAGAGCAATACGCTTGCTGGAGGACTATGATTTTTTAGATTCCGATGAAATCGGCGGGGCAAGAAAGGTGCTGAGTGCGGCGGCAATGACGTATGTTGCTGCGGCGTTCGCGGCGGTGATGCAGCTGTTGCGGCTGGTGGCACTTGCGAACCGGAGGAGTGATTAAAACAAAATAAAGGCCGGCTTCGTCCTTTTGGAAGGAGTCGGCTTTCATTTTGTTGATCAAATGCTGCTTCTTAAATTTTGAGCCATTCTTGCCCAGGAAATGATTTCCGGATATCTTATAAAGGATACAGGGAAGAAAAACGTTAGGGCAAACGATTCATCATTCTTGAAAAGGAACAGATGTACAAATTTCCCAGGTAGGGATAAAATCCCGCGAAAAACTATTGTTTTTGTGGAAAAAGTCGATATAATAATAAATAGGAACTGGTAATTTTCAGCGGATAAGAGGTGAAAGAGTATGATGGGTATTTCAGGAATTACGCCAAACAGCAGTATTTCGAAAATCAATCCATATAACAATTATGTTCAGAAATATCAGGGGATGCAGGACACAAAAGTGGCACAACAGGTTTCCCAGCCTGCAGAGGGCGGCATGAAGATTCAGCTTACGGGTACGCCGAAGGCTCCTGTGCAGCCGGTACGCCCGATTGGTGCGCCTACGCCCCATACGCCGGAAGGCATAGATGCGGCGCAGAAGCTGCGTCAGGGCGCAGATCCGGCGGAGCTTGCAGTCCGCATGAGGATACAAAGAGATTACCCTGAAGCGGAGCAACAGGCATTGCTGCCAGGACAGGAGAAAGACCCTGTTGGGGCAGAAGGTGTGCAGAAAGCGGCGCAGGAGGGAGAATGTCAGACCTGCAAGGAACGCAAATATCAGGATGGCTCTGACGACCCGGGTGTGTCCTTCAAAACGGCGGCACACATCGCACCGGAGGCTGCCGGCGCGGCTGTGCGGGGGCATGAGATGGAGCACGTTGTGAGGGAACAGGCAAAGGCGCAGCGGGAAGGACGCCGCGTGATCAACCAGAGTGTTTCCATACATACGGCAATCTGTCCGGAATGTGGGAAAACATATGTTTCCGGCGGCACAACGCGCACGACGACTGCGGCTGAACCCAAACAGGAACAGCCTGCGCGCAAGGGCGAAAGATTTTCCGCAGTGGCTTAATTTGTGGGACAACAGGCAGAGAATGAACCGGCTGTGAAAAGCTTCATGGCCGGTTTTCCTTTATAGAAAGCCCAGACCTCGGATATTGGACGGGCAGGCAGAAATGAGCAAAAAAGCGTGCCTTTAGACGTGTGGAATGAAAAACAGGAGGAAAATACAGTGAAAAAAAGATGGATGAGTTATTTGGCGGCGTTTTTAGTATTTTGTATGACGCTGTTTGGCGGCTGTGGTACGGCGGCGGAAAACCTGCCTGCACAGCCCCAGCAGGAACAGAGCCAGGGGCAGGACGAAACAGACGCGCCAGACATGGATTCGGCAGAGGAAATTGCCGAGGATGGCAGCTATACCTCGCCGGAGGACGTTGCGCTTTATTTACATACCTATGAAAAGCTGCCGGGGAATTTTATCACGAAAAAGGACGCGGAAGCACTGGGCTGGGACAGCAAAAAGGGCAATCTTTGGGAGGTTGCGGACGGCATGAGCATTGGCGGCGACCGCTTTGGGAACTATGAAGGGCTGCTGCCGGAAGAGGACGGCCTGACGTACAAGGAATGTGATGTGAATTACGCAGGTGGTTTCCGTGGCGCAGAGCGTATTATTTTCTCCAATCAGGGGGACATTTATTATACGGGCGACCACTACGAGAGTTTTGAACAGCTTTATTAAGCGGTTGAAAAGAGGGACAGCCCCGATTACCATTAAGGAAAAGCTCCTGGAATTGATTTTCCAGGGCTTTTTTATGTGGGAGGAATAGAACCGGTTGAGAAGTTGGAGAGAGGCCGGATTATGCGGTTTCTGCATCTTAAAAAATCTGTATAAAAAATTAAAGAAACATTAAGAAAGAGTATCGTACTTCTTCCAAATTTCATATTATAATAGTTCTCAAGAAAATACACCTGAGGAGGTTGCAAAAATGAAATTATCAAAGAAAAAGAAGATCATCATAGGGGCGGCGGCAGTGGTGGTCATACTGGGCGGCCTGAAGATTGCCACTGGAAAAAGCGGCGGCAATGATTTGGGGATGCCTGTCAGCACAGCCCTGACCCAAAAACAGGATCTGGAGGAAATACTCAAGCTGCGCGCCGTTCTGGAAGGGACGGAAAGCACGGAGGTTGTTTCCCGTCTGCATTATGAGGTAAAGGAGTTGTATGTGAAGGAGGGCGACCATGTGACGGCGGGCCAGCTGCTGGCAGTGCTGGACAGTTCGGATATTTCACAGGAGCTTTCCCTCAAACGCGGCAATGTTTCCCTTTTGCAGAAGCAGCAGGCGGAAACACTGGAGGACAGACAGGTCGAATATGACAACGCGAAAAAGGAATATGACGACATAAAGGCGTTGTTTGACATTGGCGCGGCAAGCCAGAAGGAGCTGGACGACGCGAAACAGAAGCTGGACAATATCCCTTCGGCGGACGGAAAAGCCGCCCTCTCTGCGGCGGAACAGCAGACGATTTCCAACGCGAATCAGGAAGTCAGCATACAGTCCAGCACGCTGGCAGACTGTCAGATTCGCAGTAAAATTGACGGCACAGTCACGCGCGTGAACACGAAGGTCGGACGTTTCGCAGATGAAACGGAAGACGACAAGCCGATGTTCGTCATTGAGAACATTGAAAACCTGCAAATGAAAGTGCTGGTCGGCGAGAATGATATTGGGAAAATCAGCATCGGGCAGAAGGCTGACATTACGACGGACAGCATGGGTAAGGAAAGCGTTGCGGGCGAGGTCGTGCGGATTTCCCCGACGGGCGAACTCAAGGAAGGCTCAGCAAGCGAACGTGTTATTCCCGTTTATATCAATATCAATGAGAAAAACGACAAGTTGATCGCGGGCGTTACCGCAAGAGCAACCATACATATAGCGGAGGCGTCACAGGCGCTGACAGTTCCTTTTGAAGCCATCGGCGAACTGGAGGACGGCAGCAATGTGGTTTATGTTGTGAACGAGGACAACACGATTCATATTGTGCCGGTGGAACTTGGGCTGGAAACAGACCTGTATACGGAAATCATCAGCGATGAACTGACAGAAGGCCAGACCATCGTTCTCAGCCCCAGCCTTTCGCTGGCAGAGGGCATGAGCGTTATGCCGCAGTAGGAGGGAGCGTGAATGAAAGAGATTATAAAAATTGAACATTTACATAAAACATATGACACTGGCGCGATACAGGTGCATGCCCTGCGGGATATCAACCTGAGCATTACAGAAGGCGAATATGTCGCCATCATGGGGCAGTCCGGCTCGGGCAAATCCACGCTAATGAATATTCTGGGCTGCATGGACAGACGGTTTGACGGGACGTACCTTTTGGACGGCATCAGCATTGAGGACCAGAACGAAAATGAGCTTTCCCGTATCCGCAATAAAAAAATCGGCTTTGTGTTTCAGGCGTTCCAGCTGATACCCAGGACCTCCGCGCTGAAAAACGTGGAAATCCCGATGATTTACGCAGGGACGAAGGGGGAGGCGCGGAAGAAAAAGGCAGCCTCCCTGCTGGAAAAGGTCGGGCTGGGGCAGAGAATCCACCATATGCCGAACGAGCTTTCCGGCGGCCAGAAGCAGAGGGTTGCCATTGCGCGCGCGCTTGCAAACGACCCTGCAATTATCCTTGCGGACGAACCGACGGGTAACCTGGACACGAAAGCTTCCCATGAAATCATGGAATTTTTTACCAGCCTGAATGACGAGGGCGCGACGGTCATTGTTGTCACGCATGAGGAGGATATCGCGCAGTATACAAAGCGCATCGTCCGCTTCCAGGACGGGCAGGTCATCAGCGACGCAAAGGTGGTGAAGGAAGGATGATATTTGAAAACATCAAGCTGGCGCTGTTTTCCATCAAGGTCAACAAAATGCGTTCTTTCCTGACCATGCTGGGTATGATTATCGGTATCGGCTCAGTTATCGCCATTGTTTCGCTGGGGGATACCATGCGGAGCATGTTCGCGCAGGAGTACGAAAACATCGGCACAGGGCTTGCGGGCGTGTATATCATGCCGGAGGACGGTTATTTTACGGAAAATGATTACTTTAAAATAGAGGACCGGGAGAAATTCAGGGAGGCCATGGGCGACGATGTAACATACGTTGGTTTCCGCTATATGGACAGCGCAGAAGCACGTGCGGGCAGGAAGATGGAGAACATCTATATTGAAACGCTGGCGGAAAACCCGACGGCGATGGAGGACTTGACGATTAAACACGGGCGTATGCTTTCTGATCAGGACCATTATAACAAGCGGAAATATGTCGTGATGGAGCAAGGAACGGCGATGGAGCTTTTTGGTGTGGAGAATGCCGTTGGAAAGACCGTGAATATTAAAATCAGCGGCAGCGAAGCTGAGGAATATCTCATCATCGGTATTTATGAAAATACGGATTCCCCGCTGATGAAGATGATGGCGGGCAGCGGGCCGAAATATGCTTATATTCCGGAGGGCGCGCTGATTACGGAGGACAGCTGGAACTGGAGCCTGTATTTTGTGATGGATTCCGAGAAGGATATGACAAAAATACAGAACCGCGTGACTGCATATATTGCAAGGATGAAGAACTGTTCAACGGACGAAGTGCGGATTAATTCCGCGATGGAAGAGATGGCATCGATTGACAGCATGCTCGGCGGGCTTTCTATGGTCGTTGGGGCGATTGCGGCAATTTCGCTCCTTGTCGGCGGCATCGGCATCATGAACATTATGCTGGTATCTGTAACGGAAAGAACAAGGGAAATCGGTATCCGGAAAGCCCTCGGCGCGCAGACGCGGGATATCATGATACAATTCCTGATTGAAGCAGCGGCGATTTCCGCGGCAGGCGGCGCGATAGGCACGGCGCTGGGTATATCCATTGTTGCGCTGGGCGGCATGGCGTTTGGGATTGGCGTTGTCGTCAAGCCCACAGTCGTGGCAATGGCGGTTTCGTTCTCGGCTGTGGTCGGGCTGGGCTTCGGGCTTTGCCCCGCAAGGAAAGCGGCGAAGAAAGACCCTGTTGAGGCATTGCGGTACGAATAATTTTTTGGCAAGGGGGCGTGGTACAGGAGGTTTTATTTATGAAGAAAAAAATTTTGGGCGGAATTGGCGTTATCGTTCTGGCAGCAGTATGTATCTGCGGGTTTTTTCTTTCAGGAGCAGGCAGCAAATACTATTATACGCAGATTGACAACAGCTTTTTAGAGCTGATGGAGCCGGACGGCGGCGTGATTGATTTCAGCGGCGGAATGGATTTGAAGTATACCTTATTGTCCTATGATGAGAATGGAAAGGGAAGAGATATTTCGTTTGGAACGACGAGGGAACTGAAGGAAGACGCCTTTCTCTGCCTGACGGTTATGCCGGTCCGCGGCGTTGTGGAATGGAAAGAGGTTCAGTATGAGGAGCTGCCGGAGGCGGTCCGGAACCAATATGATATGACAGAGTGAAAGTGTTCAGGGCTTTGTTCTGCACCCTGAAAAATGTGAAGGCTCTGATATGTTTGCACCCCCGGAAAACGGGGGTGTTTTTGTGCGTTTTTGTGACGAATGCAGTGCTTTTTTTCGTTATTATGCCGAAAATCAGGGGGATTTCCGATTTTGTTTTTCTGTTTTGGCGGCAGGAATTGTGCAAATTTTCTTTGTTTGCTGGAAAAAATATGCTATACTTAGTAATTGAAAAAAGATTCCAGCTGAAAAAAATGAAGGAGGTGCGGATTTGGAACAGGACGAGAAAATATTGGAAAATAAGCCGTTTGCGCACCTCCATGTGCATACGGAATACAGCCTTTTGGACGGCTCCGCAAAAATCAGGGAGCTTGTGGCGCGGGCGAAGGAGCTCGGCATGGACAGCATTGCCATTACAGACCACGGCGCGATGTACGGAGTGGTTGATTTTTACGAGGCGGCGCAGGAGGCGGGCATAAAGCCCATCATCGGCTGTGAGGTCTACGTGGCCCCCCGGGGCCGGAACCGCTTCCAGAAGGTCCACGAGTTCGACGCCGAGTCCCGCCATCTGGTGCTGCTGTGCGAGAATGAGACAGGCTACCGGAACCTCTGCTTCTTGGACTCCGCCGCCTTTACCGAGGGCTTTTATATCAAGCCCAGGATTGATATGGACCTTTTGCGCCAGCACAGCGAGGGACTGATCGCGTTGTCCGCCTGTCTGGCGGGGGAGCTGCCCCGGCGTATCCGCAACGGGGACTACGAGGGGGCCAAGGCCCACGCTTTGGAGATGGATGCCCTCTTTGGCCGGGGAAGCTATTATCTGGAGCTTCAGGACCATGCTCTGGCCGATGACCCTGCGGTCAATGCAGGGCTGCTGCGGCTCCATGAAGAGACCGGCATCCCTCTGGTATGTACCAACGATGCCCACTACCTGACCCGGGAGGATGCCCGTATGCAGGACATCCTCATGTGCATCCAGACGGGAAAGACCGAGGATGACCCCAACCGGATGAAGTTTGAGACCGACCAGTTTTACATTAAGAGCGAAGAGGAGATGGCCCGGCTCTTTGCCCAAT